>ENA-OYYK01000448-OYYK01000448.1-human-gut-metagenome-genome-assembly--contig:-NODE-448-length-29317-cov-6.913540_pt1 | contig 29317 bp, 25 predicted proteins | sample MGYA00243247_ERZ653443 | MGnify/ENA primary metagenome ERZ653443 (study PRJEB26926, sample SAMN06165010) | human gut metagenome | biome: ENVO:00009003; feature: ENVO:2100002; material: ENVO:00002003... | reverse complement strand
AAAAAGAGTGATGGGTATTCTTTTAGCAGCAACTATGAGTATATCCCTTGTGATGAGCGTGAAAACGTAGATATTTTCCGAAAGCGACTGAATGACCGTTGTACATTGACAAAAAAAGATCTACAGCCGAAAATACGCATTGATGTGCCGATGACGTTAGAATATCTGTCAGAGAAGCTGATCCATGAGTTTTCGGTTTTAGAACCCTTTGGCAAAGGGAACGAAAAGCCGGTATTTGCAGATAAAGAGCTGCGGGTGCGGGATATCAGAATTGTCGGAACGAACCGGAAATTTGTACGGATGAAGCTGGTCGATAAAACGAACCGGAGCTACCAGGCAATCTGTTTTGACGGAGATGCCTATGAGAATCAGAAATATTTAGAAGAACATAAGGAAAATCTTTCTATAGTGTATTATCCGCAGATCAATACATTTTTTGGCGAGGAACAGATAGAAGTTCTGATCACACACTTCCGTTAGAGGGGAGGAATGATAGAAGAATTCTAAAGATTTCCTTAAATTTGTCCGATATTTTTGACTTTATCAAGGTTCTATGTCAGAATGAATAAAGCAGATTTTACGAAAATGAAATGGAGGAAAAAAATGAAAAAGAATATAAAAAGAGTGATGGGTATTCTTTTAGCAGCAACTATGAGTATATCCCTTGTGATGCCTGCATTTGCATCCCAGACAAGTAATACGGATGAAGCGACTGAGGTGCAGGAACAGAATGAGCAGACAGATGCAAATGGAAGTGCAGATACTGCCAATGATACACAGACAACAGGCGGCAGTTCTGATCAGGGAACTGACGAGCAGAAGGAAAATACAGCAGACAGCACAGGAAGTTCAATGAATTCCGATACGTCAGATGTGAATGCTTCCGATACGGGAAGTTCTGACACAGACAAAAAGACTTCTGACAATGCAGCACAGGCACCGGTAGAAGGCACCGTAACACAGGATACGGAAACCAAAAAGGAACCGGTAAAGGGAGAAGTTCAGACAGAAGTTGCAGACGATAATGTCGTGGTAGGAAAACATGACAAACCCTATTTAGCACTTGGTGCAGACTTAACAGCAGAGCAGCAGGCAACCGTTCTTGGTCTGATGGGAATTGATCCGGCAAAACTTTCCGATTATGATGTGGTACAGGTAACCAATGCGATGGAGCATGAGTATTTAGACGCATATCTTCCATCCAGTACGATTGGAAGTCGAGCATTATCCTCCGTATTAATTATGGAAGGAAAAAAAGGAAGCGGAATCCAGATATCCATTAAGAATATTTCCTATTGTACAGTCGGAATGTATAAGAGTGCACTTGCAACAGCAGGACTTGAAGATGCAGAGATCATCGTAGCAGGGCCGTTCCCGATTTCCGGTACGGCAGCATTGATCGGTGCGTTAAAAGCATATTCAGAGATGACCGGAGATGAAGTGAAGGAAGACAGTCTCGATGCAGCAATGAACGAAATTGTTGTAACAGGTCAGTTAGCAGATGCGACCGGCGGAGATAAAGCGAAAGCAGAAGAGTTGATGGCATATCTGAAGCAGGAAGTCGTAAAGAATGATTTAAAAGATGATAAGAGTATCAACGAGGCGATTGAACAGGGATGTAAGGAGTTTGATGTCCAGCTGACGGATGACCAGAAAGCGAAATTATTAGATGTATTAAAGAAGATCAGTGACTTGGATTTAGACTGGAATACATTGAAAAATCAGGCATCGGATCTGTATGACAGATTAGATGAGTTAGGACTGTTGTCTAACAGCGGTATTGGAGCAAAATTAAAGAGCTTGTTCCAGTCCATTATAGATTTCTTTAAGAGTCTGTTTTAAGATGCGATAAAAAAGAGGATTGTTTAAATCCTCTTTTTTAATATCTCCAAAAACTTTTCAATTTGTAACGGTGTTCCCTGTTTTTCCTGTACGGCTAAGCGGTTCTCTTCACTGAATCCGACTAAAATATCGTGATTGGCTTCCGCTAAATAGTCCATGATACCGTCAATGTCGGACTTGATATTTTTCGGACAGTGGATATATAAATGCTTGTTTGCCGTAATGTGCAGCGTATAGGAAATGCTGAAATGATACCAGAAAAATTTGTGCAGGGTAGAATGTTTGTAAACCCAGATAATTTCCCGGATCGGTACGATCGCAATTCCGTATTTAGAAGTTTCAATAAAATAATGCTCTGTGATAAACATATCATCCGTGGCAAGCTGTGGCAGTGTAGCAAGCTCTTCTTCTGCTTCGGCAAGAAGCTCCGCAGGTTTGCCAAAACGGGATAACTGCCGTACCGGTGGTGACAATAACGGAAAGCGGTAATAAATAACTAACAGGATCAGACTGATGAATGCATAGAGCATACTTGCAAAGTAGAGAAATAACAGCAGATAACTGCGAAAATTCCTACAGTCCGGTTCATTAATATAATAAGGACTTACCTTAGAAGCAATGCCGGTTTCCGTCCAGTTCAGATCTTTAGAAAGGTTGTCTAATACGTCTTTCGCAGCACGGTCACGTTTGGCAAGTCTGCCCTTGGTGTGTAAGGCAGTAATTTTTGGCAGTCCCTCTTCACTAGTGGAAGGGGAGAGCAGAACGAGGATACATTCATTACCGCGCATGGTATAGTAATAATAGCCGGTCGTAAATCCAAGACTTGTCTGTGTATAGCCGGTAAAGTAAAGATCCGTAAGCTTTGTATCAATATAAGAAACATCCTGTTTGTAAAGTTTCGTTAAGGAATCATTGCTGTCCGCCTTTTCCGGAACTACGATCTCTGAAATCGGTGAAAGGATCCAGAGTGCGAGAAGCAGGATCAGATAAATGATCGGAGAGATCATTTTGGTACGGCATACATCCTTAATGTTTTTTGTAATATAGTGTTCGTAATTTTCCATCATAAATTTTAGTATAAAGGTTGTATTTGAAATAATCAAGGAGAAACGTGCGGATTGTGCGGTTGCTTTTCGTGAAAAAAATTGATACTATAAGAAGAATGGAGGACAGCCTATGAATGCGTACACAACTTTTGCCCAGGTCTATGATCTGTTTATGGATAACGTTCCCTATGAGGAATGGAGCAACTATATCGTATCGGTTTTAAAAGAATATGGAATCCATTCCGGTGTCATATGTGACCTAGGCTGCGGAACAGGAAAGATGACAAGACTTTTAGCCAAAGCCGGATATGATATGATCGGAGTTGATCTGTCGGAAGATATGCTTGCGATCGCAAGCGAACAGAATGAAGAGGGAATACTCTATCTTTGTCAGGATATGTGTGAACTGGAATTGTATGGAACGGCAAAAGCGATGGTGTCCGTATGTGACAGCATTAACTATCTGTTAGAAGAGGACGAGATCATCTGGACGTTACAGAGCGTGAACCGGTATTTAGAGCCGGGCGGGATTTTTATTTTTGACTTTAATACCGTCTATAAATATGAAACAGTTTTAGGTGATACAACGATCTGTGAAAATCGCGAAGAGGGCAGTTTTATCTGGGAAAACTACTATGACAAAGAGGAGCAGATCAACGAATATGACCTGACACTTTTTATCAGGGAAGAAGAACAGCTTTATCGAAAATTTGAAGAAACTCATTATCAGAGAGGCTATTCACTAGAGCAGATGCACACATTAGTAGAAGAAGCCGGAATGGAGTTCTTAGCAGCCTATGATGCTGAAACCAAGAAGAGTCCAACGGCAGATAGTGAGAGAATTTATATTATCGCAGGAGAGAAAGGAAAATAACATGTCAGATTATATTGTAAGAGCAACAGCGGCAAATAACCAGATCCGGGCATTTGCCATTACATCCAAAGACCTTGTGGAGGAGGCAAGAAGAAGGCACAACACCAGTCCGGTTATTACCGCAGGTTTAGGACGATTATTAAGTGGAGCCGCAATGATGGGGGCGATGATGAAAGGCGATGATGACCTTTTAACATTGCAGATCAAATGTGGTGGTCCGGTACAGGGCTTAACAGCAACTGCCGATGCAAAAGGAAACGTCAAAGGTTATGCAGAGGTGCCGGATGTCATGCTGCCACCGAATCCGCAGGGAAAATTAGATGTCGGCGGAGCAGTAGGACTTGGAATCCTGAATGTCATCAAAGATATGGGACTCAAAGAGCCATATGCAGGGCAGGTTGCATTGCAGACCGGAGAAATTGCAGAAGATTTAACCTATTATTTTGCAACCTCCGAGCAGATACCTTCTGCGGTCGGGTTAGGAGTGTTAATGAATAAGGATAACACGGTCAGACAGGCAGGAGGTTTTATCATACAGCTTCTGCCGTTTACCGATGAAAAAATCATAGAGCAGCTAGAGAAAAAAATCACGGAAATGAAATCTGTCACCGAGATGTTAGAAGAAGGCATGACACCGGAGATGTTATTAGAAGAAATCCTTGGAGACTTCGGTTTGGAGATTACCGATACACTGCCGGCACAGTTTTCCTGCAACTGTTCTAAAGAGAGAATTACCAAGGCGTTGATTAGTATTGGCAAAAAAGACCTACAGGAAATGATTGATGATGGAGAACCGATTGAGGTCAACTGCCATTTCTGCAATACAAATTATACATTCAGTATTGATGAGTTAAAGGAGATTGCAAAGTGAAAGACGGATATATCAAAGTAGCAGCAGTCACTCCGCAGGTAACCGTTGCAGATGTCAAAGAAAATACAAAGGAAATCTTAAAAGTGATCCGTGAGGCAGCAGCCCAGAAGGCAAAAATTATTGTATTACCGGAGCTCTGTATTACCGGATACACCTGTCAGGATTTATTTTTGCAGGAAATCCTGCTTCGTGAAGCAAAGGATGCACTATTAGAAATCAGTAATCAGACAAAAGGAATTGATGCGTTGATTTTTCTGGGAATACCGTTGGAGTATCACGGAAAGCTCTATAATACGGCAGCAATTTTAAATCATGGAAAAATCCTTGGTATTGTGCCAAAACGTTACATTCCAAACTATAACGAATTTTATGAAGTACGTCATTTTACAAAAGGTATGGAAGAGCCGGTGGCGGTACGTTTGAATCAGGAGATTACCGTTCCGATGGGAATGAATCTACTCTTTTGCTGTGAAGAAATACCGGAATTGAAAGTGGCAGCAGAAATCTGTGAGGATTTGTGGACGATGCAGCCACCAAGCATTGCTCATGCACAGGCAGGGGCAGTCGTAATTACCAATTTGTCAGCCTCCGATGAGGTTACGGGAAAAGAAACATACCGCAGGGAATTGGTGAAAGGACAGTCGGCAAGATTGTTGTGCGGTTATGTTTATGCAAGTGCCGGAGAGGGAGAGTCTACGCAGGATGTGGTGTATTCCGGTCATGATCTGATTGCAGAAAACGGAGTGGTATTAGCAGAGTCCGAGCGTTTTACCAAAGGAATCCTCTACTCGGAAATCGATGTAAAAAAACTTACCTCAGAACGCAGACGGATGAGTACGTTTGAAACAACAGATAAAAGATATCAGGAAATTTATTTTTCTTTAGAAAAAGAAGAGACAAAATTGACACGTTATATCGATCCGATGCCATTCGTACCGGGAAGTAAGACAGACCGTGAAAAACGTTGTGAGGAAATCTTACTGATACAGGCGCACGGACTGAAAAAACGTCTGGCGCATACCCATGCAAAGAGTGCAGTCGTCGGAATTTCGGGAGGACTGGATTCTACGCTGGCACTGTTGGTTACAGTAAAAGCCTTTGACCTGTTGGGGATTCCAAGAGAGCAGATCGCAGCAGTCACGATGCCGGGATTTGGAACAACCGACCGGACTTATGACAATGCGGTGCACCTGATCCGGGAATTAGGAGCAGAGTTCATCGAAGTTCCGATTGCCGATGCAGTCCGCCTGCATTTTCGTGATATCGGGCATGAAGAAAATATCCATGATGTGACTTACGAAAATTCCCAGGCAAGGGAGCGTACCCAGATTTTAATGGATATTGCCAATAAAAAAGGAGGTCTGGTGATCGGAACAGGAGATCTGTCAGAACTGGCTCTTGGCTGGGCGACCTACAATGGAGACCATATGAGCATGTATGCGGTCAATGCTTCCGTACCAAAGACACTGGTACGCCATCTGGTACGTTACTATGCCGACACCTGTGGAAGTGACAAACTTGCAGCAGTGCTTTATGACGTGTTAGATACGCCGGTCAGCCCGGAACTTCTGCCACCGGAGGACGGCAAGATTTCACAAAAGACCGAGGATATTGTAGGCCCTTACGAACTGCATGACTTTTTCCTGTATCATATGTTAAGGTCCGGATATTCCCCGGCAAAAATTTACCGGATTGCGAAAATTGCCTTTGTAGATGTCTACGATGAGGAGACCATTTTGAAGTGGTTAAAGATATTTACAAGAAGATTTTTTGCCCAGCACTTTAAACGTTCCTGCCTGCCGGACGGACCAAAGGTTGGAACGGTAGCAGTTTCACCGCGCGGGGATCTGCGGATGCCAAGTGATGCTTCCGCACAGCTCTGGTTAGGAGAATTAGAGGAATTATAAAAATAAAAAATAGAAATCGTGCAGCTTTAGCTTCACGGTTTCTATTTTTATCATTCTTAAATATGATGAAACTGTTTCTCGTAGGACTCCTCAGCAGCAGGAGACTTCATATAGATTAGGCAGAAGAAAATACCTGCCATTGCAAATGCAGTGATCACATCAAAAAAGGAATGTTGTTTTAAAAACATCGTCGATAAAATGATGCTGACACATAACAGTAAGGAAACAAATTTTGTCTTCTTCTTTTCACGGAAACATTCACTCTTCATCACGGCAATATGGACACCTAAGGAGTTGTAAACATGAATGCTCGGAAAGAGATTCGTCGGTGTATCGGTAGCATAAAGCCATGCAACTGCCTGTGTGAAAATGTTGTCATGTGCAAAACTTTCCGGTCTGAGTGTATGTCCGTTTGGATAAATGGTGGAAACAACCAGAAAAATGGTCATTCCGGCAGCTAAAAAGCCGCACAGCCGATAGAAATCATTTTTGTTCTTAAAAAAGAAGTAGGCAACTGCCGCTGCAACGTAGCCAAACCATAAAAAATATGGAATGACAAAATATTCAACAAACGGAATGGAATCGTCGATCGCCATATGTATAATATGAAAGTCGTTTGTTACATTTTTTTCTAAATAAGTAAACCATGGGAAATAAATCAGACCATATAAGAATACCCATATATGACTGTATTTCACCAAAAAGTTCCGGATATATTTCAAGAGTATCACCTCGTGTCTATTCTATGTTTTTAAAATTTCATTATTACCTGTGGATTATAGCACAGAGAAAATGAAAGAACAATGTGCGAAAATGGATTTTCACAAAAAATTAAGAAATTACAAGTTCTTAAAAAAATGTTACAATTTAACGAAAAAGTTGACATCAAAGGCGAAGATAATATAATACAATATAGGGTAACTGCAAAAGTTAAAGTAAGTGAGGATAAAAAATTGAATTCTGGAAATGAACAAGGAAACAAAAAAATATCAAAAAAAGGAACGATCATTGCAGCTTCCGTCGTAGGAGCGCTGGTAGTCATTTATCTTGCGGGAAGCATTTTCTTTCAGTCACACTATCTGCCAAGGACAGTGATCAACGGAATCTCCTGTGCCGGAAAAAATGCGGATGGCGTAAAAGATGCGATCACGTCAGAGGTTAAGAACTATAAGCTGACGATCCGGGAGAGAGGAAAAAAGAGCGAAACAATCAGCGGAAAAGATGTCAATATTTCCGTAGAGTTTGATGATACGCTTCAGAAGATTTTAAAGAAGCAGAACGGGTTTAAGTGGGTAGTTACTTTATTTTCCCCGGAAGTATATGAATCAAAATCCATTGTAAGCTATGATGAGGCTGCCTTAAAGCAGCAGATGAACCAGTTGTCCTGCATGGATAAGGACAAGATGAAGCCGCCGGTAGATGCGACTTTAAAAGAGGATAAGAAAGACGGTTATGTCATCGTAAAAGAAGATTTAGGTACCACCGTAGATGAAGAAGCATTTTGGAAAAAGTTACAGGACTCTGTATTGAATTTACAGTCCGAGCTTTCCATGGATAAAGAAAAATGCTATGTAGATCCAAAGGTAAAAGAAGATTCTAAGACCTTAAAGAAGACATTAGCAAAGATGAAGTCTTTAAAGGATGTCAAGATTACATATACCTTTGGTGATAAGCAGGAAGTATTAGCCGGAACGGAAATCTGCAAGTGGATGAAGTTTGAAGAGGGCAAGGCAGTTGTGGATGATGAGCAGGCACTTGCTTATGTAAAGAGTCTGGGTTCTAAGTATAATACCGTTTATAAGCCAAAGACCTTAAAGACTTCATGGGGCAGCACTGTGACAATTTCAAATGGAAGCTATGGCTGGAAGATTGGTAATGATAAAGAATTAGAGCAGTTGAAAAAGGATATTGATGCCGGCAAGGACGTGACAAGAGATCCTGTCTATGCACAGACCGCAAACAGTCATGGTGAGAATGATTACGGAGATACTTATGTCGAAATCAATCTGACGGCACAGCATCTGTATTTTTATAAAAATGGTAATCTTGTAGTAGATTCCGATTTTGTATCAGGAAATATCTCAAAAGGAAACGGCACTCCGGTTGGAGCTTATCCGGTTACCTATACAGAGCGTAATGCAACCTTAAAGGGAGAAAACTATTCTTCTGATGTAAGTTTCTGGATGCCGTATTGCGGCAATGTCGGAATGCATGATGCTTCCTGGAGAAGTACCTTTGGCGGAAACATCTATAAGAGAAACGGTTCTCACGGATGTGTCAACTTACCATATGCAGCAGCAAAGACCATTTTTGAAAATATTGCAGCAGGTTATCCGGTCTTAGTATATGAATTACCTGGAACCGAGAGCCCGAAAGCGATCGCCATGGATCAGGGTGCATCGGTTGTGGATGCGATCAACGGTATCGGAGAGGTATCCTTAGGCAGTGAAGGTGCGATCACCAATGCAAGAAATGCTTATAACGGACTTTCCGAGGAAGCAAAAAGCTATGTAAGTAATTACAGTACCTTAGAGGCAGCAGAAGCAGCCTATGCAGGATTAGTCAGCCAGGAGGCAGAGAATCAGGCAAATAATGAGGCACAGGGACAAGCTAATGGTGTTATTGACCTGATCGGTCAGATCGGCAAAGTAACAACAGGCAGTGGAGATGCGATCAAAAGAGCAAGAGATGCCTATAATGCACTTTCCGACAGAGCGAAAGCCATGGTATCAAACTATGACACATTAACGGCAGCAGAGGAAGAGTTTAAATCTTTGTCTGAATCATAAAAATATATGGAAAATATAATACCTCTGAAGTGGATGGATGAAATAGAAAAATCTGTTGCTTTGGAGGTGTTTTTTACTTTACTTTACTAAAGAGTTGTAGTAGAGTTATTTTTAGAAATGTCAGGAAAGGTGGGAGCATTTTGGTTTCAAAAAAGATAGCACAGGCATTGGCGGGAAGTTCTGTGATCCGTGCAATGTTTAATGAAGGAAAAGAAATGGCAGCACGTTATGGTGCTGAGAACGTATATGATTTCAGTCTCGGAAATCCGGCAACTCCGGCACCGGAGTCGGTCAACCGCACGATCAAAGAGATCGTGAATGAGATGGACCCGTTAGAGTTACATGGCTATATGTCAAATTCCGGATATGAAGATGTCAGAAGGGCAATGGCAGAGAATCTGAACCGGAGATTCCAGACTTCCTTTGATGCACATAATATCATCATGACGGTGGGGGCAGCAGGCGGTCTGAACATTATCTTTAAGACACTGTTAGACCCGGAGGATGAAGTCATCGTCTTTGCCCCTTATTTTGGAGAATATAAGTCTTATGCAGCAAATTTTGATGCAAAGATCGTAGAGGTAGAACCTGATTTTGCAAGTTTTCAGCCTGATTTAGAAAAATTTGCAGGAAAGATCACGGCTAAGACGAAGATCGTGTTAGTCAATACACCAAATAATCCGACCGGTGTGGTCTATACGGAAGAGACACTGCAGGAAATGGCAGAGATTTTAAGAAAAAAGGAGCAGGAATTTAAAACGGACATTTACTTCGTGTCAGATGAACCATACCGTGAGTTAGTCTATGATGACGTAAAAGAAATATTTTTAACAAAGTATTATCACAATACGATCGTGGGATATTCGTTTAGCAAATCCCTGTCACTGCCGGGAGAGCGGATCGGTTATGTCGCCGTACCGGATGAGGTTACGGATGCAGAAGATGTCATTGCAGGGTTAGAGGTGTCAAACCGAACCCTTGGATTTGTCAATGCACCGTCGCTGATCCAAAAGGCAGTCAGCCGGTGTGTGGAGGAAAAGACAGATATCGCATTTTATGATAAGAACCGCAAGTTACTGTATGAAGGGCTGATAAAGCTCGGTTTTACCTGCATCTATCCGCAGGGAGCTTTCTATCTGTGGATGAAGTCTCCGGATAAGGATGAGGAAAGATTTGTACAGGCAGCGAAAAAATATCACATTATCATGGTCAAGGGAGCAGCCTTTGCATGTCCGGGCTATGTGCGGCTTGCATATTGTGTTTCTCCACAGATGATAGAAAAATCTATGTCAGGATTTGAACAATTAGCGAAAGAATACGGGTTAGTAAAATGAAGAACTGGGAAAAAAATGTAAGGCTGGTGACCCCATATACACCGGGGGAGCAGCCGAAAAAAAGAGATATCATTAAGCTGAATACAAATGAGAATCCATACTCGCCGGCACCGGGAGTACAGAAAGTACTGAAGAAATTTGAAACAGACAGACTGCGTCTTTATCCTGACCCGGCATCTTCTGAGTTAGTGGATGCGATCGCGTCAGAATATGGTGTAAGATCTTCACAGGTGTTTGCCGGAGTAGGATCGGACGATGTCCTTGCAATGGCATTTATGACGTTTTTTAATTCTAAAAAACCAATCCTGTTCCCTGACATTACCTATTCGTTTTATGATGTCTGGGCAGAAGTATTTCGGATTCCTTATGAGACCGTGCCGTTAGATGAGGACTTTCAGATCTGTACCAAAGATTATCAGCGGGAAAACGGTGGGGTTATTTTTCCAAATCCGAATGCACCGACCGGCGTTCTCATGCCGTTAGAACAGGTAGAAGAGATCATCCGGGCAAATCAGGATGTTGTGGTCATCGTGGATGAAGCCTATATTGATTTTGGAGGCGTATCCGCACTGCCTTTGATTGAAAAATACGAGAATCTGTTAGTGGTACAGACGTTTTCAAAATCACGCTCCATGGCGGGCATGAGGATTGGATATGCGTTTGGAAGTGAGAAACTGATCGCATATCTGAACGATGTTAAATATTCATTTAATTCTTACACCATGGATCAGCTGACCCTGGCAATGGGAAAAGCCTCGGTGGAGGACCGGGAATATTTTAAGCAGACCACCGACAAGATCATCCGTACCAGAGAATGGACAAAGGAAGAGTTAAAAAAATTAGGCTTTTTGTTTGAAGATTCTAAGAGCAATTTCGTATTTGTAACACATCCGAAAGTTTCGGCAAAACAGCTCTTTGAGAATCTCAAAAAAGAGAATGTCTATGTGCGTTATTTTGCAAAACCGGAGCGTATCAGTAATTATCTTCGGATTACGATCGGAACCGATGAAGAAATGCAAAAGCTGCTCTCTCTTTTGAAAAAATACTGCTAAAATAGGAAAATATTTGCTGCCTCGTGAGGCAGTGCAGAGATTTCATTTATGCATAGAAAAAGGAAAGTGCAGGAAATCTTGCGCAAACACTCACGGGGCAGACACTATTTTCGGGTAACTTAGCGTGCTTCTTTCGCATAAGTAGTGGTGATCAAGTCCTTATAAGGCGGTCTGTCGGTCAAAACGCCTGCTTCCTCTAAAATATCAAGTAAAAGCTCATAGCTGTCCTTAGTGAATACTAAATCGTCCTTCCAGGTGTCCTGTTTCTGATAACGTTCCACGATCATGGCAATAGTGGCTTCATCCGTATCTTTGAATTGAGGGGCAATGACTTTTGCAATTTCCGCAGCAGAATGATTGTTGACATAAGTCATGCCTTTTTGCAGAGCATTGGTAAAGCTCTGGATGAGTTCAGGGTGTTTTTTGATATAGCTTTCTTTTGCAGAAAAAGCCGTGTAAGGGACATAACCGGAATCCACACCGAGGGAAGCAACCACATAACCGGAGCCTTCTTTTTCTAAATTGGTTGCACCCGGTTCAAATTCAACGGAAAAATCGCCATTTCCACCGGAAAAAGCAGCAGCAGTGCTTCCAAAATCAATGCTCTTGTCAATGGTTAGATCTTTTTTGGGGTCGATTCCCTGCTGCTTTAAGACATATTCAAAAACCATCTGTGGCATGCCACCTGTCTGCCACACGACCATGTAAATAATCGTCCGATATTTGCTTCGTGGTCATTTCCTCTGATAAATCCGGTAAATAGTTACGGGCAAGCAGGGAGATTTCTTTTTCGGATTTCATAATACGGTAAGGCTTTCGTGGATTGTCTGTATCCTCTAAAATATCGAGTATTTTCATCAATTCGATATAAGGTAAAATACTCTGCTTTGTCTTTGGAAATCCCAGATCGGTAAGATGTTCTGACAGGTATTTTGCAGAAGTGTAACCGCGTTTGTCCTCTGCGATCAGTTTCATAACGATTGCAATGATAGTATTTTCTCTGCAATTCATTTCTTTGGTAGGGTTGTTATTTATGAAGCTGGCTAAGCCATTTTTTAACGTGATTTCCGGCATTCCGTTTTCATCCACTATGATTTTTTGGATCAGTAGTTCGAAGTCATTATGCCCCAGAGTTCCTTTTGCAATTATGTGATCCATGATATCCAGAGGATTTTTTAAACTGTCCGCTATATCCGGTGCTTCTGTGGCAGATTTCTCCAGTTCTTTTCGTTGCATTTCCAATTCGTGAATTTGTTTACATAAATCTGTTTGCATAGACTCGTAAGCCTCATGGATAAAATCTTCCTTATGGATGGAAGTCTCATTTTCGGCAGCAAGTGATAAATCCTTTATTTTCTGTGTAAGAAGGAGTTTTAGTTGATTTTTCCGGTCATCGATCGCGGTATGTAGTTCCTGTCTTTTTTGTTCTAGGCTTTTCTTCTCTGTCTGAAAATCCTCCGGATCATAGCCGGCAATTATGTCACTGAAAACATCTCTGCACACTTGGAGATAGATCAGGATGTCTCTCATAAGATCGGCTTCTTCAATCAAATGAGCCTTAGAACAATAACGTTTCCCTTTCGTGTTATAAGTGGTGCAGATATAATATTTGCGTTCTCTGCCGGAGGTCTGGCGTTTGATCGGTGTGAGACGTTTTCCGCAATCCTTACAGAACAGACAACCGCTGAATGGATTTGGAACTTCTGAACCTGCCCATTGTCCAAAGCTGCCACGGTAGTTTGTGTGATTGCGTTTTTCTTTTAATTCCTGCACCAGCGAAAACGTAGTCTCATCGATAATTGCCGGATGATGATTTTCAAAAAGATACTGTTCTTCCCTGGGGATGCGACAGTCTTTGCCATGGATGGTTTTTCTGGCACGTTTGCGTAAGCGGAGCGTACCGATATAAAAATCATTGTCAAGTAAATCCCGCACCATGCTGTCTGACCAGCGAAAAGCAACGTTTCTTTTGGTTAACTGTCTATTTTCTATTTCATGCTCGTGCTGTTTCATAGAGGGAGTAGGGATTTGCTGTTCATTTAAATAATTGGCAATCTTTCGGTAGCCAAGACCGGAAAGATAGAGCCGATAAATGGATCGGATGGATTCCGCTTCGGCAGGATCAATGCTGAACATCGTCGGATTGTCTGTGTCACGCCGATACCCAAACGGCGGTCTTGTCAGCAGTGCACCTTCTTTTTGCTTCGCACCTATGGCACGTTTGATTTTTTTACTGGTGTCTTTTACATACCGCTCGTTAAACCAGGTCTTAATCCCGATTGTATCATCGGCTGGTTCCATAGAATCATAGTTATCGTCGATCACAACCAAATGTTTTCCACGCTCCTGAAATTCGTCCAGTAATAAAAGCACTTTTGCGTTATGTCTGCCAAGGCGTGAAAAATCCTTGACATAGACAGTATCAATATCGTGATCCAGATCAGCCATCATCTGCTGAAATCCCGGTCGGTCAAAGACATAGCCGGAAACGCCGTCATCTTCGTACCAGCGATCGATGGCGATGCCATGATCGGCTGCATACTGGCTGATGATCAGCTTCTGGTTTTCTATGGAAACATAATTTTTTTTATCATCGTCTTTTGAGAGACGGACATATCCTGCATTCATAGAGGAGCCTTTCTGCTTGAATGTAAATAGTTTATGAAGCATTATGGAATGATATGACATCGTCTTTTGCCCCCCTAATCGTTAAAAAAATTGACATATAGATCGCAGTGTGATATCGCACTAAAAAAGGAAATGGACAATGGATGCACATATAAAAAAAGTTTATGTTCCGATGACGGAGACCGGATTTTATATTCTGTTATGTCTGCGTTCTCCGAATCACGGATATGGAATTGTACAGAAAGTAAAGGAAATCACAGACAATGAAGTCATACTCGGTCCGGGAACCATGTATGGAAGTCTGTCAAAAATGGAAAAAGACGGATTGATCCAATTTGTCTGTGAAGAAGATAAGCGAAAAATTTATCAGATTACAGATCTCGGTACGGAAGTTCTGGAATTGGAGTGGAAGAGGATCCGCAGATTGTATCGCAATGCACAGGAGGGAATGGAATGAATGATAAGAAAAAAGAAGTTCGCTGGTTTTCTATTATGGATTATGAAAAAGAAGCAGATTATCTGAGTAAAAGGCATCAGGAGGGATGGGAGTATCTGATGAATTTTAATGGATACTGTTATTTTCGAAAACTGATGGCAAGGATGCAGCAGAAAGAAGAAATTTTTGCTGTCTGATCATAAATGGTTATATGTCCACGACCGAACATGGAGCACATAGACTTACGATCGTGTTTGCTGTATTAATGGTTTTATATATGGTTATCTTTTTACAGTTTGCCGTAAAATACTTTTTCTTCCGACAGAAATTAAAAAAATAAGATCAGTCGGTATCAGCCAAATGATTTTTGATCAGTGCCCGGATGCCATTATGGATATCGGCATCCGGATCGCCATCTGAAAAAGTGACAACCCGAAAACCGATGTCAGTATATTTTTTACGTTCGGCTTCAAATTCTTCCTGTGAAGAAAAATCACTACGCCAGAGATAATACGTCGGTTTGTGCAAAAGACTCACATCTTTCAATGAAAGGTTTTATCACTATCATATAAAAATTGGACAGTTTTGATGTGTGGATTTTTGGGGGCAGTTATATTAGGAATAGAGAAAAAAGTCTTGATATTCACAAAAGATATGCGTATAATAAAGTCAAGAATAGAAGTTATTCTTCTTCATCATCTATGATGAGTCCTGTGACGGTTTCGACAGGACGGTAAAATAAAAATTGACCGAGCGATGAGTCCTGTGACGGTTCTGACAGGACGGTAAAATAAAAATTGACCGAATGATGAAGCTGATGTCGAGAGACTGAAAAGTCTCTCGTTTCTTTTACTCGTTCGAGTAGGCATTTCCACAGGAGAAAAAATTGAATGAATTTACCGGAGAATGATTGTCACATATTAAGGTTGACGGATGAATTTAATGAGACGATGGTGAATTTAGAAAGGATTAAGAAAGAAGCATTGGATTTTGTTGAAGATTATGTGGCACATATGAAAGGAAGAAGAAAATTACATAAAAGAGAGTTTGAGAGAAGATATAGTTTTTCACCATTGAAATATTTTCATAATGAACTGGGAATATAAAATGCAGGATTGCAGCAGGGATCAAATCGTAACAGCAACCTGCGTAATATAATCCGAACTCTGTTCCCCACGGCTGGGTGGACCCTCTAAATAGATGCTGCGAAACGGTCCTGTGGTCTGGATATGGTTGGTCTCTACATAGGTATTTAAGGTAGCGATTGCAGTTCCGATCCCCTCATAAGGCCCGCGGTAATAGACACATAGAGCAGGGGATTCGGCAAACTCTGTCCGTTCTTCGCCTGTAAAATCGTCCTCGACCGGAATGCAGCACATCAGATCCAGACCCGTGTCAGGTTGTCCGATACGCATGGTAAACATTCTGGCAGACATGGACATCTTTCCGGTTCTGGCAGCGGCAATATAAGTGTCACGCAATTTGTCAGCTGCATCCTTTGTATCCTTACATTGATATCTGCGGCAATAACATACCTGCTTTGGCAGGCGTACACGATGAATGCTTAAGTCGCCCGGTTTTGCAGCACGCACCTGAAGCAACTGGATATTGCGGTCTAATGCAGCACGCAGATCCATCAGACGTTCCAGATGGTGGTCGAGATTTTTAGAATCATAATAATATTCCTTGATTTCTGAGAGAGACAGTCCTAAGGTCTGCAAAGAGCGGATGGAGCGGATCTGTGTCATATTATCGGCGGTATAGTAGCGGTATCCACTGTTTTCATCCTTGACGGCAGGTGTCAGTAAGCCCATGTCCTCATAGACAAGGATGGTTTTTCTGGTGATACCAAGAATTTTTGCGATTTCGCCTATTTTAAATAAATGATCGTCCTGCTTTTTCATAATCGTTCTCCGTTCTTTTTTGAAAAAAATATGTGGAATAAGGGTAGTTATCACTTGACTTGTCCCTTAGGGTACGATTTATAATTACTATAACAAAAAGTATGTAAGTTTACAAGGAGAATGCATATGAGGAAACGAAATCAAATGAAAAAAGGAATTGCAGCTTTGCTTTCGGGCGTATTGGCATTCGGAATGACAGCGGGAGTTATTCCGGGGTTCGAGGACAGCATGCAATCTGTACGGGCGGCAACCAGTGAACCGAGTGTGACAGCCTATGCAACAAAGCAACAGATGATGGATGGTACTTCTGCATCGAGTGTGCTGGCATTTGGTAAGAATAGAGCCAAAGAGACGCAGAAATGGTATATCTTAGGAAAAGATAAATATGTAGAAGGTGAAAATACCGTAATTTTTACAGTAAAAGACGGAATTATTCCTCTCACAAAAAAAAATGACGCACAGAAATATTCAACGGTGACGACAAATAATAGAGAATATGTGTCCAGCTATGGAACATACACAACAAAGGTACCAAAAACGGTAAATTGTAATCATTATGGAGCGAGTACTCTAAGAAAGGAACTGAATGAGATAGCGGGTGATAAGGACTGCTTTTCTACAGCGCAGCAGAAACTGTTGAATACGACCACGATAAAAACAACGTATACACTTGACAGAGTGAAGTATACCTATACGAATTCAGATAAATTATACGCTCCTGTTTTTGATCCTTCTTCATCAACAACACTCTTAAAAATAGGAAGCAGCGATCAAATAAAGATATTGAAGCGGGTCTATTGGAAGGACGGCAGCTCGACATGGACGCGTTCGGCCATGTCGAATTCTGCGACGGATGTGTACGCTGTGAAGGCTGATGTGTTTTCGACTGATCGACTTACCCAGTCGCCGCAGCTGGTTAAAGCATGCTGTGCTGCTTCTAATCTGAATCTGACAGATGTTCTCTTTGCATCATCGGCAGAAGCGGCAACTTCTGATACCGCAGTGTCAGGTGAGATTGCACAAGGGAAAGCAATGACTTTGCGACTGAATGGAGGTGGCAAGGATATTGGTACGGTAACCTGCAATGCTGACGCAGGACAGATCAATGCGAAAAAAGGAAATACCGCAGGTAATGTGGCACTTGTAGTACAAGGGAATGACGGAACGAAGGACTGGTATTACAGTAAACAGATCAGTGGAACAGATAATGTGATCGTAAATGCCTCTGATATCGCAGCAGAATCGAATACACCTTCTGATATTGATCTTGCAAATTGTAAAATCTGGCTGGAGGTAACGAAAGATAGTGTGGCTTATGCGGTTGAGGCAACAGCGACAAAAGACGTGGTTAAGACCGATATTTCATCGGTAGAGGTTACAGGGATTGACACACCGGTATCCAATACGGCATTAGATACTTCTGCTGTATGTGCGACCCAAGGGGTAAGCACAACTGCACCTGCTGTTACATGGACACCGAATCACACCAACGCAGGCTATAACACAATCTATACAGCAAGCGTTACACTTGCAGCATCTGCACACTACGAGTTTACAGATTCTGTAACAGTGACCATAAATGGACATAGCGCAAGAGTAACAAAGAATGAAGATGGAACCTTAACGGCAATATACGAATTCCCTGCAACGGCAAAGGATAAACTTACAAGCATCACGGCACCGGGGACTGTTACAGTGGCGAACGGTACTGCTTATAAAGATATGAACCTTCCAACGCAGGTTAACATTGTGACAGAAGGAAATACGGTAGACAAAGCAGCTGTTACATGGGATACAGCAAGTGGTAATTATGATCCGTCGGTATTGACAGAGCAGGTTGTAACTTTAAACGGTACGGTAACATGTCCGGAAAATATAGATGCAAATGGAGTAGCACTTACTACCAGTATCACCATTACAGTCAGTGCTGCAGGTATTGTAGGCGCACCGACTCCGTCGGTAGGAAGTGGTACATATACTGAAAACCAGAAAGTTGCATTAAAATCTTCTACAGAAGGAGCAACGATTTATTATACAACGAATGGTGCGGAGCCGGGGAGAACGAGCGGAACAAGATATACAGGCCCGATCACTGTCCCAGGAACGGAAGGTCAGAGTGTAACAACAACCCTGAAAGCCATTGCAGTGAAGGATGGTATGCAGGACAGTGAGGTAAAGACATTTACCTACACGATCAATATTCCAAAACCGATCGTTAAGCATACGATTACAGCTACAGCCGGAGCAAACGGAAGCATTTCTCCAAGTGGAAAAGTGGAAGTGGTCGAAGGAGCTGACCAGGCGTTTTCTATTACAGCAAATGAAGGCTATGAGATCGAATCCCTGAAAGTGGATGGAACAGCCGTAAGTACTGCAACAAGCTATATATTTACAAATGTAAGGGCAGCGCATACGATAGAAGCAACCTTCAAACAAAAGATTACAGTAGAGAAACCAAGTATCGGTAAACAGCCACAGAATGTATCCGTAAAAGCAGGAGAACAGGCAACCTTTACAGTGGCAGCTACCGGAACGGACTTAAAGTATCAGTGGCAGATAGACAGAAATGATGGTAAGGGATTTGCAGACATTGCCGGAGCAGACAGAGCAAGTTATACGACATCTGCAGTAGATAAAAATTGTAACGGTTATAAATATCAGTGTGTGATCAGCAATTCTGCGGGTTCTGTTACAACGAATGCAGCAACTCTGACAGTGACAGAAAGTACGACACCATCACCGGATCCGGTATCCTATAAAATCCTTGACGGTGCCAACAGTTCATGGACAGAGAATACAGATGGAAGTCTTAGCATTCGGGGAAACGGTGAAATGGAGAAGTTCCAGAATGTAAAAGTGGATGGTAAGATCATTGATAAGAAAAACTATACGGTTACAAAGGGTTCCACGATCATCACATTGAAAGCGGATTATCTTAAGACACTTGCTACCGGAGATCATACGTTTGAAATCGTCTGGACAGATGGTTCTGCAACTACGAAGTTTGCAGTAGCAAAAAATAAATCCGGTGATAACAACAAAAACAACAATAACAATAATAAGAAGAACAACAGCAACAACGCTAAGAATAACCAGACAACACAGAACAATCCTACAGATACCAAGAAGAAGGAACAGAGTGTAACAGCTCCAAAGACGGGAGATACATCTGATATGACACTTTGGAGCACACTTCTGATCGTATCCTTTGCAGGAGCAGCGGGAATCGTTGTAAGAAGAAACAATAAGACTTGTAAATAGGATTTCTGGTGAATAGCCGGAAGGTAAAATAACCGGAAGCGGTTTATAAGACAGGATAGAACAAGCTTCACTGACACGAGAGTGTTGGTGAGGCCTGTTTTTTTCTATAGGAAATACCGTGTTTCCTATAGAGCAAGAAGCCCTTCGGGCGAAGATGTGGGTATTCGGTAATCTGGATTTCAACTTTAAATTGCCATAGAAAATATATCTTGCTATAATTTATGGTAAAGAATAACAAAACAGGATTTTTCAGTATAAAGTTGAGGGATGAAAAGATGGAACTGGATATCATAGGATTGGTAAGTGCCTGTTCCTATGCACTGGACTGCATAGAGGCCGAACTGGTACATGTTACAAACAGGCATGGAAAAAGAGTTGCATACATCAGTGTATGTATGGCAGAAAAATTTGGAATTATAGGAGAGGCGCTGCAGGATTTAGCAATGTGTGCGCTGCTACACGACAATGCATTGACGCAGTACATATCGGAAGAGGTACGGCATGATCTGATCAAAGATCAGACGATGGATATTTCTTCTAAAAAATTAGGTGTTCACTGTGTATATGGGGAGCAGAATATCAAAAAACTTCCCTTTTATACAGATGTGACAAATGTGATCTTATATCACCATGAAAATGCAGACGGTACAGGACCGTTTAGAAAAAAATGGGAGGAAATCCCGCTGTTTGCAAGGATCATCCATTTGTGCGATACCATTGACATCATAGGAAATACCGGTGGTTATGATCAGCAGAACTGGGAGCAGGCAAAGGCATATTTAGTGAAATATGAAAATACGATCTTTGATGCGGAATGTGTGAAGGCATTCTTAGAAGTCTTTTCCGAAGAAAAATTTGCAGACATGGGAGGAGAAGAGTTAGAAAAACGCCTTTGGGAAAAGGTACCAAGAAAGAAGCAGTTCTGCGATGAAGGGACCTGTAAAGATCTTGCGGATTTTTTTGCACAGATCGTAGATTACAAATCTGAATTTACGGGGATGCATTCGATCGGAGTTGCCAAAAAAGCGGCAGCACTGGCAGAACACCTCGGTTATGACCGGTTAGATATTCAAAAAATCTATTTAGCAGGCGCACTTCATGATATTGGGAAAATGGCAATCGGAAATGAAATTTTAGAAAAGCCCGGACGGCTGACCGATGAGGAATTTTCTAAGATGAAAAATCATGCCGGATATACCTATATGATTCTGTCGGAAGTAGAGGATTTTGAAGAAATACGGGATTGGGCAGCACTTCACCACGAAAAGTTAGATGGCAGTGGATATCCTTTTGGTAAGACGGCAGAGGAACTGAACGAGCCGGAGCGTATCTTAGCATGTGTGGATATCTATCAGGCTTTGACCGAAGACCGGCCATACAAACAGGGCATGACACATGAGCAGGCATGTGGAATTTTAGAGGATATGGCACAAAAAGGGTGGATTGATGCCCGAATCACAGGGCAGGTCAGAGAGTGTTTCGGGAAAATTCATTAAAAAATCTTTTCCCGATATTCTTTCGGGGTGTTTCCAACCTGTTTTTTAAAGATCTTTGTGAAATAATTCACATCGGGAATTCCGCAGGCTGCGGCAATCTCCTGAATTTGTAAGTTAGTAGAATTTAAAAGAAAAATAGCATGTTCCACACGTTTCCGGTTCACATATTCTGTCAATGTTGAACCGGTTTCTTTTTTAAAAAGAGTGGAGAGATAGCTGGAGTTGACACCGAGAAGCTCTGCCTGTGATTTAAGACTCAGATCGGCAGTTAAATCTGAGTCAATGCGTGTGAGGACTTTTCGGATTAACAGGGAATAGCCTTTCATGGAGTGATTTTTGACAAGCAGACAGTACTTGTGAGCCATCTCTTTTTGCAAGGAAAAAGCATCTTCCTCGGAGGAGAGTGCTTCAATCCGATGAGCAAAGCGGGAGGAGAGGCTGTCAATATGAAGCGGATGAACCGCACCGTTTTCTGCGGCTTTGCGAAGCAGGGTATTGAGGATAATCGTGTAATTTTTTATATTGCGAAGAGAGTCACTGGTGCGTGGCTCTAAATCTTTTGCCGGAAGGGCATGTAAAAACATCTCTGCTTTGTGAATCTGTCCTTTGGAGACTGCCTGTATCAGCATATTTTCCTTGTGATAGCGTTCTTCTAAGAATTTCATACTGAAAAGAGTCTCTTCCGGTGAGGAAGGAACCGGACGTTTGGCAACCGGATGATAATCAAAAGAAGCAGATTGGTGGATCTCCTGAAACGAAAAAGCATCCATTCCACCAAAAAGCCCGGAACAGAGAACGTACAGGGCAGTCAGGATGAACTGTTCATCCGAAACGGTAGTCAACGACTGATAGTAAAGCTGTAACTGTAACAGAATGGGATCGGGAAGGGATAATTTTTTTGCATTTTCTAATAAGGACTCCGTGGAAACGCTGCTAAGCCGGTAAGGGCCGATCAGGACGTAGGAAGCATTAGTGTTTTCCGGAAGTTGGAAAAAGAAATAGTGACAGAAAAATTCATCCCGTATCTTATAGATTTTTTGCGGTTTACAAAGAAAACAGAGCCGTTGAAATTCCAATAGATAGTCCGTGTCAGGATTCAAAAGACGGCGCAGTCCTAAATCCAGCTCCGGGATCGGTCCGTCATGCTCGCCAAGAATACGAAAGTTTACATGAAATTGTTCCAGTAATTTCCTGAAAAAATGAAGTTCAGCTTCGTTTTGCATTGCAGAGTCCTTTCTAAGTTGCGTTTTCTTCTCGTAATATTATTTCCCATTTTCGTAGATTTTTTAGATTAATTTTAAAATTTATAAAAATTCATAAAAAAAGTACCAGAATAGCAAGAAATTCTACTCACGCTGTAACGAACAGATACGTTACAATCCGAATCACAACAGAGATAGAGGAGGAAAACGATGTTAGAACATTCTATGTTATATCCAAAGACAACATTGACAAGAAGAAGAATTTCCATGGATGGAATGTGGAAGTTTCATTTAGATGAAAGATCCGTTGGAGAGAACGAAGGCTGGATAGACGGGATTCCGGGAGAGGAAATGATCCCGGTGCCGGCAAGTTTTCAGGATTTTTATACGGAAAAAGATATCCGGGAATATACCGGAGATTTCTGGTACGAGACAGACTTCTTTGTGCCGGGCGAATGGGAGGGCAGAGAGATCCTGCTTCGGTTTGGAGCCGCAACACATCGTGCCAGTGTCTATGTAAATGGTATCCTGATCACAGAGCATGAGGGGGGATTCCTTCCTTTCAGTGCTAAGGTCACCACTGTGGTACGCTACGATTCCTACAATAAAGTCGTTGTAAAAGTCAATAACGAACTGAACTGTACGAATCTTCCATGTGGCGAAACGATCACACTGCCAAACGGAAAGAAGATGTCAAAACCATATTTTGATTTCTTTAACTATGCTGGATTACAGCGGTCGGTATACCTTTTAGCACTGCCGGGAGAATCTATCGTGGATTTTGATCTGGACTATGCGATCCATGGAAAAAATGCGGAAGTCTCTTATCAGATCAGAACGAACGGAGAACATGCCGTGCAGTTAGCACTTTTCGATGCCAAGGGTCACTGCGTAGCACAGAAGGATGGAAAAGAAGGTGTTCTGTATGTGGAAAATGCCCGTTTATGGCAGGTGCGCAATGCATATCTCTATCGTCTGCGTATCCGTATCATGGATGGCGAGGAGCTGATCGATGAGTATGAGCAGGAGATCGGAATCCGTACCGTGAAGGTCGAGGGAACGGATATCCTGATAAACGGAGAGCCGGTTTATCTGAAAGGATTTGGAAAGCATGAGGACAGTGACATTGTCGGACGAGGTTTTAGCATCGGTATCATGAAGCGTGATTTTGAACTGATGAAGTGGATTGGGGCAAATTCCTTCCGTACTTCACACTATCCGTACAGCGAAGAAATTTATCAGATGGCAGACCGCGAGGGATTTTTGATTATAGATGAAGTTCCGGCAGTGGGAATGTTCCAGAGTCTGATGAATTTTATGGAGGCAAGTACCGGAAAGCAGACCGCTTTCTTTGAAAAAGAGACAACGCCGGTTTTATTAAAGGCGCATTTAAGAGCCATTGAAGAGATGATCGCAAGGGACAAAAATCATCCGAGTGTCGTTGCATGGAGTCTTTTGAATGAGCCGGAGACTACGAATGAGGCAGCCGTGCCATATTTTAAAGAAGTATTTGATCTTGCAAATAAGTTAGACATGCAGAAGCGTCCGCGTACCTTTGCATTGATTATGAACTCTTTGCCGGATACCTGTAAATGTTATCAGTTCAGTGACATCATTGCACTCAACCGTTACTACGGATGGTATATGAAGGGTGGCTATGAAATCTGTGTCGCAGAAGAACTTTTCCGCAAAGAAATGGATGCATGGAAAGAGAAAAAATTAAATAAGCCTTTTATTTTTACGGAGTACGGTGCAGATACGCTTGCTTCTGAGCACAAACTTCCATCCGTGATGTGGAGTCAGGAATATCAGGACGAGTATTTAAAGATGACACATGAAGTCTTTGATTCCTATGATTTTATTAAGGGAGAACAAATCTGGAACTTTGCAGACTTCCAGACCACAGAGGGAATCATGCGCGTCAACGGCAATAAAAAAGGTGTCTTTACAAGACAGCGTCAGCCAAAGGATATCGCATACAAATTAAAAGAACGTTGGGAAAATCTGCCGTTAGATTACAAAAAATAAAACAGACGAGGAGAATACCATGGATAGAGAAAAGACAGTCCGTCCGTTTGGATGGCGGGACAAAGTAGGATATATGTTTGGTGATTTCGGAAATGATTTTACATTTCTGTTTGCCAGTACATTTTTGATGATTTTTTACACAAAGGTATTAGGGATCAGCATGGGACTTGTGGGAACCTTATTCCTGACAGCACGATGCATAGATGCATTTACCGATGTGACAATGGGAAGGATCGTAGACCGGATGCATCCGAAAAAAGACGGAAGATTCCGTCCATGGCTGCGTCGGATGTGCGCTCCGGTCGCAATTTCAAGTTTTCTGATGTACCAGTCCTCATTAGCGGGTGCATCCATGACGGTCAAAGTCATTTATATGTTTGTCACTTATATCTTGTGGGGTAGCATTTTTTATACTTCGATCAATATCCCATACGGCTCCATGGCATCTGTCTTAAGTGCAGATTCCGATGACCGTGCCGCACTCTCCACTTATCGCAGTGTGGGGGCAACGTTGGCGGGACTTATCATTGGTGTCGGTGGACCGATGTTGGTTTATACAACCGATGCGGCGGGCAACCAGCTTGTGCATGGACCGCGTTTTACACTGATCGCAGGGATCTTTTCCCTAGGGGCAATCGGCTGTTATCTGTTGTGCTATTTTATGACCACGGAACGGGTAAAAATCGCCCCGACACACCATGAGGAACAGGTCAGCTTCAAAGAAACCGTCAAAGCGCTTGTTTCGAACAGAGCCCTGCTTGGGATCATCGCAGCCGCAATCTTATTGTTGTTGGCATCCCTGATGACACAGTCTGTCAACCAGTACGTTTTTGTGGACTATTTTAAAAATAAAGAAGCACTGGCGGTAATGAGTGTTGCCGGAATCCTTCCAATGCTTCTGATGGCACCGTTTACCGTGCCGATCACCAGAAAATACGGAAAAAAAGAAGTGGGAGCAGTCGGCTGTATCCTCGGCGGGATCGCGAGCCTGTTACTGTTCGTACTTCAGGTAAAATCAGCCCCAGTCTATATTGCCATTTCCGTCATTGGTTATTTTGGCTTTGGATTTTTCAATCTGATTATCTGGGCGTTTATTACGGATATCATTGATGATCAGGAGGTGCGGACAGGAAAACGTGAGGATGGAACCATCTATGCCGTATATTCATTTGCAAGAAAAATCGGACAGGCACTTTCCGGAGGTCTGGGAGCATATGCACTGGCACTCGTAGGATATGATTCGACTGTTCAGGTGCAGACCGCAGAAGTGGCAGGCGGGATCTACAATGTGGCAACGTTAGTGCCGGGAATCCTTTATATCGGCGTGGGACTTTGTCTAATCTTTATCTATCCACTGAATAAAAAGAAGGTAGAAGGGAATATTGCAATTTTAAAAGAGAGAAGAGAGGTAAACTATGAGTAAACGTGTGGTTACATTTGGAGAGATTATGCTGCGTCTGGCACCGGAGGGCTATTACCGTCTGGTGCAGGCGGACAAATTAGGGGCAACCTATGGAGGAGGAGAAGCGAATGTAGCAGTGTCTTTGGCAAACTATGGATTTGATGCTGCATTTGTCACAAGACTTCCACAGCATGAGTTGGGACAGGCAGCAGTCAATTCCCTAAGAAAATACGGAGTAGATACGTCACAGATTGTACGAGGCGGAGAACGCATCGGCATCTATTATCTGGAAAAAGGAGCATCGCAAAGACCGTCCAAAGTCATCTATGACCGTACCGGTTCAGCACTCTATTCTGCCCTCAAAGAAGAATTTGACTGGGAAAAAATCTTAGAAGGAGCCGAGTGGTTTCATTTTACGGGGATTACTCCAGCGTTGAACGACGAGGTAGCGGCAATCTGTTTAGAGGCATGCAAAACTGCAAAAAAAATGGGTGTGAAGATTTCCTGTGATTTGAACTACCGTAACAAACTCTGGAGCAAAGAAAAAGCCGGACAGGTGATGGGAGAACTCTGCCGGTATGTGGATGTATGTATTGCCAATGAAGAAGATGCGGCAGATGTTTTTGGCATTCATGCAGCAGACACCGATGTCATCACAGGCAGCGTGAATCGTGAAGGCTATAAAGAGGTTGCGTCACAGTTAGCCCGGCAGTTTGGTTTTGAAAAAGTAGCCATTACTTTAAGAGAATCTATTTCTGCAAATGACAACAACTGGTCGGCAATGCTCTTTGACGGAACAGACTATTATTTTAGCAGAAAATACGCTATGCACATCGTTGACCGTGTAGGCGGTGGGGACAGCTTTGGCGGCGGTCTGATCGCAGCATTGTTAGAGGGTTACGACTCTGAAAAAGCAATTGAGTTTGCGGTGGCAGCTTCCTGTCTGAAACATTCCATTGAAGGAGATTTTAATCTGGTATCCAAAGAAGAAGTCCTGAAGTTAGCAGGTGGAGATGCCAGCGGACGTGTGCAGAGATAAATAATAAGTCTTAAATAGAACATGTTATATGAAAATATCATATAACAAGAAAGTTACATGGTGCTGTGTCAGTCACCTGACCGACCACCAAGGACTTTCCTGCCTTTTAAATCTTCCCAGCGAAAATCCGGCATTTCTTCCCTTGCAACTAAGAAGTTGCCGGCACGCTGGGTGAGCTGTGCAAAGTTTACAATTTTATCGTTTGCACCTTCATTATAGGTATAGACTGTCGTCTCCGGTCCCATGAAGCCGATATCCGCTTCATTCGAGAGCACGGCAGTCATTGTTTTGTCAGCACCAAAACCGGTTACCAGTTCTAAATCAATGCCTTCATCCTTAAAATAATCTTTTTCGATGGCAACATACATCGGTGCATAGAAAATAGAGTGAGCCACTTCGTTCAGTGTGACTTTTTGCAGTTGCTTTTCGGAGTCTTTAGAATCGGAACATCCGACAAACAGTGTCAGAACCATAGAAAGACTCAGAAACAGAACCATACATTTCTTTTTCATAGAATCCTCCGATTGTTTTTAGTTTAGCGTATGCCAAAATAAAAAAAATGTTAGAGGAATGTAAAGATTACAGGTAAGGATGCATACCTTCACACAGCTTTTCTTCAATCTTAATCAGGCGGTCGCAGATGTCTAAGGCTTTTTTGTCGGCATCCTCGTACTGGTTTCGGTATTTGTAGAGAGATTTGACACCCATATTGCAACCCTCGGTCATGAGGTCCGCAATCGAAGCATCACTGCTATCCATACTCAGTTTCATATTGGTTTTCATCCAGGACATTCCTTTTGCAATCGGATTAGGCTCCTTGTCAGAACTGTTGTACTCCGATAAGAGACTGTGCAGCTCGTTCCCTAAGGTTTCGTGGTGTTCTTTGCTTTCCGTGAGCAGATTCTTTAAATTATCATCGTGCACAAAGTCGAGTACCTCGTCAATCGAAGCCACTGCCATCTTAGTGCCAGCGTCACATTCCTTTAATAATTCAATCGTGTTTTGATTTTTCATAAAAATACCTCCGTTAAAGTTTAAAGTTAGGATGTCCCTATTTAAGGGAAATATGAGAACATTCAAGTATCCACATAATATTTTTTTGTATACTCTGTAACTTACACCAGCCAGATATTCCAAGTTTCCTTGTGCAAACCATTCCAATGAACCTCTGAAATCAGAAATCGTGTGCACCAGAGGGTTTCACGATTTCCTGAGTTTCATTTCCATTGCACAAAAAGAAACTTTCTATATCTGACTGGTGTAAGTTACAACAAGACATTGAGAAAATATCCTGTAGATATTTGAATCTTCATGGACAAAAGCGAAAGGTCGTGCTATACTACATACGGACAAATCAGAGATACGATACGAGGAGTGATTGACATGAAAGATATTTTGGATTTGCACACACATACCATTGCGAGCGGACATGCTTACAATACGATGAATGAGATGATTGCAGCCGCTAAATTGCGGGGGCTGGAAATTTACGGAATTACCGAGCATGCACCACGGATGAACGGAAGCTGTACAGAGATGTATTTTCAGAATTTCAGGATTCTTCCGAGAGAAAAAGATGGAATGACTGTTTTGCATGGAGTCGAATTAAATATTTTAGATGCGGAGGGTCATGTGGATTTAACAGAGAGAGTGCTTGCGGAGATGGACATTGGAATTGCAAGTATGCATCTGCCGTGCTATACAAGCGGAGGGATTGTGGAAAATACAAAAGCCTATCTGAATGTGATGAAAAATCCATATGTCAACATTATCGGACATCCTGACGATGCAAGATTTCCTATTGATTATAAAGAATTAGTATTAGGGGCAAAGGAGCATCATGTGCTGTTAGAGGTCAACAATTCTTCCCTGTTACCGACAAGCTATCGTGGAAATCCAAGAGAGTCCTATGAAAAAATGCTTGCATACTGCAAGGAATATCAGGTGCCGGTGATCATGGATTCGGATGCCCATGCAGACAATGCAGTAGGAAATCACAGTGAAGCCGTAAACGTATTAGAGAGTGTGGATTTTCCGGAGGAACTGATCGCGAATACTTCTACCGAACTGATCCGTCAGTATCTGAACTATTATATATATATGGATTAGGGTGTCAAAAGGCGCCTCACAACTTAGTGGCTGGCAACTTGTACAAAGCTGAGTCTATTTTGTTCCGTTGTACGAAAATAAGAAAATCTAAGTCTGC
>ENA-OYYK01000430-OYYK01000430.1-human-gut-metagenome-genome-assembly--contig:-NODE-430-length-30330-cov-10.478580_pt1 | contig 30330 bp, 29 predicted proteins | sample MGYA00243247_ERZ653443 | MGnify/ENA primary metagenome ERZ653443 (study PRJEB26926, sample SAMN06165010) | human gut metagenome | biome: ENVO:00009003; feature: ENVO:2100002; material: ENVO:00002003... | reverse complement strand
CGAGATTACTACGCGTCTCGTGGGCTCGGAGATGTGTATAAGAGACAGAATATAATATCATCCAGTTCACCTAACGAAAGCTTTAGGTCATCTTCTGTACGGATATCTGTTATCCTAACACAATCACTTTTAATTATATTAAGATAATCTTGATTTTCTAAATCTCTCATAAAGACTTTTCCTCCATCCTAAAATCCAAAATCATCAACAAACGCAATATCAATCATAAACTCGTACTGCTGCAAGATATTCTTCTCATCATTAGCATCTGCCAATACAAGATAATACTTATCGCCATACTTATATTCTCTTGACTTCAAAGTAAACTTCTCATGGAATGTTCTCTTCTCCGGCGCATCTGCCCTGCTATTCGCAATCATAGGCACATCAAATGAGATTTTTTCACCATCTTCCGTAGTAAAGTAAGCCACGATACTTCTTGCTTTCATAGTGTCGGTGACTTTCTCTGTCTGAATGAAATCAAAGTATGTGATAAGGTTTGTCACCTTACGGGTAACAGATGTAAGGACAACATCCACATAATCGTATGCCACGCCTCTGGTATTCGTTGTAAGTTCAATGACCGGAACTATCATCTCCTGCAGGGACGTACCACCATGCACATAGTTCTGTCCACCTCCGGCAACCTTGAAAATATCTGCTCCAACCGGTGTATCTACATAAAGTTTATTAAGGTACGCCATTGTTCTTGCCATGATTCCCTGCTCATTTACTGCATCTTCTGTAATGAGGAATCTCTTGTTTGTATAAAGGCATTTATCCTTTGGATATGATACCTTGTCAAACTCCTGTAATCTGTCTCTCTTATATAAGAAGCCATGATCCGCAGTTATGAAAAACTTCGGTGTAGATACATATATTGTCAACTTTCTAACCAACTTATGTATCTCTTCTATCGCCTCAGCACAAGCGTTGAATACCTCATTCTCACTTGCAGGCTTGTCTCCTCTTGCATCCACCTGATTGTGATAGATGTACACGATATTCTTGCCCTGAATTAACTCCCTGATTCGAGCCTGATTAGCGTTTGCCACTTCATCAAATGACAAAGCCACATTATTTTCATTATAAGATTTCAGTATCTTGTCTCTCTGCTCCATACTTGCACATGCTTGTCCATCAACAGTCACATTCAGGTTGCCATCCACCTGCATCTCTTTATGTGGAAGCAGGCTTGCCATTCCAACAGATGTAACAGAAGGCAGACAGCTAAGCATACACTCCATCTTCGGCGTACACTTCTCATCCAATTCCAATCTACCAAAAAGTTCCTTTGCACACTCATATCGAAAAGCATCGGAAATTATAACAATGACTCTCTGCTTTCCATCGTAGCCTCTAAGATAATGCTTATAGAAATCTTCCTGCTTTGGCAGGTCTGTAGCATTCATTACATCATTTGTAAAACTCTCATTCCACTTCGGTGTTATATTCTGCAAATATGTATTAGCATAAATATTCTCTACTCTCTGTCTTACATCAAAGAATTTACTGTTACCTTCAATCTGGTCATATGCATAATAAAACCATCTATAATATGAATCTATCAAGTATGACTCTTTCTGATAATTTGCAACCAATGTCTTAATATCACTTGAAAACTCCATAAGCGATACAGACTTCATCATCAAATACGCATACTTGATAGTCGTATATTCATTCTTGTATCTTTCGCTATAATGATATGCCTTAGACATTCTCTGGTCAGCTACCTGAGCAATATTAAGTCCATCAATTTGTGCATCTAAAATCTCATCATTTAACTGTTCCAATGCCCAGTCAATAATAATGTCATCTAATCCGGCAAACGCATCACATGCAAAAATGTCAGACATTTGGAGAGAACTGTCTTTTTTCTTCTCCACATCTTTCTTTAATCCATCCTGTATTCTTGTCACAAAACGCAGGGACTTATCTATTCTTTCTACCAGTTTGTCATAGGCATCCTGAGAATTCACATTGTCCATGATATTACGGATAAAGACCACAACATCATTACGCTTCTTAAGAATATAAGTCCTCATTGCTTCCGGAACAGTAGCTTTCAATGTAGATGATGCATAAGTTAATATCATACAAGCAGACAAATCATCTATGTTTGGCTTGTCTGACTTATATCCAAAGAATTTTTCGCAAAGTTCCCAGAACTTGTCGGTCAATCCATTATCGTCCAATGCCTTAAAATACTTCTCATTGTCACCGAGCATCATCTGCTTAACTACTTCCTCAAAATTTGGAGTCTTTACATCCGTGAGTACAGCAATCAAACCAATATCAATTGTCTGTGCATTGTAATGGTCAATTCCAAGTTCCTTGAACTTCTCAATACGATGTTTATTTTTCCAGAAATTAGCATACTGTGATAAATGCTCCTTAAAACGATTATCAATGCCAATCTCCTGAGACATCTGCGATACTCTGTCTGTATAATAAGGTGTTGAGTAATAATACATATCTGCGAGAGGATTCTTTGCATCACTTGGCTTTGCAAAGGCTGCATAAACAAGATATTTACTCTCTTTATCTTGTTCGTTTAATAAATACTTTGAATAAAGCCAGTTTGTACCATCAAGAATGTGTAACTTTACATCACCAAGCTGCAGTTCCGATACCTCATCCTCGTATTCACCTTTATCATCAAACCAGAATATGATTCTTGTCTCTGACTTGGCAAATTCTGTATTTAATTGATCCTGTATGTTCTGTAAATCCATATTTCACCTTCTAATCCATTTGTTCAAATGCTCTGCGCAAATTACATTTATTCAATCAGTATGACTATAGTATCCAGTAAGTAGTCACTAATGGATACTTATCGGATACTTATCGACCACTATCTGATACTTAATGATCACTTTGTATCCAATAAACACAAAAGTGTTCAATAAAGTGTGCGATAATCAATAATTTAATTTCCTAATCATGATATCTTCAATTTACTCTCAAGCCACGAAATAATTATTCAACAATACCGACTTATCATTTTGAAATAGGCTCCATCAATTTTAAAAACTCTCTACCTAATGAAGTAATTTCATATGAATTATTATTTCCTAACTTTTTTACTTTACTTGGGAACTTAACACTTTTAGGATTCTTTGAATTACTTTGCTTATCAATATCTTTTAGATAATCAATAATTATAGCTAAATCCATATCTCTAATGTCAGCATTTTTATTCTGAAGCAAACCAAAGCGTTCTAATTTTTCTTTCACAAAACGATATTGCATATCAGAAATATCAACATCCTGCATGACAGAATAATAATTCTCTTCATGTTCATAAGAAAAACATTTTAATACACGAATATCTAAATCACTTAATTCGGTAAGTGTTTTAAAAAACATAAGTGTCATATCCTCATTAGGATTTTCAATACACATCAAATTTATAAAACCATTAATTCCATATTTTACTTTTGATTCTTGTATTTCATCATATATTGTATCAAGCATCATCTCACAGTATTTCGTCCGAAACATCTGATCTTGATTATTTTTTTCTAGTACTTCCAGTTGAGCCTCAATTAAAGAATCATTCTTCTGTAATACTTCAATAGCTTTTTTTATATTTCTTTCAAGGCGATTCTGTTTCCATCCCAATCGTATATTGTTGATTCTTGGAAAAACAGCCCCCAAAATCTCACATATTATCGATGCCGTAGCTTCGGACACCACCATTTCCGAAATCTGTTTAAAAACTTCTGGTAAAATTTTTCCCAATGTTACATCCAATGCTTCTTCATTTGATGCATGAAATAAATCTAATACATTTTCCTTGCTCATAGTTAATCTCCTGATATTACATTCATACTAGTACCATGAATTATTTTTTACTACTTTCCAAAATCTTTTCTTGCATGTTCAAAGCAATACTGTAGCTTTTCCACACTCCAATCATAAGAGAACTTTTCATTATTTGTTAAGTTGTAAAGTATGGTGCCACCATAACCTACATCTGGTGTAATATGCCATACTTTCATGTGCTAGTACTCCTATATCTTTACAATCATATTTCAGCTTACGATTTGAAATATTCTCGGATCATATGTATCGGAATCAACAACAGATACTCTGCAATCGATCCATCGAAGTTTTTTATTCATACTGTCCTGCAATTCCTTCATAATCATCTTTTTAGTCCGTGTTTTTGTACCAAAATCACCTTCCAGAAACAAAATTACATATTTCTTTTTTGAATCATTCGAAAAACTATCTTCTGATAGAAATTGAATGTATTCCTTTAATTCATTCAAACATTCTTTTGTATTTCCAAAGGATTTTGCCCCAACCAAAGCTGCTATTGTCATTGCTGTTTTCTGTGCCATTTCAATATCCAGGCTGTCACGTCCTTCCACGTCAACAGATGTATGGGTTGTATTGCGTTTTCGGTTATCCGGAGCAATTCTCCACCGATTGTTACCTTCATCTCCGGTACAATTTTTTACTTCTATAAATGCGATCTTATCTTTAGCAACAGAAATAAAATCAACACCTTTTGCCTCTGGCAATTTATTAAAGTAATCTCGATAAAATTTTGTATCATCAAATTTTATCACTGTATCATTTTCTGCAAACTGAAACTTTAATCTGCTTTCTTCTTTTATGTTATTCTCCATAAATAATCCCCTGTTCTCTATCATACATTGCATCAAACTCCTGCATGATTGCATTATGTTCCAAATCCGATGCTGAATTTTTCATCTCATAGTGCACATCCATCGTTTTTTCATCTCTAAATAATGAAATAAACTTGATATCCAGTTTTTTGGGATTTAGTTCAGGATAAGAGGCTACCATATTAAATTCCTGCTGAATAAAATAATCATGTGTGGAAACAAAAATCTGCACTCCCATCTGAGCTAAGGCTACCATCACCTGTACAATCGGGCGAATCATTTTAGGGTTCATATTTGTTTCCGGTTCATCCCAAAATAAGATAGTATTTTTATTCAAACTTCCAGAAAGAATCATATATATAATCATAGATAGCTTCTTGTATCCATCTGAAATCAATCCCATCTCAAATTCACCTTCACCTTTTATTTTGAAATAAAATTTCTTGTTTTTCTGGACAATTTGTCCTTTCATAATATCTTCGAGATTGCTTAAAACCTGATTCTGCTCCGTAGTATTAGGACCTTTTGAAAGTGGTCTGTCTAAAAGCTTTGCAAGATCATAATACATTTCTTCAAAGTCTATATGGTATTCGTCATATAAAGATACAAAATGCTCTACCGTAGAAATCATTTCTTTTGTAGGAATGTATATAACATCATATTTTTTTGTTTTTTCTTCCTGTATTATAGAAACATCTGCATGATTTTCCTGCCTATTTCCAAATCCAACTGAGATTTTTTGTTTCTTTTCTAAATCAATAGAAAAATCTGTTCGGTTACTTCCCTGTTTTCGGCTTACAAGTCTGCCAATTTTCATTTCATCCGGTCGAAACACACCTTGGATTTTTTTAACAAAAACCTGTTCTTCCATCTCCTTTGTAAGATTATCTTTGCCTCCACTACTAAGTGGCTTTATCAAAGAATACATCACTTTTAAAAGTGTTGTTTTGCCGGTACTGTTTTCACCGCAGATAATATTGATATTATCTGACCAGTTTATTTCAGCATTTTCAAAAGCCATAAAATTATTTAATGTTAATTTTTTGATTTTCATTTTCAATTTACCTCATACTTTCACTCTATATCTTTGCCAACAAATCTACTTTTAATGCTTTCTTACCTTCTTGTGCCACTTCCACGCCTTGGAATTTCTCGTAATTTACCTTTACTCCATCATCCAAGTCAATCTCTATTCTCTGATTGGCTACATGAGCAATGGCTTCATCATATATCTTCATCTCTGCAAGCTGTTTAGTGTACTTTGTTACCGCCTTTGTGGCTTTCGATTTCTCTGATGCTGATGTTGCATTGTCAATCGTATACTGAGCACTCTGCATTGCAGTCTCCACATACTTCTGTGCCTTATGCAGATAATCTGTTCTAACTCTGCCAACTGTATCAGCATCATATCGGTGCATGTAAATAAGTGCCTTAAAACCATTCTGCTTGCCACTGTCAAATAGCCAGTAAATAGGACGCTTACCGGAACCTGTAACAGAATATGTATTACAATGATCCTTGAAGAAATCATTTAAGAAATAATTCCTGATTACTTCTCTGCTTGTGTTTCCTTTGTTACCAAGTGATTTTGCAATAAAATCAAGATTTGTTTCCAATGATTTCTCACCATATACATTTTTCACCCATTCACAGAATCTTGAAACAATATCGTCCGAGAAATATTCTTCATCGCAAATTGGAATGATATTATCTTTATCTGGATTATAAGTACATTTTTTCACGCCATCATCTGCCTTATAATAAAATTCACCTGTAGGAACGGATGCCCCCGGTGCTGTTGCTTCAAAGAAATGTGCTTCAAATGGCTGTCCTGCCAAAACAAGACCTTCCTCATCCAATGAATATCGTCCAAACATACAGCCAACAGCATACGATATCAAGCTCTTAATATCTCGCTGTAAATCTGCTTTGCGGACTGTGACATCTTTATCTTCTACTTCTGGTGTTAATTCATCCTGTAAACCGTAAATATCAATAAAAGTGCGATTTAGTTCCTCTTCATTGGCTTTCAGCTGATTAAATCTGCCTTCGCATTTATCTCTCCATAATTCATAAGCATCTCGAATTAATCCCATATCTGAAATATGTCGTCCTCTATCATTTAATATTTCCTGTGGAGTAAATGATGCATATTTCACTAATGGATGCTTTTTAAAATCCCACGATGTTTCAAATGAATCCCAATCATTACGAGATATATTTATGCAAGACTCAACTTCATTTTCTATACTTTGCTTACACTTTTTATCTGTTACAATAACAGGTATATTTGCTATATCTCCACATTGATAGTTTATTGTTGGTGCGATGATTTCAAGAATTTTCATAACAATTTTTGTGTTACAAAGAGCTAATAAATATAACAAGTTTGTCTGACTAAAACAGCTCATTCCTGCAACATCGAAAATATGCCCCATAGGTTTGTACCTAAACGCTGCAACACTTGATGTTACAAGGGACCAACTAAAGCACTCCTTGAAATAAAATTGTGTATTCTGAGGTCTTGAACGCAGTTTACCTTTATCATCAGTAAAATTTCTAATCTCTCGTCCATTATATTCCCAGTTTACGATGTAATCATTGTTTCCATACCATTTTCTAAATTCTCCACCCTTATTATACGGATACCACTTATACAATCCAGATGAAGATTCTTCTTCGTTTTTACATGAAAATGTCACTTTATCTATATCAACTTCATACCATAAACGTAAGAACCTGTTATTGTCAGCTGTTGCTAATCCCTGCTTTGAATCAGCAATTTCGCCAAGCTTTTTCCCATTTATAAATGCAGTTAATAAATCCTTGTTTACCCAGTAAGAAATTGGATGACCAGGTATTTTGAAATAATCTTCTTGATTTGCTTCAAATGTTCCTCTGCACTCAAGGAAACGCTGTTTTCTTACCTCTGGGGATTCCACTTCTCCCTGTTTACTGAAAAGTCTACGATAACAGCCCCTATATCCATAAACTTTTCTTTTTGAAATGGTAAACGCTATTGTCCCAAAGTCAGAACCAAATATTCCTCTACCGGGATGTATCATACTAGTAATAGAATTGTTTTGTAAAATAATGTCTCTCAATTTTTCATAACTTGTTAAAAACATCCATACAGGAATATTAATCATTGCCATATATCCATTTTGTTTACACATAGCAATAGTTCTTTCCATGCAAACCGTGCTCATATCTGATTTAGAATAAGGGTAATTTTTCTTAACAAAATCTGATAACTTTGCACTCATACCAGCAGCTCCCATATACGGGGGATTAGTCACTACTGCATCATATTTCTGTCCCAGATTTTGTGCCACTCTTATCAGTTTCTTCAACTGTTCCTGAGTTTCGTCGCTACCCACACTTTCAAACGAGATTTGTCCCGTTGTATCTAAATCATCTACAAATCTTACCAACACATCCCAGGCACATGCATCTACATTCAAGATAGATCCATACTCTCTAGCATCTTTGAAAGTATTCATCAATCCATCTATCTGCATGGTTGCCAGATTCCGTTCCATCTCACTTAAATGTGTTCCGAAGAACTGCAGATGATTCCGATTGATTTCATTACTCTCTACAATCGCATAGACTTTCAGTTCTGGCTTTCCATCCCTTCCTCGCAAGAATCTTCTATTGTATCCACGTCCCTTCATCATGACTGCGAAGTATGCCAACTGATATGCTCGCTGGTCGATATCCAGTCCATGGATATTATTCTCTACGATATCAAATGCCGCTTCTCTCTTATCATATCCGGCACTTTCATAGATATCCATTAGCACATCAAACATCGCAATCAAGATATGTCCACTTCCCATGCATGGATCAATACAAGTAATGTCTGTTGGTTTCAGGTCTTTATATGTAGTACGGATTTCTGCCAGTTTTACATTAACAGCATCTTCCTGCTCTGCTTCTGGAAGATAATATTTCCATCCAAATTTCTCTGCTGTTGCCTTTTCATCTGTACTTGGATCAACTGCTCGCAAATGTTCAATCCAGATTCTACCTACAGAGTTTTCAACCATATAACGAACAATCCAGTCCGGAGTGAAAAGCTGTGTTGCTGCAGGTATTCTCTCTTTTGTAATTTTTACATTTTTCTTTAACTTTGCAAAAGTATCATCTTTTAATTCTGTATTGTAATACTGATATAGCCATCCTATAATCTCCACCTGTCCGGTAGGCTGTCCATCTTCTCCAATTGTATTTACATTAAAATCTTCTTCTGGAATTCCTCTCTTTTCATCTATAAGCATACGAATTACATCATCTTCATTTGTAAATGAAATATTAAGAAGCATTTCTGTATAATCTTCAGTCTCTTCAAAAAGTCCCGGTAAAACTTCATGAAGTAGATTACACTGTTTGATAAAAAGCATTTTAAATAAATCATCAAGCCTGTTATTCATTTTGGCATCAATGATTTCTTCTCTCTCTTTATCTGTAAAATTCCAGTCAATATCAGGAGCCATTGTTACTACATCTGGCTCACTCTTTCCTTCTTTTTCAGAAGAAAGCACACGAACTCTTACAGGATACATATAGTCATTCACTTCCATAAAACGGATAGCACAGATTCTGTTAAACCATGTATATGCCACTTCTTCCACTACCGCTTCAAAGCCTCTTGCATGAATCTGGTCTACCAGTTTTCTTCTCTGCTCACTCTGTTTTTTGTTAAGTGTTACCTCTGTCCCTGCTGTCGTCTTGTATACCTCAAAATCAGCACCTTTTGTGATTGCTTCACTGCAATTATCCGGTGTAATTCCAAGCATACCAGCTTTATCCGTAACGGATGCTATCAGCTTATTTCTTGCATCTATTGCAAATTTTTTAATTGCATTTTTGTTCATGTGATATATCCTCCGATCAAGCTTATTAGCTCAATGTAATTATTGTGTCTTCTTCCAGTTCATCCATCAGTTTTTGCTTCATCTCGGCAAGGAACTTATCAATATCCTGTTCGGTCTCAATCGAATATGTTCTGGCACCTGCCACATTGCTGATGGAAACATTCTTACGTCTCTTTGTCTTTATTTTTGTTGGTACCGGAGTAGGTTCAATCGGCTCTTTACCGGGTACTATCGGTGTAACAGGTGGTTCCGGTGCTGGCTGATGTGCTCTCTCATATTCATCTATCTCATCCAGACACTTGATTTTTAAAGTATCACTTTCCAGCTTGATGTTCTTGATTGTTGCTATATCATTTGATTTTTTCAGCTTATCCCAAATTTCTTCAAATTTCTGATTAACGCGAGGACGGAGCACTTCTGTAAATGGCTTGGTATCCAATACTTCTTTTACTTTAAGGAAGTCATCATGTACTAACGGTTCCATGATTGCCGCTTCCTTTTCAAGCAATCCTATGTGAAGTTCTCCAAATTTCTTATTCAGTTCCGGCAATCTCTGAATCTTACCAAAAGGCTTGCTGTCCTTCACGATAGCCTCTATCTCTTCGACTACTTTTAACAGCTCCTGATCACTTACATAAGTCTTACTGTTTCCAAAATATGTAAGATTCTTTACTGCATCTTCAAAAATCTTTCTCTGATCTCCCTTAAAGAAATCAAATACAGGTGCAGTATCTTCTGCATCATCAAGCAAATCATCTCTCTTCTTATCTACTGTCTTGAAAAACTCTGTAGGGTCATTGATATCAAGGATTTCTGCAAGTCTCTTTCTTGCCTCTTCCATCAGTTGCTTACAAGGATATTTCGGATTGATTCTATACTCTACAAGGATGTCATCGTATACTTCAACTTTATCCTTTGCCCTGTTCTTGAAGCTGCTCATAATTTTGTCATCATCATCACTGGATACAGTAAATCCGAAGTAATCCTTCATAACTTCTTTTGCAGAACGAATCTGTCCGTCCGTTGCTCTTTCTCTGATGTCTATCAGGAGTTTCTCTACATATTCACGCTTTGTAATATATCTGACCAGTTCATCCGAATTCGTTGAAAGTAATGACAGGCTCTGACTGTTAAGAGTAAGAGACACTCTTCCCAGCTTGAACAACATTGCAACAAGCCACTGCACATCCTTTGGATCAAATCCGTAAGGTGCCGCACCAAACTTATCCTGTAATGACTTAAGGGATGTCTTCATATGTCTGGCATTATTTAATCCGATTACCTGTACCACTTCCTCTAAAGCAAGCTTATTCGGTATGGTATCACTTGTGCCAAGGAAGCTCATCTGACCATCGCTATGTTTAAAGATAGCGCTGATATCTGAAAGCTCCGGTGCTGTCTCCATATAGGTGAGCTTATTGTATTTCATTGCTACGAGCTTACCGAGTGCTTCATTGATTCTTGTTGCCGGCTCCTTAGCCGAAATAGTTGCCTTATCGCCATTTACATAGATATCAGCATTCTTTAATGCATCCTCAATAAAGATTCGTATTCTGTCCTTCTTCTCAATACGCTCATCCTCCTTTGCCCTGCGGATGCTGTCAAAGCTGCCTCTGGCTCCGGACGCATTTTTGTTAAGGAATTTATATATCTTGATGGATTCTGTAATCTCATCAAGAAATGTACAGTCATTTGGCAGCTTCACAATCACACTGCTTTCCTGTGCTGAAAGCAGACGAAGTGCAGAGTCTGCATAATCTCCGCCATAAGGTGTAATAACTGTCACTCCGATATCGTTAGACTGATTACCCTTGAAGAATCGATCATCCACCTTCTGGTTGAATGGGAATAAGTAACGACTGTTGTAACGATATTTCTTCTCTGTATATATTTCCTCGAAGATAACTGTAGAAGCCTCTCCGATGATTTCTCCCATCTCTACTGACTCATTGTTGATGGCATTATTGATTTCCTGCTCCTCATTTGTCAGGAAGATATATATTTCACCATTCTTCTGTACAAGTGTCTCTTTAATCAGCTTCTTTAACGATTCTTCTATTTTAGAGCGGACTTCAATTCTGTCATCATCAATATTTGAAATCATAAGTGTAGTCAGGTTGTCCACATTTGCCTTGATTTCCTTGACATATTTAATCATAAAGAGAACTTTCAAAAGCTCTACATCGAACTCATCCAGCTTACTGTTATTCTCTGCATCTGAGATTACTTGACTGTGCTGGTGGTCAATAAACTTATGCAATGGATCATAGAAGAAGCTAAACGGAACCAATACCCCCTCTTCTTTGTTCATTACTCTGATTGCCGACTCCTGAAACAGTGCAAGCATAGAACGTGACTGATCAGACAGATGCTTTCCACTTGCGCCATGTGTTCTAACCGCAGTAAGAACCTGTCCCAAAAGATTGAACTGATATGGTATGAACGGATAGCAGTCTGCAAAATCCGCCTTATCTGCATACAGTTTCTTGTCCGCTGTATCCGCTGTAAATGTAATAAGATTCTTGATAATTGATTCTTTCTGCTCATAGAGAAGTCTAAGCGTCTGTGTTGCTGTCTCATTCTTTGCAAGCACACGCTTACGAATTACTTCATCAACATTGGATGCCGAAAGAGAAAGTCTCGTATCAAAACGTCCCTGAATCTTAGAGAAGTCATTTCCCTTTGTCTTTGTAATAGAGTCAATATCCTCCTGGCTCGTTACGATAACCCATGCCTTACCTTTGCAGGCTGTTCCAAGGTCTTCCACGATTGTCTGGAGATTGAGCATAAGCTGTGTATCATCTGCAATATACTGACCGATTTCATCCACTAAGAAGATAACGTGATGGTTTGGACCTTTCTTTGCACAATACTCCTGCACGAGTGATACGAACTTTTCGATGCTAAGGTCATAGTTACCCTTTGCATTCTTGCACCAGTTGCGAGCAGCTTCCTCACTCATAAAGTCCATCTCAACTAATGTCTTTACTACTTTATCCTGAATAACAGCAAATGCCTGTCTCTTTTTCTCCCAAGGTGCACCTGCATTTGCCTCGAACTTCTCTTTGAACTCTTCAAATCTGCCCTCGTTATCCAACTGTCGCTCAAATTCTGCAAGATAAGGTATTGAACCACAATATCCCTGCATCTCGTTAAACACCTTCATAAACACTTCTACGATAGCCTCCTTACCGGAGCCTACCTTTGCAGAACCCTTTGAATCAATATTGAAAAGCATGACGTCTGACTCAATTGTTCCAGCCTTTGTCATCTCTGCAATAAGCATCGGATCTTCTATTTTTTTACCATCCGTAAAATACTCAATGGCTCTTTTACCTTCTACTGTGCTGTTTTTTAATAAATAAGACAGTATTTTAAGAAAGTGCGATTTACCACTTCCAAAGAATCCGGAAATCCAGACACCCATCTTATCTGTATATCCGTCTACACCTTTTTCATAATTGTTGAAGAAATCCCTGAAATGCTTCAGAAGTTCTTTGGTCACTACATATTCATCTAATTCCTGATATACATTTTCTTCATCCGACTGACCTACTATAATAACACCCTTGATATCACGGTCAATCTGCTTTTCAAACATATTTTTAATCTGCATTGTATTTCCTCCTCTACACCAGACGGAATGCCCTGTAATAGTTGTGTGAATCCATCGTTCCAAATAATTTCAAATCCTGTCCGCTATACTCTCCCGGATAGAAAAGCACTACCGGCACACTGTCAAGTACCTGATGCAGGTTATTTAAGATGTTGTGGCTTGCTATTATCGGATGGCACTTGCCTACTCCGGTAAGAAATACCACACTGTCTGTCAAATCTTCCTGCAATATTCTTGATATGATTAGATTCAATTCATTTGTCTCATCCAGTCCCAATGTTTCTACAAGGCTGTCTGCCATCTCAAAAAATCCATTCTCTTTTTCCAAATCAAAGAATGCTTCCAGATACCCTTCCTCCTGCAATATCTCAATCATAAGATGAAACAGGTTAAACTCAACTATTCTGAAATCTTTGTTTCCGTTGTTTATTCTATCCTTGAGGTATGCTATATGATTTCTCACATACAGTTCCTCTCTTGGATTATAATCGAATATATAATATCCGACTTCATTTCCAAGTCCTTTATTCTCTCTAAACGACTTATCTGATATTTTGTCTTCTATCTGATTCAGTCTATCATCCAAACTTAACTTTGCCATGCTCAGACTCCTTTAACAGCATTGATATATGCATCCATCCCATTACTGTGAAGTAGTTCCTCTATACGATAATTAACAAGAGCGTGTCTGATTACCCTTGTCTTAGTTGATTCAATCAATCCCGCATCTGCAAGATTCTTCATATAACAGCTCTTGAGTTTCTTAATTCCTGATTCTGACCAGCCTGCTACTTTCTCACTTTGAGCTGCCTTATCGTCAAAGAATCCATTTATATCTCTATCTTCTATCGTCTTCTCTCCAAGTATTACCTTGCCACGATACACCTCATATACAAATTCAAAAAAGAGCTTATCTGTATTCATAATTGCAATCAGTGTCAGCAGTTTTGCATTCTCATTATCCACCTTAACCAAAAGCTCTACTGCTCCATCAGGCAATGACGAAAGCCGATTATAAACATAATTGAATGTTCTCCGTAATCTGGTCTCATTTCTAAGCCGATAAAGATTCTCACCAATTACCTTATCCTGTACTTCATCCTTCGACATTCCTGCTGCCATAAGTTCTGCTGTCTGTTTCGTCTCTACAAATGCAAATACCTGAGACACCATGCCTGCACTATAATTCATTGTTTCCACCATCCTTATTCTTTTCATAGTGGATAATATCACCAAAGTCGCAGTCTAACTCATCACAGATTTTCTCCAAAATATTCATAGAGACCTTCTCACCCTTTGTCATCTTGGCAATGGTACTGCTGCTTATTCCAAGATTATTAATTAAGTCTATTTTTTTCTTGTTCTTGTCAATCAATAATTTCCACAATCCGTTATATGATACTGGCATATATGCTACCTCTTAGTTTTCTTAATTACCATCTATTTTACCATATATGCATTATTCTATCAACAGAATTATGAATAAATACTTCGATATATCGAACTTTATTTTTGATATATCTCGTTCTTTTTGTTCGGTGTGGCTTATGTTGGCTTATATTTTTATCTTATGTTTGGCTTTTGTTTGTCCAAATATTTAAAAGGCAGAGTGCCTATCCTGCACTCTGCTCATTATTTAATCATCCAGATACGGTTCCATCGCCTTATATGCATTTAACGTATTTGTATCAGCATCACTGAAAGTACTTGAATATGTCTGCAAACTTCCTGACGGATCTGTTGCACAGTTGGTAAGTGATATATAAGCATTATATAAATCTGTTATGGCATCATATGCATCCTTGTATTCATCTGGTGGATTCTTCAATTTTTTCATCAGTGCATTGACCGCATCCTGATTATCTTCAATACTGCTTATCTTGCTGCTGAAACTCGAATCTGCATACAAATTACCTAACGCATCGTTAAAATCAGATACAAAATATCCTTCGGGACAAGTATACTTATCTGTTTTATCATCCTTTTCCTCGAAGATAGCGTTATACCATACCTGCTTAATCAGATTTGCACTTGACTCAGCATCACTTGCACCTGTCAGCATTGTGACAGCAGCTAATTCTAAATTATCAGAATACTCTTCAACACGTTGTGTATATTCCTTAGCCGCCTTTTTCTTCTGATATTGTGTCACTCCAAATGCTGTTGCTCCTCCGGCCACCAATAATACAACTATAATTCCAATAATAACCTTTATCTTCTTAGTAACCTTTACCCCTGTTACCTCTACCTTTTGTGGCCTTTCATCTGTCTCCTGACCTAGTGTATCTTCAACCGGACAGCCGCAATTCGGACACTCTGTCATTCCCTCTTCAAGTTCAGCACCGCATTCTGTGCAATGTTTCTTCTCTTCCGGTATCAATATTGCACCGCAATGCACACACTTCTTTGCTTTTTCCGATACCTGTTCTCCACAATGAGGACATACAATCATTGCCATAAAATTGTTCTCCTTTCTTACACGCCTGCTACCTGCAGGTGGTACTGTTTAATGATTCTTTTTGCTACCATTGCATTTAAATCTTTATTAACCGCAACAGTATACACACCATTTGAATACATAAAATGTGAACCTTTGCATCTTTGATATTCATATCCGTTATTACGAAGTATCTTTTTCATTTCTCTTGCATCTACCATAAATATTACCTACCTTTTCCCCGCCTTCTCATGATATTCTGCAATATCCTCTGCCCAGGCATCATCAAGTTCAACACTGCAGTTTCTGCTTTTTGTAATGCCTCTCACTGCTCTGCCAACGGCCTCGTAGTTGAGTGCTATTCCATCATGGTCATTCTCGTATGTGACAGCCCTGTTTCTTGCAATTCCTATTTTCTCTGCTTCTTTACCGGCATCGATATTAGCTCCAAGGAATAAGAATTCCCAACCACATTCTTTCTTTGCTTCAATCATTCGCTTAATGTTATTGTAATTAAACTCTGTACTGGAATTTTCCAATCCATCTGTAGTGATTACAAACAATACTTTTCCGGCACGATGTTCCTCCGGCAAATGTTTCTGCACATTGTCAATTTTGTTAATTGCATGTCCTACCGCATCAAGAAGTGCCGTACATCCCCGGACATAATATTCTTTATCCGTCAACGGCTGAACGGCATCAATTGGGAAACGATCATGAATGATTTCCACTTCATCATCAAATAGGATTGTAGTCACATTGACTTTTTCTTTTTCTTTTTTCTGCCTCTCTATCATCCCGTTAAATCCACCTATTGTGTCGCTTTCCAGTCCACCCATTGAGCCACTTCTGTCCAAAATAAATACAAGTTCTGTTAATTCTTTATTCATGTGATTTACCTCCTTCGGTTTATTGTAATCACATTATATCTACGAAACTAACAGAGCTGGTCGCATGATAGGCGACAAATTATTGCCTACTCAAAAATTGGCTGTCCGTAAGCATCTAATATCTCATTTATTTCAAACATAACGTATATCTTATTTTGTAAGAAATATGCTACGATAATATCCGTCTTTGAACTTCTTGAAAGGGCAAAGCCGGCAGAATTCAGAAGATCCTTCGCTTCATCAATGGATAATTCTAATGCTATTGCAAACGCAAGCACAGTCTTCTTATTTGGCGTATAATTCACATCTTTTCTGATTTTTGAGAAATGTCTTCGATCCACATAAGCTTTATTATATGCTTCAGAATCTGTCATTCCTCTCTCATCAATTAAACGCAATAGTCTTTGGGAAAATGTCTCATCCATCTGTCCCATAAGACTTTCTATATTACGGTTTGTTGCCAATGTCAAAGACATAGAGTCAGTTGCTTTCGTTTTCTGCATACTTTCAACATCAAACGATTCTACAGCACTTTCATCTATCTCAATATCTGCATCTTCTACGGCATCACATTTTTTTGTTGTTTTTTTCTTTCTAAATTCCGAGATTCTATCAAATATAGACTTCATTTCTTTATCCAGTTTAATATCATCCGGCTTATCAATGTAATACTTATCTATGTATTTTCCGACTGATTCATATAACTTCTGATTTCGCATTCTTTCTCCTACCAATCTTCGTCAAGATCATCCATTGCATCATCTACGCCGTCAGCATAATCGCTGTCTTTATAATACCGGTCATAATCATAATCGTCATCCATGTATATATCATCATAACCATCATCGTATGAATTGCATGGATTGTTTTTCTTTGAACTGCTTGTTCCGGTATTATTTTTCTTTGTGTTGCTTGTTCCCGTTGTATTTTTATTTGTACTGCTTGTTCCGGTTGTATTTTTCTTCGTACTGCTGTTATAGGACGATCCACTTCCGGTTGTTGACTTAGTACTGTAACTGCTTGAATACCGGCTGTGGCTGTAACTTGCTGTATCACTTTCTTTCTTATTACCAATCGAACCGATAATATATAACACAGCAATAAATATAAGAATTGAAACCAATACTTCTGCAAAAGAACTTTTTTCTTTCATACTTAACACCTGCTTTCATTGAAATATCAATAACTCTGTTTTCTTTGTGGCCTAGTCAAAGTCATAATCATCCGGATCCAGTCCTGCATCCTCCAGTGCTTCTCTTCTTTCGTCCGCGTCCATACATTCAAGTTCTGTCTCATTTAATCCTGCCAGTAATAAATCATCTTCTAGTTCAGTCTCATCACTTGTGCATGCGTCTTCATGTCCGAAAACCAAATCATCCATAACTGAATACTCGTATGCATTAAGCTTTCCATCTTCATCAAAATCAAAATCCGAATCATATAATCTTCCATCTGTTCCTAACATAATATTGTCCTCCTATTTGACATTTTTTTAATTTTTCCATATTAAAACAGGAATCAGTAAGAGTATTTCTCTTATCTGATTCCTATTATAGCTTAGCCGGCTGTCCCATAAACACACCTCGCATATCGAATCTATGTTCTTATTTTCTGTATTGTTCAACTAATCTGTCAATTTCTTCCTTCATCATCGAAACTACATAATCCGGGCCTGTAAGTGTAACGCCTTTGCCAAGGCTCATAAGCCATGCAAAAAACTGTCTGCTGACTGCCACTTCTACATTTATGGCAAATTTTTTATCATCCAGTTTAATCATAGATACATCTTTGCCAAAGCGGTCAATTATCATCCCTGCACAGGAATTATCACATTCTATCCTGACTCTCTCCGGTTTTCCGTCATACATTCCAAACATTCTTCTAAGGTATGCTGCCATATCAAGTGACTTAAATACCTGTCTGCCTTCCCTGCCTTTGCCGTTTGGGTTAATATGAAGCATTTTGTCTACACGGAAATGCTTGATTTTATCTGATGTTCCGTCATAAGCTATTAAGTAATAATTATCGTCATTACATGATAATGACCATGGACTTACCTCGTATAATGCGCCATCATGACGAAGTTCCATCTCCTTGTTAACATTCCACTGGAAATATTGGAATGTTATTCTTGAATTTTCCGCAATGGCTGTATGAATTCTGTCGACATTATAATAAATACTTTCATTCATTGTTTTTACACGCCCTGCTACAAATACCTGTCTGTCTAACTGGGATGCCTCGTATTTACTGGCAAAGCCCTCTATCTTTTTTATAAGCTCGTTAGATTTCTTGGCTGTAATGAATTTTGCGGATTGAATAGAATCTACAAGCAGCTTTAATTCTGCCAGTTCAAATTTTCTGTTGCCTACATGATAAGAAAATGTTCTGTCCTGCTGTTCTCCTATTATATCAAGTCCGTATACCCTGAGATTTTCTATATCATTGTACAGGCTTTTACGCTCCGCACTTATATTGTATGCATCCAGAGAATCAATAATCTCCGACATGGTAATGCTGTGCGTCTCATCGGTTTTCTCCAACAGGATTTTCATAAGATATATAAGTTTTAATTTCTGGTTTGATGACTTAGCCATATTACACCTCCCTGATATACTCATAAATTAATAAAAGTTTCTTATATGATACCATAAATATTCACATAGGAGAAGAAAAGCATAAAAAAACACGCCGGTTCACATTTATGTAACCAACGTGCTCTGTTCATAGCTTAAGCTTCAGCTTTTTCAATCTGAACGATTGCTGATTTCTGCATTGGAATTCTGCAATTCTTATTGCTTCCGAATTCAACGATAACTGTATCGTCTGTTATATCAATAACAACTCCGTAGAAACCGCTTGTAGTAAGAACGCTGTCGCCCTTTTCCATTGAATTAATCATTTCCTGCTGTTTCTTCTGCTGTTTCTTCTGTGGTCTGATTGCTGCGAAATACATAATAGCCGCAAAAATTGCAATATAACCTACTAAAAGTAAAATGCTGCCCGCTCCGTTTGAACTTAATAAAATCATGATGTCTGTCCTCCTTGTAGACTTTCTAAAGTCTCTTTCTTGAATTCACTATATCTGCCTTCATCTATAGCTTCTCTGATTTGCTCCATAAGATGATTATAAAAATACAGATTATGAAGCACGCAAAGTCTCATTCCTAACATTTCCTTTGCTTTAAGAAGGTGTCTTATATATGCTCTGCTGTAACTTCTGCATGCAGGACATCCGCAGCCTTCTTCTATTGGTCTGGCGTCTTTCTCATATTGTGCGTTAAAAAGATTGAGTTTTCCAAACCTTGTATATACATGACCATGTCTTCCGTTTCTTGAAGGATATACACAGTCAAAGAAATCGACACCTCTGTCCACTGCTTCAAGTATATTCGCAGGAGTACCAACGCCCATAAGATATACCGGCTTGTCTGCCGGAAGATTAGGAACTACGGAATCAATAATTCTGTACATTTCTTCATGGGTCTCTCCAACAGCCAGTCCGCCTATTGCATAGCCATCAAGATTAAGTCCGGCTATTGCCTTGGCATGATTGATTCTGATGTCGTCATAAGTTCCGCCCTGGTTGATACCAAATAAAAGCTGTTCCTTATTGACTGTATCAGGCAATGAATTAAGTCGCGCCATTTCATTCTTACATCTTACAAGCCACCTTGTAGTTCTGTCAACTGATTTTTGAACATAATCCCTTGGAGAAGGATTTTCTATACATTCATCAAATGCCATTGCAATTGTGGAACCGAGGTTTGACTGTATCTGCATACTTTCCTCAGGCCCCATAAAAATCTTATGTCCGTCAATATGTGAATTAAAGGAAACGCCCTCTTCCTTAATCTTACGGAGCTTGGCAAGTGAAAAAACCTGAAATCCGCCCGAATCTGTTAAAACGGGTCTGTCCCAGTTCATAAATTCACGGATACCGCCCATTTCCTTAATGAGCTTGTCTCCTGTACGGACGTGCAGATGATAGGTATTTGAAAGTTCAACCTGACAGCCTATCTCACGCAGATCGTCCGTCGAAACAGCACCTTTGATGGCGGCAACGGTACCGACATTCATAAATACAGGAGTCTGTATCGTGCCATGGACTGTTTTCATCTCGGCTCTCTTGGCTTTTCCGTCTGTTTTTAATACTTTATATTCCATTATTTGTCATACACTTTCTTTAAATAATCCATTCTGGATGTCATATTAGCCATAAGCAGGTCAAGTATGGTACATGCTGTCATTGTTTCAACCACAACAACTGCTCTCGGTACGATAACGGGGTCATGTCTGCCCTTTATACATACCTGCATCTCATCACCGTTACGGCTTACGGTACTTTGCAATGATGATATGGAAGGCGTAGGCTTGATGGCAGTCCTAAAAATTATATCACTGCCGTCACTTATTCCGCCAAGCACTCCTCCCGAATGATTGGTTCTCTTTGCTATATGACCGTTATCGTTATAAAATTCATCATTATTTTCGCTGCCCGTTGTCTCGGCAACCATAAAACCGTCACCTATTTCAATGCCTTTAGTCGCTCCGATTGACATTACAGCCTTTGAAAGCTGTGCGTCAAGCTTATCAAATACAGGCTCACCGATACCAGCCGGCATACCTTTTACGACACATTCTATAATTCCTCCAAGAGAATCAAGATTCTCAATGGTTTCTTTCGCCTTATTCTCGATGGAAACCGCAGCTTCTTTATCAGGAACCGAAAAAGGATTTCTGTCCCGTTCTTCAATATCAAATCTTGAATAATCAATTCCAATTCCGCCGATGCACTGGGTATAGGCAGTAATTTCTATACCGAGTTCTTTAAGAATCTTTGCGGCAACTGCACCCGCAGCTACCCTTGCAATCGTCTCCCGACCGGATGAACGTCCGCCGCCTCTGTAATCCCTGAAGCCATACTTGCTGTCAAAAGTATAGTCAGCATGCCCCGGTCTGTAAAACATCTCTATATCGGAATAATCTGTTGATCTCTGATCCTCATTAAGAACCATGATTGAGATAGGTGTTCCCGTCGTCCTGCCTTCAAAAACGCCGGACATTATCTTAGCCGTATCACTTTCCTTACGCTTAGTAACGTACTGCGATACTCCCGGTTTTCTGCGGTCAAGGTATTTCTGGATATCTTCCTCTGAAAGGCTTAATCCCGCAGGACATCCGTCAATTACCACACCTAATCCCTTACCATGAGATTCTCCCCATGTAGTTATTCTAAACTGATTTCCAAAAGATGACCCAGCCATCTATGTATACCTCCGGATTCTAGTCGATTTTAGTACCACATTCTGAACAGAATACTGCATCATTTTCAAGTTCACATCCACAGTTAGGACATGTCTTAACCTGTGATACGGGTTCTGCTGCCGCAGCTGTCTCTGTCTGTGGAATGGCAGCTCCGCAGCTTCCGCAGAATTTCTGACCCGGATTAATAAGTCCTCCGCAATTGCTACACCTCATTCCGTCTGTTGAATATGTATGTGGAAGTCTTGTTCCGCATCCGGAACAGAAAGACGATTTAACCCCGTTTTCAAGTCCGCAGTTAGTACATACCACAATACCGTTTATAAATTTGATTCTAAGATCGATCTGCTTCATTTCCTCATTTATTTTGTTAATCTGGTTAACACTGTCAGCAAATTCACCCTCCGGAGAATCTTTATATTTTTCAAAATAAAGGCGCCCTATTGTGTTATATATTCCGCTTTTTCCTGCTTCAAGCTCTTTATATTTTTTCTGACATGCTTCTATTTCATTATTGCTCATCGTACTACACTCCTTAGGTAAAAATATTTGTTATAAGTATACTCAAATTTTAATAAGCGGTCAACTCATAATTCCGCCAATTGCCCCTCCGAGTATACATATTACTAAGGAAATTATATTTTTACCCAGTTCATTTTCAAACCCTTTATTTATTATTGCGGAAATCAGGACTAACATAGCAAAATATGCCACTCCTATTATAATCCCGTTAAGAAGCCTCCTGTTTTTCCTCATTTTACCGAAAATAAAACCTGACACAATATTAGAAACACCGTAAATAAGAATAACAAAGAGCCTTACCTGATTGTCTTTAAGTCCTATTTTCTGCATAAGAAGTGCTGCTAAAAGAAGCAGAACCCCTGTAACTATGTATGCAATAATTAATGACTTAAAAATTGAAAACACCGCTTTTTTCATTATTTTCCCCCGTATAATACACTTTATATAAGACATTTATATGCTTTTTTTATAAAAATATGAACAAAGGACGGGATACGCTTTCTACGATTCCCGTCCTTAACACCATATGCCTCAATATTACGGCAGTATTTTTATCTTTTATCAACTATTTCGTTTTGGTTTTTATATATGCTCTTCGCCGGAACGTATCCTCTTACACTTGAAAGCGGATATATATTGGTTCCCGCACCGATAACGCTTCCCGGATTAAGAATAGAGCCACATCCTACCTCAACATTATTGCCGAGAATTGCGCCCATTTTCTTAAGACCTGTTTTGATAATGGTATCGCCATCTTTTATCTCAACCAGGGTCTTATCGGATTTGACATTGGAAGTTATGGAACCTGCTCCCATATGTGACCTGTAGCCAAGGATTGAATCACCCACATAGTTATAATGAGGTACCTGTACTTTGTTAAAAAGGACAACGTTCTTAAGTTCCGTTGAGTTGCCTACAACTGCTCCTTCACCTACAATGGCATTGCCTCTTATGAATGCACAATGTCTTATCTCTGCATTTTTGCCTATGATACAAGGCCCGGTAATGCTTGCCGTTAGTGCAACTTTGGCACTCTTTGCAATCCAGATATTATCATTCACAAGCTCATATTCATCAAAAGAAAGCGTTCCGCCAAGTTCTAGTATATATTCTCCTATTTCAGGAAGCACCTCCCAGGGATATGTATGTCTCATAAAAAGCGGCGCCGCTATTGTTTCAGTTAAATCAAATAACTGTGCTATTTTTAATTCTTCCATTTGTCTTTCCTTCTGTTATAAATTATTCAACCGTTACCGATTTTGCAAGATTTCTTGGCTTATCTACATCATTACCCTTAAGAACTGCAGTATAATATGCAATAAGCTGTAAAGGTACTGCCGCAAGAACAGGCATTACAAGCTCCGATACTTCAGGAATTCTTATGATAATATCTGCCGTCTTTTCATCAACTTTGGCATTTTCACCACACATAAGAACGACCTTGGCTCCCCTTGCCTTACATTCCTGTATATTGCTTACAGTTTTTTCATACAGACTTGACTGTGTTGCAATTGCCACAACAGGTGTCTGGTCTGAAATAAGGGCGATTGGTCCGTGTTTTAACTCGCCTGCCGCATAAGCCTCCGAATGAATGTAAGAAATTTCTTTTAGCTTTAAAGCACCCTCCATGCTAAGTGCATAGTCAAGTCCTCGTCCGATGTATAAAAGACTGTCTGCATTCATTATTTTTGAGGCTGCATACTGACATTCATCCTTGGCTGCAAGGAATTTTTCCATAACATCAGGTATTGCTACAAGCTCTTTTATATAATTCATATAGGTTTCTTTATCAATAATTTTCTTGGCATAAGCTAATTTATATGCAAAAAGATACATCATTGATACCTGTACCGTGAATGCTTTGGTGGATGCAACGGAAATTTCAGGTCCGGCATGGGTATACATTACAAGGTCTGCTTCCCTTGCGATTGAAGAACCTTTTACATTAACAAGTGCAAGTGTTGTTGCGCCTTTTGCCTTGGCAATGTTCATTGCTTCCCTTGTATCTGCTGTTTCTCCTGACTGTGATATCAGTATGACAAGATCTTTTTTACCGATTATAGGATCCCTGTATCTGAATTCTGATGCCATATCAACGGTTACTCTTGTTCTTGCCACTTTTTCAATTATATATTTTCCCACCATTCCGGCATACATTGCGGTACCGCAGGCAACAACAAAGATATTGTCATATCCCGCAAGTACCTCATCAGTAAGACCACATTCGGAAAAATCTACCATTCCTTCGTTAATACGCGGTGTGATTGTAGTCTTAATGGCTGTTGGCTGCTCATGTATTTCTTTAAGCATAAAATGCTCATATCCGCCTTTCTGTGCAGCATCTGCATCCCAGTCAGCCACCTGTATTTCCTTCTTTACAGGTTCTTTATGCACATCACATATCTTAACATCGTCCTTGGTAATAGTTGCTATTTCATTCTGTTCAAGAAGATAATATTTCTTCGTGAATTCAAGTATGGCAGTCATATCCGATGCTATAAAATTCTCTTCGTCAGAAAGCCCGATTATAAGCGGACTGTCTTTGCGTACCGCAAATATCCTGTCAGGGAAATCCCTGAACATAATTCCCAGTGCGTATGAGCCTTCAATCTCTGCAAGTACTTTGATAATTGTATCTACAGGATTGCCGTCATAGTAATAATCAAGAAGCTTCGCTACTGCCTCGGTATCGGTTTCACTTTCAAAACCATATCCCTGTTCAATAAGAAATTCTTTTATCTTCATATAATTCTCAATTATTCCGTTATGTACAATTGATACCCTTTTGTTACCATGTGGATGGGAATTAATATCGGATGGTTCTCCATGGGTTGCCCATCTTGTATGTCCTATCCCGCAGGTACCTAAAGGCTTACCTTCTTCTTTAATTTTATTGATAAGGTTCTCAAGTTTACCCTGACACTTTTCTACTTTAATTTTATTATTCTCAAATACGGCAATTCCCGCAGAATCATAGCCTCTGTATTCAAGCTTTGATAATGCACCGATTAATATATCCGTACATTGTTTTTTTCCAACGTAACCAACTATTCCACACATTGTATAGGCCTCCTATTTTTTATAATATTCTGTAGTCCGGTTAAAATACTGTCTTAAAGAATATTCATTATTAAGCGTTTTAACCATCATTGTATTCTTAGAAATAAAAGCTTCCAGTTTTAACAGATATTCATCTGTACTTATATTACCTTCTGCCACTCCTGTCAACCCTTTTTCCCAGCTTGCGGTAAGTCTTGGATCTAAGAGTCTCTTAATTGAATTATCTACCACATCGTATACTATTTCTCCCAGTTGTGACGGAGTAATTATCTGCGTCTTATTATTAAGGTTAATGTATTTTTTGTCCACAAGTTTTTTGAGAATCTCAGCTCTTGTTGCACTGGTTCCGATACCGCTTCCTTTAATCTGGGCACGGAGTTCTTCATCTTCTATTAACTGTCCTGCATTTTCCATTGCCAGAATCATCGAACCGGAATTATATCTCTTTGGCGGTGATGTCTCTCCTTCTTTTACATTAAAGCCGCTGACATCAAGAATACTGCCTTTTTTCAGGCCTTTGAGTTTATCAAGAAAGACTTCGTCATACTTTTCTTCCTCTGTTTCTTCGCCATCTGCCTTGGATTTTCTGAAGCTGTTTACAACTTTCAGATAACCTTCTTTTTCAAGAACTTTAAATGAGGCAAAAAAACTTTCCGTATCGCGTCTTAATGATATTGATATCTTTTTATATACAGCCGCTGGATAAAATATGCTTAAAAATCTTCTGACTATGGCATAATATACGGCTTTTGTCGTGGCTGAAAGATTTTTGAGATTGTTAAAGCCCTGTCCTGTGGGAACTATGGCATAATGGTCTGTTATCTGCTTATCGTTGACATACCTTGTCTTTGCGATTCCCTCGTATGACTTTGCTGCAAGGATTTCTTCCACAAATTCTTTATACTCAGGTATATTCCTAAGACCTGTTATATTTTTGTCAATCACCTTCGCAACCGCGGTTGAAAGCACTCTGGCATCGGTTCTGGGATATGTTACAAGTTTTTTTTCGTATAACTCCTGTGTGTGCTTAAGTGTCTCATCCGGGCTCAGTTTAAAAAACTTTGAGCAGTCATTCTGTAATTCCGCAAGGTTATATAGAAGCGGTGGCTGTTTATTTTCGGTTTTACGTTCAATGGATATCACTTCCATTGTAACCGGCTTGTTTTCCGATAATATATTTATAAGTTCTTCTGCGTCTTTTCTTTCTTTAAAGCCGTTTTCTTTATAGAGTTTCGGTGATTCAAAATATTTTGAACCCTCCACCGCTTTCCACTCAGCATCGAAATTTTTGTCTTCTGACAGTGGAAGTGTGGCAACCACCCTGTAAAACGGTGTTTTCACAAAATTCCTTATCTCTCTTTCCCTTCTTACCACCATTCCAAGCACACAGGTCATCACACGGCCTACCGCAATAACTGTTCTGTTATTCTGCCTGAAAAATGAAGATATTGACTGACCGTATTTAAGTGTCAGTACTCTTGAAAAATTAATTCCCATCAGGTAATCTTCCTTGGCTCTAAGATAAGCAGCTTCTGACAGGTTATCGTATTCCGACAAATCCTTTGCATCTCTTACGCCTCTTTTTATCTCTTCCTCTGTCTGGGAATCAATCCACACACGAAGTCTTTTTTTGCCGTGAACTCCTGCCATCTGTTCAACGAGGCGGTATATGTATTCTCCTTCACGTCCCGAGTCGGTGCAGACATATATCTTATCCACGTCTTCCCTGTTTAAAAGACCTGCCACTATATTAAACTGTTTTGCAACTGCAGGGATAATTTCGTATTTCCATTCCGTCGGTATAAAAGGAATGGTATCCATGCTCCACCTTTTTAGGGAGGCGTCATATTCGGCAGGATAACTCATTGTTACAAGATGTCCCACGCACCATGTAAATACCGCATCATCCGATTCAGAATAACCGTCCCTGCGCTGTGGATTCTCTCCGAGGGCTTTCATAAATTCCTGTGCCACACTCGGTTTTTCTGCAATATATAAACTTTTCATATTGTCACCTATAATTCTTCGATTCCGATTGTCGCTATATTATCAGCTTTCAAATCATCGGAAAATCCGTTAATTGAAAACAGGTAATAGAACCTGCCGTTAATTCCTGCAAGCTGCACGTTCTCACGAAGCCTGTCAAAATCTTCCATACATACTTTTCTGTCATCCACATATACCTGACCTATAATGCCATTGCTGTCTTTGTCCTCAAATATAAGGTGGATGTCACCGTTTTTGCCATACCAGCTTCCCTTTCTGACAGCTTCAAAAGGCAATTTATGCATATCACCCAAAATTTCAAGCATTTCACCCGCTATTCTGATAAATGCATTTTTTACGAATTCTTCAAGCCGGTCTTCAATGTGACTGTCATAAAATTCATAAGGCTCTGTTACATCTATTCTGCTCCAGTCCTGATAAATATATCTGTACCAGAATTCAATAAAGCTGTCCTGTATTCTGTACAGCCCTTTTCTTGTATTTTCATTGCCAAATACATCATAGGAAAATATTTTTTCAACAATTTCCCTTGCAATCAGGTTCTTAAGGTACACACTTATTTTATCCCTGCCATATCCTGTATACTCATGTATGTCATTTAATTTATTTCTGCCCATGGCAAGGCATGACAAAATGGTATTATATACCGATATTTCCCTGAATTCATCTTTTACATAATTCAGGGCTTCTTTATACCATGCGCCTTTGTCCGTCAGGAACAGCCTGCATATATTTTCTTTAATGCTGATATTTTCATTCCATCTGTCAACATAGCCCGGATTTCCGCCTGTTATGGCATATATGTATAAAAGTTCCCGCGGTTCAGTATTATGAAATCTGTTGATAAAATCAGAATAGCTGAATTCCTTTAATTTCATAAAAGCATTAATGTTAAAAGCATAGTTTCCCATTGCTTTTACCATTGAATTTTCAACCCACGCTACAGAGGAACAGCTAAGGATAACCATGACTTTAGATTCATCCCTGACAAGTCTTGATACATCTGACATAAAATCACTGTCCGTCTTTATAATATTATGAAATTCTTCCACAACAAAAAGCATTATGCCTCTATCACGAAGTGTCTTCATAATCTCATAATATGAGTCTGATTCTACTCCTGCTGCCCTGCCAAACATTCCGTTCTGTTCAAAATCATCCGCAGGAACAGCCTTATAGTAAAAAGACTTTTTGTCTTTGATAAATTCTTTTATAAGAGTTGTCTTACCCGTTCCATGTCTTCCGTAAAGTATCGTCAGATTGCTTTTAGATGACACATAATTCTGGTTAAGACTTTTTAACTGGTCTTCTCTGCCAATCATAGACACTGCTCCTTATCTGGTTTCATCAAGGGTTATCATATATGCCGGTATAAATTTTTCCATAAAAAAATCCACTTCATCCATACCCATATCATTAATTATGTCTTTTATGGATTCTCCTGCTTTTTCAAAATCTCTGTTACCCATTCTGCCTTCTTCGATGCATTTGATGTAAGCTGATATCTTATCCGCTGCCTTGACATACTTCCACAATTCTCTTTCTTCTTCTGTATCTAAAAGCAATGGTGCATAAACAGGCTGCATTTCCTCCGGTATTCCTGCAAGCAGTTGGTCCTTTGCTTCTTTTTCAACATCATTATAAGCATTTCTTATAATCGGACTGTAGTATTTAACAGGGGTTGGCATATCTCCGGTAATAATTTCCGTACTGTCATGATACATTCCCATTATGGCAAGCCGGTCTGAATTGATATTCTTATTAAAATATGTATTGCCTATAACTCCGAGGGCATGGGCAATCATAGCCACCTGAAGGCTGTGCTCACATATATTCTCATTATATGTATTGCGCATAAGCCCCCATCTGTTGATATATTTCATTCTTGACATCATGGCAAAAAACTGATTTTCTTTCATTATTTTTCTCCTATAACCGAAAATTTGTACTCTGTTACCGAACGGAAATGCATTCCTGCCTTCACTACCGGCGATAAAAAATCTTTATGGTTGACTGCATCGGGATAAAACTGTGTCTCAAGTGCAATACCGCCTCTGTTTCCGTAAACTTTATTATCCTTACCTCCGTTTGTCATATTCATATGGTTGGCGGTATATATCTGTATGCCCGGTCTGTCCGTATATACGTCAAGGGCAATTCCCGACTCTTCACTTTCAAGCCTTACGGCATGGTGTGAATTATTATTCAGACAGAAATTATGGTCAAGGCCATGTTTTGAAACCACAGGTTCAAAATCGGATTCAAGACATTCTTTTATCCTCTTCATATTTCTGAAATCAAACGGAGTTCCCGTAACATCGCGTACCGTATCATTGGCAACATTACCATCTTCACTGTATGTAAACGAATCTGCATTAATATATAATAAATGATTATCAATATTACCGCAGCCGTGTCCGTTAAGATTATAATATCCGTGATTAGTCATATTAACTATCGTGTCCTTATCACTTACGCCTTCATAAATAATCCGCATGCTGTTATCGGCTGTAAGCATATATGTAACCGAAATCTCCAGATTGCCGGGGATTCCCTGGTCCATATCAGGACTTAAAAGACTGAATTTTACATAACTTCCGTTATCCTCTTCCTTCACTTCGTAATCCCAAAGCCTTTTACCGTATAAATCAGGTCCGCTGTGAATGTTAGCTCCCTGATATGTATCTGCCAGTTCATATCTGATACCGTTAAGTTCAAAAGAATGGTTGCTTATCCTGTTGGCATTACGTCCGACTGTACTTCCCATTGCATCAAAATTATAATGTTCGTAATATTCACCTGATTTAAATCCAAGCACAACATCCCTGAAACTGCCGGATTTATCTTTTGCACAAAAAGACACAAGCGAAGCTCCGAGATTGGTTACGCCCATGGCATATCCATTTTCATTGGTAAGAGTTATAAGAACTATATTGTTATTATCTTTATTTTTTCCGAATTCTTTGTAATTTACTGACATAATATTCCCTGTCTCTTATACACATCTCCGAGC
>ENA-OYYK01000413-OYYK01000413.1-human-gut-metagenome-genome-assembly--contig:-NODE-413-length-31132-cov-13.800367_pt1 | contig 31132 bp, 21 predicted proteins | sample MGYA00243247_ERZ653443 | MGnify/ENA primary metagenome ERZ653443 (study PRJEB26926, sample SAMN06165010) | human gut metagenome | biome: ENVO:00009003; feature: ENVO:2100002; material: ENVO:00002003... | reverse complement strand
GGGGCGTTGCCCCAAACCCCACAAGGGACGCTGTCCCTTGACCCTGCAAGGGGGATCCCCCCTTGACCCCTCCGCGCGATTGAGTTGGCGGCTTCTTCATGCTTTATCCGCGTGTTTATCCACGTGTTTATTCGCTTTTGTCCTCTTTCCCTTACAGGTGAAACACAAATTTCTCCTCATATCGCTGGAAAATGACCAGCCCAATCATCAGCATTCCGAAAGCGCCTGCCCCGCACGCCAGCAACCGCTCCGGCGTCGGCGGGATTCCCGCAATCACGATTTGCCGCAAAAAATCAATCAGCTGATACATCGGGTTCAAATGGAAAATCCCCCGAAGCCCCTCCGGCCAGATTGTATCCGGATAAAAAATCGGCGTCGCATACGTCCACAAGAGCGAAATCACGCTCCACAGGAATCGCGTATCGCGGAAGAAAACGTTCAGCGTCGCCATCACCAGCGTCACGCCCAGCGCAAACAGAAACAAAAGCGCAATCATCAGCGGCAGCAGCAGCAGCGCGGGCGACACCCGCACCCCCGTCAGCAGCATCAGCAGAAGCAGCGGCAGCAGCGAAATCAGGAAGTTGATAAGGCTTGACAGCGCGCGGCTGAACGGGAAAATCAGCTTCGGAATCGCGACCTTTGTGATGAGCGACGCGTTCATGACAATCGCGTCCATGCCCAGCGTGACGCACTCGGTGAAGAAGCTGAAAACGATGATACCCGAAATCAGGTACACCGGGAAGTGGTCGATAGCGGAGCGGAAGAGCGTGGAGAACACAAGGTACTGCACGAGCATCGTCAGCAGCGGATTGAGGAAACTCCAGAGGACGCCGAGGATACTCTGCCGATACTTTGTATTAAAATTGCGGCGGACAAGCTGCTCAATGAGGAAGCCGTAGCGGCGGACGTCGGCTTGCAGGCGCAGCAGATGGTTCTGCCGTCCGGCGGCGGCGCAGCGTGCGGTGAACAGGCTTTCCCAGGCGCAGAACAGCACCAGAACCGCCGCGAAAATCCCGTAGTACAGCATCGCGCAGGAAGGGCGCGTGCCGGACAGGCGGATGCACAGCTGATTGCCGCCGCTCATGCCCAGAGCAGGGAGCGTGTTGCCGGAAAAGGTAAGCACAAGTTTGTCCGCATCCACGGGTTCAAACGAGAAGGTCAAATTTTCGCGGATGATACTGTCGGTCAGCAGGACAGTCTGCGTGAAAATCGGTAACCCCTGCCGTGTCAGGATCAGCGTCGCTGTGCCGCCGGATTCACTGCTCAGCGCCGTAACGGGCAGGCCGATTTCGCAGATGCCGCCATCCGGCAGGGGCAGCGTGAATGATTCGCCGTCCGTCAGCGGATGCAGATGCGTCTGCGCCGCCGCGTCGATGGTGAACGCACGCGTCTGCCACGTCGGGGTGAACAAAGCACCATACAGCGCCAGCACCAGCGCAATCACCAGCGTCACCCAAAGCCCTTTTTTCAGCACAGCGGAATCGCCGAAAATCGGCGGTTTGCACTTCGTCACGGCGTTCCCTCCTGTCGGTCAAGGTCAATGAACATGCTGCCGTCCGGGCGGAACAGCGGCGAATAGTAACGCTCCGGCGGGTGTGCGCCCCACGTTTGGCGGAAGCGGCGCAAATCCCCCTTCGGCGCACCCTGCGTCAGGCACGGCGGCAGCAGCGAAAGCCGCATATCCATTGCCATCCGCGCATACGGCGTATAGACGTTGAGCAGCCCGATTTGCTGACATTTCAGCCCCAAATCCGCGCCGCGAAGGTCACTCTGGTACGGCGAAAATCCGCCGACGGACAGGAACACGTCCCGCCGAATCATCAGCAGTGCGCTGGATACACCCGTCACGTTGCGGACGATGCGGTCTGTGAGCATATACGGCCGCCCATAGCGCCACTGCCCCGCCTGATGGCTGACCGCGCCGCCGGGGACATCCACCGCATATCCGGTGTGACGGAAGCAATCACGGTCATCCAGCAGTGCCGAGCCGACGCAGCCAACGTCCGCGCGCTGGGCGTACTGCATGAGTTCGCTGACCCAATCGGTATCCAGCGGGCGCAGTCCGGCGCGCAGAAACAGCACCGCGTCACAGTCCGTCCGGCGGACGAGGTCATTGACCGCTGACAAATCGCGGACGCGGATGCACGGCATCGGCAGCTTCGGCGCATCGCCCTCGCCCCAGAGGACGCAGACGCTGCGCATCTGCCGCGTTTTCCACCGAATGCGGACGCGCAGCTCTTCCACCGTCACGTCGGCATCCATGTGCAGGCGGCGGAGCTGATCCGCCACGGCGCGTGCGGCGGCATCCGCACAGGTCTGCGCTTTTTGATGGCTGAACGAGGTGTCCAGCATCCGCCAATGGTAGAGAATACGCGGAATGTGGGTGATTTTCGCCGCGTTTTCGGACAACCGAAGCGCCAAATCATGGTCTTGCGAGCCATCGAAACCGGGGCGAAGTCCGCCGACCGCGTTCATCAGTGCCCGTGACGCTGCCGTGATGTGGCAGATATAATTGCCGGAACGCAGCGAATCCGGCGCGAAATCAGGCTTCAAGTGCGGCTCAAAGAAGTGCGTGCCATCGGCGGACACCTTGTCCTCATCGGTATAAACGAAGTCCGCACCGTCCTGCGCTGCTTCAAGGATGCAGCGAACCGCATCCGGTGCGAGCAAGTCATCGTGGTCACAAAGCGCGACAAATTCCCCCGTTGCCATCGTCAGCGCGGCGTTCGTGTTGCCCGCAATGCCGCGGTTCTCCGCGCCGAACGTCACACGGAAGCGATTGTCCTCCTGCGTCAGCGCTTGCAGCAGTTCACGCGTGTCCACGCGGGTACTTGCGCCGTCATAGAAACAGGCTTCCCACGCGCCGCACGACTGATGCAGCAGCGAATCCGCCAGCGCGCGCAGCAGCTCCGGCGGCGTATTATAAGTCGGAATGAGGAAAGACAAGCGCATGGTCGGGGTGAAGGGGGATGAAAGGGGCGCTTCATGCCGGCGGATGAAGGCTTGGTAGCCGTCTTCCTCCGCTTGACGCAGGGCGGTTTCCGTCTGGAGGAAGGGGCGCTGACGATGGAGCGCGATGCGGAACCGGATGGCTTCGGGGATGCAGCGAAAGCCTTCGCGATGAATGCGCCGGATGACGCGCAGGGGGAAGAGCATGACGGAAACCTCCTTTCGATGGATGATTGGCTTTATTATAGCATAAGGGAGAGAACGATGGAAGGGAAAGCGAGGATAAAAAGGGATAAACATGCGGGCAATGTAAGGCAAAGCGCGCAGCTCAATCGCGCGGAGGCAATACGGAGGGACTTCATCCGTTTTATTTTTCCAGCCTTGACGTTTCTATCTGCCGGAAAAAAATAATTTGCCACCCAAAAACGCGACGCATATCCATCATGCGCCGCGCTTTTTGTTGCGATACTATTTCCAAATGAGAATGTTCCAAGATGCGAATGGTATGTTATTCCGCCGCCACAGCCGCGTCCGCTTCCACGGTCACGCTCTGCTCCTGCTGTTCCTTCTCCGCAATCAGGTCTTCGATGCTTTCCTTCGTGCGCATCAGGTCCTCCACGGACATCGTCTCAAAGCCCGCCGTGGGCGTCTTAACCTTCACGCCGTGGCTGCGCAGGAAGTTATCCACCTTCTCCTCGTTGTGCTTGTAGGCGTAGAAACCAACCGCGCTCACACCCACACCAATCAGAATGCCCTTGACCATCGGGCTCATGTTCAGGTTCAACATATGTTTGTCCTCCTTATTGTTTGCAAGTATCTATCGTTCAGGTCGTTTGACCGGACGAGCGAATGAAATTACCCCTTGTGCGCTAAGACTTCGACGCTCCGGCGGAAGATGCTTCCAGCAAAGGTGCTGCCGTCCTCATTGCCCACGACGGGGGTGAGCGTCGTGGTGTGTTCGCCGTTCCGAACCAGATACACCTGTTCCCGCGGGCCGCGCGGCAGCAGGTGGCGGCTGAACGTGACAATCCACGCCAGCAGACTCGCCTGAAAGCCGTTGGGCTTGCCAATGGCGTTAATCAGGTAGACGACGGACATCACTTCCGGGTCGAAACTGCCGCGTGTGTGCAGTTCCTGATAGGCGTGCTCAACCACGGCGGTCAGCGTCGCCCCGGCGGACAGCCAGCGCGTGTAGCGTGTGAGCGTCGAACCCGCGAGGGTCATCATGCCGTCAAGGACAATGCAGCCAAGCGCCAGATAGCCGCTGGGCGCCATCGAGAAGCCTTCTTCTTCCGAGTGCTTGACGTGCAGCACCGCCGTCTGCTGCAAGCGGGCGTACAGCGCACCGATGCGCACAAGCAGGTCACTTTCAGAAATAACCGCCTTGTCGTAGCAGCACAGCATCGTCTGAATGCGCGGATTATACCGGCAGCTTTGCAGCCCCGGAATGCTCAGGAAAATCGCTTCGCCCTCAATCGGCTTTTCTAATTGCAGGCGAAGTCTGCCGGGCAGGGCGCTGAGCACCGTCAAATGCACCGCGCCCACGTTGTCATCGCGCATTCATTATCCCTCCATCGGCGGAAACACCATCAGCCGCAGCGAGTTCGCCACAACAAGAATGGTGGACATGTTGTGCATCAGCGCGCTCGCCAGCACGGAGATGCCGCTTGCCGCGCCGAGAATCAGCCCGACGGTGTTGATGCCGATGACCATTGCGAAGTTCTGCTGCACGATGCGCATTGTCGCGCGCGCCAGGCGGCGCAGTTCGGGAATCATCATCGGGTCATCGCGGTTGATAACCACGTCGCTTGTTTCCATGGCAATATCGGTGGACTTGCTGCCCAGCGAGATACCGACGTCCGCATACGCCAGCGCGGGCGCATCGTTGATGCCGTCGCCGACCATGACGACGCCGTTGCCCTGCGTTTGCAGCTTCAAGACAGCCTCCGCCTTCTGTTCGGGCAGCAGCTGCGCTTGATAGCCGTCCACGCCGACCATTTCCGCAACAGCCTGCGCCTGTGCCGCCATATCGCCCGTCAGCAGCTCAATGTCGCCCACGCCGTCGTAGCGCAGGGCGTTGATGGCGCGGCGGACGTTCGCGCGCGGGTTATCCATGGCGTACAGCACGGCGACAATCTTGTCCCCCACGCCAACGTAGTTCGGAATTGCGCCGTTCGCATCGGGAATCGCGCCGTCCGCGCGGACGCCGTTTTCCTTCATGTACTTGAGGTTGCCGACGCGGATGCACTTGCCGTCAACTTCCGTCCGGCTGCCGCGGGAAACTTCGGTCACAATTTCGCCGTGCGTGGGAATTTTCGCCCCGTGCGCGCGCCCGTAGGTCAGAATCGCGCTTGCCAGCGGATGCGTGCTGGTTTCCTCCGCCGCCATTGCCAGCGAAAGCACTTCCGTCTCATCCATCGTGTCGGTGAGCATCGTCATGCCCGTCACGCGCGGACGGCCCTCGGTAATCGTGCCGGTCTTATCCAGCAGCACCGTGTTCGCGCTGCTCATCTGCTCGATGTACGCGCCGCCCTTAATCAGCACGCCGCGCTTGACCGCCGTGTTAATCGCGGCAGAGAACGCCGTCGCGGTCGAAAGCTTGATGCCGCAGGAGTAGTCAATAACGAGCATCTTCAGCGCCTTCTGCGGATTGCGCGTCACGAGCCAAACCGCCGCGCACAGCAGGAAGTTCAGCGGCACGAGGTAGTTGGAGAACTTATCGGCATAGCGCTGGATGGGCGCTTTCTTGAGTTCGCTCTGCTCCACCATGCCGACGATGCGCGACACAACCGTCTGGTCGCCGACGCGCTGCGCCTGAATCTGCATATTGCCGTTCTTGACGACCGTGCCCGCGAACACCTCCGCGTCCTTGCGCTTTTCCGCCGGAACGAATTCGCCCGTGATGGCGCTCTGGTCAACAACCGCGCTGCCGGACACCACCGCGCCATCCACCGCGATTTTCTCGCCCGTGTGCACCTCGATGGTGTCGCCCGCTTCGAGTTTACCAATCGGCGTTTTCTCCAGCCGACCGTCCGAGAGCACCTTCCAGACCTCGCCGTCTTCCACCGACAGCATCTGCTTGATGGACGACCGCGTGCGCTCGATGGTGTAGGACGTCATCAGTTCCGCGAGGTCAGACAGCGCCAGAATCATCAGGGCGGAATGCGGCGTACCGAGCAGCAGACTTGCGACAATCGACGTAACCGTCAGGAAATCGGCGTTCGGGCGCATATCGCGGCGCAGACCCGCCGCCGCGCTCCGTGCCATCGGCATCGTCAGTCCCAAACTGGTCAGCGCTTCCAGCGACGTGAAGCTCGCCATCGCACCGCCGAGCAGGCTGCCAGGCAGAATCGTGTGACCGAGCACCACTGCGCCCGCGTTGAGCGCCAGCCGCTTTGTCAGCTGCTTTGTCGTCATGGACACTTCCGGTTCTTCCGGCTTGCTGCCTGCCTGACGATTGCGGTAGGCGTTCATGGCATAGCGCGCCATCGTCACGTCCACGCCCTCACAGAGAATCGACGTATCCGTCGCGGTCGGATCGAAGCGCAGGAGGATGCCGCAGGTAATTGGCGTCACCTGCACGCACTGCACACCCGGCAGGTTGGCAAGCATCTGGGCAATTTCTTCCTTCTCGTCATTCAGGAAGTTCAGCCCTTCTACTCTGAGCCGCAGCCGCCCGCGAAGGCTATGCGCCACCTGACTCTTCATCCAGTTTTTCTGTGTTTCCCGATTGAACATGTTATCCCTTCTTTGATTTGGCAATTCAGATTCTATGATTCATGCTTTTTCGCGTCGATTGCGCAAACCCTTGCCGTGAAAAGGCTCAACTAACAGGAGTGTGCACCGAGGGTTTCCAAAGGGCGATCGCGGACTTCGTCCGTTTCCATTGCCCTTTTGTCGCCTCCGCAGAGGCGAAACCCTTGCTTGCGGAAAAGACCAGCTATGTTTGAAAGACCAGCTACACGGTCGCGCCCATCTGGCGCGACACAGCATAGGTGTTGGAAAGAGCAGCTTGGGGGCGCATCTGCGGATGCGCAAAGTTACTGGCAGGGACGCTTCGCTGCCTGCGCCCTTTGTTGTTTTTTCCCTTTGGAATGGTCACCCGTGGAACTGTTGGGGCGTTGCCCCAAACCCCACCAGAGGCGCCGCCTCTGGACTCCGCAAGGGGCATTGCCCCTTGACCCTTTTTTGGCTGCCCGGCTTGCGTGCACTTCCCTTACTGTCTTTTTCCGTTACTTTTTTACCTGTCCCAAGCGAAGCGCGAGGCGGCGGCGTGCCATCGTCGCCAGTTCTTCCTCCCCCACATCGCTCTTCGTCCAGTCAACCTCCTGCGCCAATTCCAGCCCCGTATCCACCGCCGTCGCAATCCACCGCAAGATTTCCTCCCGATTGGTCATGCTCGCGTCATACGTCACCAGCGCCGTGCCAATCCGCGGATTCACCTGCGCGCCCCGCACCCCCGGCAGCATCGTCATCACATCCTGCACATAATGCAGATACGGTAGCGCTTCCTTCGGCAGCATCTGATATCCCTTGAAGCTCAAGCGCAAGCGCCCCGGCAGGTCGCTGGTCACAGTGGGCTTCAGGTAGTGGCGAATCAGCGCCGTTTCAATTCGTCCCACTGTCGTTTCGCCTCCAGATGCTGGCTGCCCACCAGAGCAGCGTCATCGCGCCCGGAACAGCCGCGCCGCTAACCGCAAGGCTTTTCACGCCCGCGAACGTCAGCGCGCATCCCGCCAGCGTCCGCACATCAAGCAGACCGTTCGTCGCCTCCAGCAAACCGTGGTTGATTGCCGCCATCAGCGTATTCAACCCGCTTTGAATTCGGCTGACCGGCTCTTTCTGAAGTGCGTCGGTCAATCCCATCAGCTTCAGCACCGCGCCCTGCACCACGGCGGCTTCGACCTTCGTCTCGTCGTAGCGAATGAGAGCGCTAGACAGGCGGAAGTTGAGCGCCACTTCATGCACCACGCCGGTTGCCTCCAGCTGCCGCTTCATTTCCTCTGCGGCTTCGCGGTTGGCGGATACGGCGGGCAGATAGAGCCGCATCCGTCCCGGCAGACTTGCGCGGACTTCCGCAATGCCCCGGAAGGACGGCAGACGCATCAGGTTATGGTTCTGCGTCGGCTTCTTGACCGAGAGCGCAGCGCCGCCCAGCGCCAGCGCTGCCAGCAGGGTTGTATTCATTCGGATGACCTCCCCTGTGAATATAAACATTACCTGTTGATAGTTCCAATTTATTGGGATACCGCAAAGGGTCGAAGAACACGGCATTCTTCAACCGCTCACAGTGTAGCACAGGTGAAAAAGCGTGTCAAGATGGCTGCAAAAATACTTCTTTTGTTGCTGACGCTGATAAGAAATCGCCCATTTGCTGCCTCTTGTTTTCAACTTCTCACTCCCAATTAAAAAGCGCCGCTCCTGTTTCCAGAAGCGGCATCGGGATTACCCTTGTCCGTCGTCAATCGTGGCCTTCCAAGTGAATTCCGGCTGGTCATTGGCGGGAATATCATAGTGCTCACCGCCCTCAATGTCGTAGCCATTGATGCGCATGACCACCTGCCCCACGCCGTAGGGCTTGATGTACTCGCGCCCGAAGGAGAACTGCCCGTGGCGGGTCGCTTCACCGGGGGCAAGGGTGAAGTTGTAAGTGCCCGTGAAGGAGAAGGAACGCCCGTCGGTGTTGCAGACCAGCGGTTCGCCGAAGGCATTGTAAAGGTAAATCGTGTAGTAGAATTTGGTGATGGTCAGGTTGCTGGCGTTGTAAACAACAATCTTCGCCGCGTTGTTTTCCGCCCACAGATTCGTGATGCGCAGCGCATCCTTTCTGCTGCCAACGTTGATGGTATAGGTGACGACATAACTGCCGTCATCCGTCGTACCGATGATGGTCGTCGTGCCCCATGCACGACCCGTCACCTTCGGATTCAGCCCGTTGCCCAATACCGTCGCAATGCGCTCATCCTGGCTTGTCCATTGCATCTTCTTGTTGTCGGCGTTCGCGGGTTCCAGAATAGCGGTGTTCGTGGTGTACTTGTTCAGCCCCACGTTCTGCGAGGTGTACTTCATCGTCACGCCCGTGACCGGCTGCGTCACCGTCACGCGGATGGTCGCCTTTTTGCCGCTGCCGTCGTTCGCGGTCGCGTAGACGTAGCATTCACCGCGCTTGAGACCGGTCACGATGCCGTCATCCGACACCGACACAACATCCGGCTTGTTCGTCGAGAAGCTGACGGACGAATCCGTCGCGTCCTGCGGTTTCACCGTCCAGCTGAGGGCAATGCTGCGCCCCACCGCCACGGACGGTTTCTTCTCGTTGAAGGTGATGGACGTAACCGGCGCATACACCGTCACGTCGATTTGCGCATAGACCTCCGGGAACGTCTTGCTCTGGCAGGTGATAGTGCAGCTGCCCGCGCGCACGCCCTTGACGTAGCCGTTCGCGCTCACCGTCGCGACGCTCGCGTCCGACGTAGACCACACAACCGCCTTGTCACTTGTCGTGTTCGGCAGCACGGTCGCCTTCAGCGTCACGCCGCCGCCCACGCGGATATTGCCGCTTAAGCCGCTCAGGGTGATGCTTTCCGGCTGCTGCTTGACGGTCACGTTCACGCTTGCGCGCTGACCGCCGCCATCCGCCGCCGTCGCGCGAATGGTCGCCTGTCCGCGCCCAACGCCCGTCACCACGCCGTATTCATCCACAACGGCGACTTTCTCGTTCGTGCTCTCCCACTTCACGCCCGTGATGGACGCATCCGCCGGCTTCACCGTCGCGGTCAGCTGCGCCGTTGTGCCGATAAAGAGCGTTTTGGTGTCCGCCGTCACCGTCACGCCCGTTACCGGGGTGATGACGATGGCGCGGTAATCCACACTGACTTCCGGGTTCGATTCGCTCGCCACGGTCACGATGCACTCGCCCGCGCCGCGTGCCGTCAGCGTTGACCCGCTCACACGCACCACGTCCGTATCCGACGAAGCGACGGTATAACGGCGGTTGTTCGCGTCATTGGGGGACAGCGTCGCCCGAATCGACACCTGCTTGCCTTTGCGCAGCAGCAGCACGCGGCCGTCCGCGCCGCCCGTCAGGTGACTGATGAGCGGATCTGCCGCATCATAGAGCGTGAGACTCGTTTCGTTCACCGCAATGTCCGTCACGGCGCGCGCCACGGTCACGGTGACAGACGCTTTCCACGTCCGCTTCTCGGTTTTGAGCGTCGCAGTAATCGTCGACTGCCCTTTCGTCAGTCCCGTTACCACACCGTTTTCATCCACCGTCGCGATGTTCTCGCGCCCGCTGACAAATGTCAATTCGCCGTCCGCCGCGCAATTGCCCTGCCGGATGAGCGACAATTCCAGCGTATTGCCCTCAAAGACGGTCAAATTTGTTTTTTCAAACTGAAAACGGTCGGCTTCCGCCATCGCCGTCACGCCGCACAGCAGCGACACGCACAGGACGGTCAGCATCACAATTTTCCAGAATTTTTTCATAAGGAAGTTTCCTCCTTCCATTGGCTTTCCAATCATAAAACGAATGAAGCGCCGCTCTCATTCCTGATTCGCAAAATTATTTTTGCTGATTTTGATGGTCAGCCGATGATGCCTGCCCGCTTCCGCCGTCAGCGCAATCCGCCAGAGCGACCCATGCCAGTTCTTTGCCATCCGCGCGTCGGTAACGGGGATTTCTTCCACCGCCGCCGCCAGCATGGGGCTGATTTCCATCCGTGCGTGCGCAAATTCAATCCCGTCCGGGCGGATTTCCGGCTTCTCCCGCGCCAGCATGGTGAACGTGACGGCTTCCGGCGCTTGCAGGGTGATTTCGTCCGCAATTTGAACCCCATCCGTCGTGACCAATGCGCCGCGAATCGCCGACAGCACGCCCGCTTCCGCCGGATACGCGCCCGCCATGTCCAGCGACGCGCCGTCCGGCAAGGCACGGAAGTTTCTCGCGGCGTACTCTGCCCCGGCGCACTGCTCGAATCCGCCAATCAGCGGCACATTGTGGTACATGCTCCGGCAGTTCCAGAGCGTGTAGCGCGCATCGGAGAAAGTTTTCGCGTTATAAACCATGTTGCCCGCATCCACCAGCAGCGGATGCCCGTCCACATACACCATCAGCGACCCGACGTCGTTGTGATTGTGGCTTTCGCCGTTGTGTCCGCCCTTGATGCACAGCGTCCACCCATTCCGGCGGATGATGCGCACCTGCAAGTCCGGCAGCAGCGTGTCCTGCGTGTCCCCTGCCGGCTGACCTGCGCCGACCGGATGGAACAGACGCTGCAAAAGGCGCGAAAAGTGCGGCACGTCGCCGATGCAGTCCGTCGGTTGACCGCGCAGGTTCTGCCCCATCGCCGTCAACGGCGCATCGCGAAGCAGTTCGCCCGCGCGCTGCAATCGCTCGCCATACATCACCGGGCGCGCGTCGCAGTCCGCGAAGTTCGCGAAATAGCCGTTCCCCAGCGACATCAGCAGCGGGAAGCGCAGCATGTTCCGCAGCTTCGGCTCGTCCCAGCAGTTAAGTCCGGCTTCCGCCATCAGTTCAAGGCAGTCCAGCAGGCTGCCCGCCGCCATGTTCCAGTACGCCGCACCCTCGTCGCAGCCGCCGTCTGCCGGAATGCAGCGCAGATACGTATCGAGCATCCCGCAGGCGCGGCGGTACACGGGCAGCGGGTCGTCCAGCAGGCACCGCGCTGAGAACATCACGTTTGACACAATCCACGGCGTCCAGTTGCACAAATCCTTGCGTGTGAACCCCATCCACCAGTCAGTATTGCGGTGCAGGAACGGGTCAATCGCGCGGCGCTGAATTTCCGTCGTCACCCGCTGGCGCAGGGAGCTGTCAAGCCAATCGCCCAGCAGCGTCAGCGTAAAGGACAGCACCATGGCAGTCTGCGCGGTGAACAAGTCCAGTATCGGCTCGCCGCTGATAGGAAACGGGTGCGCCGCCGTCAGGTTCGCATGGGCGCTGATCGCCCACGTCGTTTCCTCGCAGATGCACCACAAGCCATCCTCCACCGGGGACAAATCCGCCGATTCTCCGTGCAGGCACACGTCTAATACCGCCGCGATGAGCTTCCGCCGACGCGCGAAATACGGCGTTTCGCACTGTGCGCGGCTGCCCGTGCGGACGAATGCGGCGTAGTCGCTCAGCAGCAGCATCGGGTAGGGCGTACCGCGCCACTTGGCAATGAACGTTTCCATGTCCATGCGGTCGTCGGCAGGCAGTGTCTCCCACGCTGCGCGGTTCTGCGCCGGAGGAAAAAGCGTTCCCTGCGGGCGCTTCGTCAGCAATTCCATTCTTTCGGCGAGCATCATGTCACCTCCGGGAAATTACGCAAACCATGGGCGGAATTTCTTCGCTATTGCCGCGATAATCGGGCCGAGGAAGAAGCCCGTAACAATCGACACCACCCCGACCGTGCTGCCCAGCAGCCAGCCGATGGCAATCGCGGACAGGTCGTAAATCATGCGGATCACGGCATAGGGAATCTTCTTGACGTACTTCGAGATAATCTGCGGAATCGCGTCATACGGCCCGCTGCCAAGCTCCACCACCATATAGAACGCCACGGCGACCATGAACACGCCCAGCGTCGGCACAAGCCAGCAGATGCGCTCCGTCATGCCCATTGCGCCGCGATTGAGGATGTTCATGCTGCTAAAGATAACATCGAACAAGTCCTTCGAGTAACCTACAAGCACCATGTTTGCAATCGACCCAAGGCCGATGAACTCCCACTGCCGCATCGCCATCACGACGATGAGCAGCGCGCCGTAGAAGAGCATCTGGTAGGTGCCAAGGAGCATGTTCAGCTTATTGGCAACGCCCAGATTCAGCACGGACGCGGGGTCTGTGCCGAACTGAATGCGGTCAAACACCGACACGCACGCGCCCATAATCGTCACGCTGAGAATCAGCACAACAATCCGGCGCGCCATGTGCGGCTGGCAGAACAGGTGGCGGATGATTTTCTGCATCAAGGGAAAAACCTCCTTCGTGTTGCGGGAATTTCTGCCCTTATCATATCATAATTTCCCCCTAAAAGGAAGTGTTACATTTCGCAAATTGACATCCGCGCGCAAATGCGGTATGATGAAGACACGAAACTGCTTTTAACGGAGGTGCATGACCATGCGGCACATGACGCGGCTGCTTTGCCTGATGCTTCTTTTTTCCCTGATAACCTTCTCCTGCCCGCTGGCGGAAGAAACGGACGCCCCGACCGGCACACCCGCGCCCACGCCGATGCTGACCGCCGTGCCTGAAAGCGCACTTGCGCCCTTCAACGTGGTTTTGCCGGAGGACGCGCATGTGGAGATGGCGGAGGGGCGCATCACGCTTGTGCGGGGAGATTCGCGCGTGGTGGCGATGGTGATTTCCCGCGTGCCGGATGCCGACCCGGCGGCGGCGCTGCCCATCCTGATGCAGGATTTCGACCCCAAGACCAGCGAGACGATGGATTTTGACGCCCAGCCCGGCTTCTGCATTCTCGGCGGCGTGGTGAACGACGCCTTTGACGACGGCGAGGACAAAATTACGCTGATGGTGCTGGCGGATTCCGGCGAACTGCTGATTCTATCGGGGTATAATCTGGCGCGGGATCATCACGCGCTGTACTTGTTTCTGACAGAACTGCTGGAGAATGTGAGCATGGATGGGGCGGCGGTGTATGTCGCGGAGGATGCGGCAGCAACGGCGTCACCGGAAGCATGATATTCTTCACGGCAAGTTGGGGGAGCAAACAGGTGCTTAGGCGAAGCACCAAAAAGCTGCACGCGGAAGGAGCATGAAAGCGCGACCAACTCAATCGCGAAAAGGGGTCAAGGGGGGACTTCGTCCCTTTTCGTCTGCCCCTTGCAGGGTCAAGGGACAGCGTCCCTTGTGGGGTTTGGGGCAACGCCCCAACTGTTCCGCGGGCGACCATCATCTTAAATGCACTCAACAAAGGCGCAGGCAGCGAAGCGTCCCTGCCCCTAACTTTGCGCGTCCGCAGACGCGCCCCCAAGTTGCTCTTCCCCCCAAGATTCCGTGAAGAACCATTGTTTTCCTTTTTGTCGCCCTTGTAACGATAAAAACCAAGTAACATGGGAGGCGACTGCGAAGAGGTCAAGGGGGCGACCGCAGACATTCGTCTGTTTCCATTGCCCCCTTGTCGCGTTCGCAGACGCGAAACCCTCTGCACAACATTGATTGCATATAGAAATAACAATATCGCATTTACGCAAACAGCCCTCTGCCGCAAGCATCCTGCGCCAGAGGGCTGTTGTTATTTACTGATGCACAACCACGGTATACGGCTTCGTAGAGTCCGTTTCGACCTGCGCCTGACCATCCTTCATCGTCACGGTGAAGGTCGCGGCGACATTGCCCTTCGTGTCGGGGATTTCAACCGTCTCGCTCTCGCCGTCCGCCAGCTGGTAGACGTGCAGCTCCACGCCGTCCAGATAGTCGTAATCCGGGCGGTCGTCATGCGCGCCCAGCGGCAGCACCGTGCCGGGACGCACCATCAGCGGCAGGGACATGAAGTCGTGAATCTCCGTCTGCCAGTGTCCGCCCTCGACTTTGCCGCCATCCAGCAGGGACGTCCACGTTCCGTCGGGCAGATAATACTGCACCTCGCCGTCCTTGCGGAAAATCGGCGCAACAAGCAGCGAATCGCCCAGCATGTACTGGCGGTCGAGCATATCGCACGCCGGGTCATCCGGGAACTCCAGCATCATCGGGCGCATCATCGGCACGCCGTGTTCGTGCGCCTCCACCGCCTTGCCGTACAGGTAGGGCATCAGGCGGCACTTGAGCTTGGTGAACTTGCGGCAGACATCCACACTCTCCTCGTCAAACAGCCACGGCACGCGGTAGCTCGTCGAGCCGTGCAGGCGGCTGTGGGAGGACAAGAGGCCAAACTGCACCCAGCGCTTGTAAACATCCGCCGGGGCGGTGGACTCAAAGCCGGAAATATCGTGGCTCCAGTAGCCGAAGCCGCTGTGACTCATGGACAGACCCGCGCGCAGCGTTTCCGCCATCGAGATGTAGGTCGCGGAGTTATCGCCGCCCCAATGCACCGGGAACTGCTGACCGCCGACCGTCGCGCTGCGGGCGAACAGAATCGCTTCCCCCTCGCCCTTGCGATCCTTCACAACGTCAAAGACGACCTTGTTGTACAGGTGGGTGTAATAGTTGTGCATATAGACCGGGTCGCTGCCGTCGAACCACCGGATGTCGCGCACCGGGATGCGCTCGCCGAAGTCGGTCTTGAAGCAGTCCACGCCCATGTCCATCAGCTTATAGAGGTAAGAAGCGTACCACTTGCAGGCGTCCGGATTGGTGAAATCGACAATCGCCATGCCTGCCTGCCACATATCGGTCTGGAAGAGGCTGCCGTCGGTCTTTTTCAGCAGGTAGCCATGCTCCATGCCTTCCTTGAACAGCGGCGACGCCTGACCGATGTACGGGTTAATCCAGCAGCAGATGTGCAGCCCCTTCTCGTGGTAGCGCTTGAGCATTCCCACCGGGTCGGGGAACGTGTCATGATCCCACTCGAAGTCACACCAGTTGAAGCCCTTCATCCAGTAGCAGTCGAAGTGGAACACGGACAGCGGAATGTCGCGCTCCGCCATGCCGTTGATGAAGGAGGAAGTCGTCTGTTCGTCGTAATTCGTGGTGAAGGAGGTGGACAGCCACAGACCGAACGACCACGCGGGCACAAGCGCCGGGCGACCCGTCAGCGCGGTGTACAGGTCGAGCGTGTCCTTCGGCGTGCCGCCGTAGATCACGTCGTAGACCATCGTTTCGCCCTCGTGCGAGAACTGGACGCGCTCCACCTTTTCCGTCGCGACTTCAAAGGACACGTCGCTTGCGTTCTCCACCAGCACGCCGTAGCCGCGGTTGGTCATGTAGAACGGGATGTTCTTGTACGCCAGCTCCGACGCCGTGCCGCCGTCCGCGTTCCACATATCGACCGTCTGACCGTTCTTGACGTACGCGCCGAAGCGTTCGCCCAAACCATAGACGCATTCGCCCACGTCCAGCTGGAGGCTCTCGGACATGTAGGACGTGCCGTGCGGCAGAAGCGAACAGGGCGTGCCGTCCTTCTTCAGCGCACGACCCATGCCGCGCCAACCGGAGGTCGTCAGGACGCGGTCACCCACCATATAATCCACCGACCAGTTGCCGCCCTTGCTCACGCGCGCGGTCAGGTCGCCGGAGGTGAAGTAGGCGTAGTCGTCATCCTCGCGGATTTCGGGCGTCACATCCTCTTCATACGTCGTGAACTTGGGGTCTTTGCGCGGCGTTCCGGCAAAGTGCGTCACCTGCACGCGGATGATGTTCTTGCGCGGCGCGGTGAACACAATGTCGAGCGAGCCGCCGTCAAGAATATCGCCGCGGTGGCGAATCGGGCGGCAGGCGCTGATGATGTGCAGCTTCTTGTCGTTCTTGATGACGCGAACGGTCTGCGTGGCGTAGGACATCACATAGTCCTGCCGGATGACCCAGTAACCTTGCGTAAAACGCATGTTGATGCTCTCCTTTATGATGATTTTGATGGCTCTTTTCATGCGCACAGGGCGCGGAAACCGCCTTCTTTAGTCCGTGATGATTTTCACCACAACCGGCATGTCGCTGCGGTAAGTCCCCAAGTCCACATGCAGGGCTTCGCCGTCGCGCGTCCACGCGGCCTGCGCGGGATTGCCCAGCACCTCCACCTTCCGCACAATGCCGTGCCAGAGCGGCAAGTGGCTCGCGTCCGCCTCGCGCAAAGACCGAATGTGCAGCTTGCCGTCCGCCGGGCACGCCATGCACGCCGCGTAGATATTTCCACCGCGGCAGGTGAAGCGGAAGTCCTCGCTGGTGAAGTTGCGGGACGCGCCGTCGGCAAACTGCCCCTCCTGAATCTTCGTCGGGCCTTCCTGATTGATGCGCCACAAGCCCGTGCCGTGGATGCACTCGTCGTTGACGCGCATCCAGTCCGCCAATTTGTGCAGAATCTCAACGTCCTTGTCCGCCAGCGTGCCATCCGGCTTCGGGCCGAAATTCAGCAGCAGGCGGCCGTTCTTGCTCACCACGTCCAGCAAGTCCTGCACAATCTCCTGCGGCGCTTTATAGACCGCCTTATCCGGCTGCACGGAATAGCACCAGCTGCCGCGCATGACGGACGTGTCCGACTGCCACAGGAACGGCTTTGCTTCCGCGAACTGCCCGCGCTCAATGTCCGGCACGCCGATGCCGAACGGAAATGCGTCGTGCTTATAGTTGATGACGCACCCGCCGCGACTTTCCATGACGTTGAAGTAGTACGCGGCGAAGCGCTGCAGGTACGGCTTGACGGCGGAATGCTGAATCCACCAGTCGAAATAGAGGATGCGCGGATGATAGCGATCGACAATCTCGCAGCAGCGCAGCAGCCAGTCCGTCAGGAACTCATCCGTCGGCATCGGCTCGGAGAACAAATCCTGATTCTCCCGTTCGGGCATGGCTGGCCATGCGTAATCGCCCAAGTGCATCGGCTGCTTGATGTCGCTGTCAAACTCCTGCCCATGCCCCAGAAACCACCAGTGCTCCACGCGGTGGCTCGATGCGCCCAGCGTCATGCCCGCGCGCTCCGCCTCCACCAGCAAATCGCCCATGATGTCCCGGTGCGGGCCCATTTCCGCCGCGTTCCAGTGGGACAGCTCGCTCCGGTAATTCTGGAAGCCGTCGTGATGCTCCGCCACCGGCACGATGTAATCCGCCCCCGCTTCCCGGAACAGCTTCACCCACGCCTGCGGATCGAACGCTTCCATCTTAAACTGCGGAATGAAGTCCTTGAAGCCGAAATCCTTCGGCTGCCCGTAATGCTGGCAGTGGTACTCGTATTCCGGCGAACCCTTGATGTACATGTTCCGCGCGTACCAATCATGATACGCCGGAACAGAAAACACGCCCCAGTGCAGGAAGATGCCCAGCCGCTTCTCCCGATACCAGTCCGGCACAGGGTGGGTGCTGAGCGATTCCCACGTCGGGTGATATTTTCCCGCTGCATTCACCGCGTCGATTTCCTGCAAATAACGCTCCCGATTCATCGCATACTCCTTTCAAGAATGAAAAGAACAATACTATTTTCCACTCAAAGAGTACGACAAACAAGTGAAAAATCCTTGCGCCAAAGCAAAAAAAATGTCCGAAAACTTTTCCGAAAATCCGTGCAATCAGCCCAAACGTCTGTTTTTTCTTGACTTCTCAATCGTTTTCGCAAAATTTTCCCCGCTCCCCCGCTTGTCTTTTTTCGCTTTTGCCTGTATCATGAGGATATTCCACGCACGGTGCCAAAACGATTCACGCCAAAAAGGAGGATTCTCCATGCTTTCCAACGAAGCCATCCACCAGCAGGTGGAAACCCTGCTATCCCAAATGACACTGGAAGAAAAAGCCGCCCAAATGGTGCAGGTTCCCTACACCGTCGTCGGGCGCGAGGAAGCGCTGCGCTGGGCGAAGCTCGGCGCAGGCTCGTTCCTGCACGTTCTGGGCGACGACGCGCGCGAGGTGCAGCAGGCGGCGCTCCATAGCCGTCTGGGCATCCCTGTGCTGTTCGGCATTGACGCCATCCACGGGCATGGGCTGAATGACCACGCCACCATCTTCCCGTCGCAGCTATCTTGCGCCTGCGCGTGGGATAAGGACATCGCGCGCGAAATGGGCGAAGTGACGGCGCGCGAAGTCGCCACCGACGGGCTGCACTGGACGTTCTCGCCCGTGCTGTGCTTGGGGCGCGACACCCGCTGGGGGCGCGTCGACGAAACCTTCGGCGAAGACCCCTATCTGGCGGGTGAATTAGGCGAAGCGATTGTGCGCGGCTATCAGGGCGACGATTTGTCCGACGGCGAGCATATTCTGGCGTGCGCCAAGCACTACATCGGCTACGGCGAGGCGGTCGGTGCGCGCGATGCCTGTGACACGGAAATGACGTACCGCCGTCTGCGCGAGACGTTCCTGCCGCCGTTCGAGAAGGCGTTCCGGGCAGGGTGCGCAACGGTCATGACGGCGTATGGTTCCATCGACGGCACGCCCTTCACCGCCGACGAGAAGAGCATGAAGGCGATTCTGCGAGGCGACGCGGGCTTTGACGGCTTCAGCGTCACCGACTGGGACAACTGCCATTCGCTTCTGGCCGCCCAGCACGTCGCGGCGGACATGCCCGAAGCGTCCGTGCTGGCTGCCAAGGCAGGCAACGACATGATGATGACCTCCCTCGGCTTCTATGATGCGGCGATTGACGCGGTGCGCTCCGGCAAGCTCGACGAAGCCGTGCTGGACGACGCGGTGCGCCACATCCTGACCGTCAAGTGCCGCATGAATCTGCTGGCGCAGCCGGAGAAGAGCGGGCGTCCGGGGTGCATCGGGTGCGAGGAGCATCAGCAGGCGGCGCTTCGGGCGGCACGCAAGTCCATCACCCTGCTTAAAAACGACGCGCACACCCTGCCCTTGACATCCGTCCGCCGTGTGGCGGTCATCGGTGCGAGCGCGGACGACATTCGCGCACAGTACGGCGATTGGACGTACTTCACGCACCCCGAACTCATCCCGAACCGTCCTGCCGTCCGCCCATATGTGACGATTCGCGAGGGCATCGAGGCCATCGGCGCGCAGGAGAATTTCGAGGTTGCGTACCACCGCGGGTGCGGCGTGCTTCCTTCGGATGCTGACAACATTCCGGGTGCGGTGGCTGCGTGCCGGAATGCGGATGCGATTGTGCTTGTCGTGGGCGATGTTTACGCACAGTACGGTGAAACGAAAGACCGCGCCGACCTCGCCCTATCCGGGCGGCAGCTGGAGCTATACCGCGAGCTGCGTGCGCTGGGGATTCCGCTGGTGACGGTGCTGCTGTCCTCCAAGCCGCTGGCGATTCCGGAAATTGCCCATTCGACGGATGCGCTCGTGTGCGCCTTCAACGGCGGCATGTTCGGCGGTCAGGCGGTCGCGGAAGCGATTTTCGGGCGGCTGAATCCGTCCGGGCGGCTGCCCATCAGCTTCCCGCACCATTCGGGGCAGGTGCCCGTGTACTACAACCATCTCCCCGGCTGGCACTGGGGACACTACAGCGACCTGCCTGCCGAGCCGCTGTTCACCTTTGGCGAGGGCATCGGCTATGCGCCGTTTGTCTACCGCGATTTGGCGGTGGATGCGGATGCACTCACGCTGTCGGTGAAGGTGCGCAACGCGGGCGACATTGCGGGCGAAGAGACGGTTCAGGTGTACCTGCGCGACTGCGTATGCGAGGTGATGCAGCCTGTGAAGCAGCTGATTGCCTTCCGCAAGGTGCTTCTGCAGCCGGGCGAGGAGCAGGAAGTCGTCTTCCATCTCGACCGCACCGCGTTCACCTACATCAACCGTGCGGAAGAACGTGTTTTCGCGCCGGGCGACTTCATGCTGATGGCGGGGCACAGCGCGAAGGACGAGGACTTGCTGAAAGAGACGGTGTGGGTGGGGTGACCCAAGGGGCGCTGCCCCTTGACCCTGCAAGGGACTTCGTCCCTTGACCCTTTCGCGCGATTGAGTTGGTGACTTTTTCATACAACTTCCGCGTGTTGATTGGGGGAACCCAAGGGGCGCTGCCCCTTGACCCTGCCAAAGGGTCTTCGACCCTCTGGACTCCCTTTCGCGCGATTGAACTGGTACTACTCTCAGGCAATGCCCGCGTGTTGGGCTTTGGAAAAGTGCCATTGTAAAAAGGGCTGCCGTGCAGATTGTGCATGGCAGCCCTTTGCTATTTGGGTATCAACCGATGGAGTACAAGGCAACTACCTTTGCAACCATCGTGATATACTTAATCTGAATCGCATTCCGTGCGTCTTCGTCCATCGCAAGATAGTCCGCAACGCTGATTTTCTGCGCCGTTTCGCCCTCGGCAGGAATCGTCGTCAGCATACTGCGCTGCTGATCCAGTTCGCACTGCACGCGCGCGCCCGCATTGCGTGCGCCAATGCCGATTTTCTTCTCCGTAAAGGGATTGTATTCATAGTAGGAGATGACAATGGGGCTGCCCGCAATCAGGTTGCGGTACGTCGCCGTTTCCGCCATCACCGCGCAGGACGTGTAAACATCTGTGCCGTTCTCATCCACCGTGTACTTCAAGCCGAAAATAGCAACCGTCGGCTCGTTGTTCTCGTCAATGGTCACAACCGTATTCGTGCCCAAGCCATTGCTTTGCAGCTTGATGGCGTACTTGCCGCCGTCATTCGGGAACGGTACGCTGACATACTGCGCATTTTCGAGCTTCGCGGCTTCCTCCAGCGTCGAAACGCCATTTTCATCCGCAATCCAATAGTAGACCTTGACCTTCACTGCCGAGCGCGCCGCCAGATCCAGCGGGGTACGGATGCACGGGCCGTCCGTTTCATCCACATACTTCGCCTTGCCGGACGCGTGCGTAATAACGTCCACAGCCGCATCCGTCGTCTGGAAATCGTAAATTGACGCATTCGGGTCTTCGTAGGTGAAGTCGATGCCCGCCGCCTTGCACTGGTCGGCAAACGTTTCTTCCGTCACCGCTTCTGCCACGGGAGATGCCACGGTGTCCACTTCACCCTTTTCCGCGCGAGATAGCGCCGCATTCACTGCCGCAATCACTGCTTCGCTGGATACGGTCGCCTGACTGACCGTATCAACGTCGGTATTGCCCGCTACAAGGATAGCCTCAATCATCTTGTCGATGGCAACATCACCCAAGCCTGCCGTTTCGCTCTGTGACACGACTTTGATATCCGCAATCGCATCCGCCGTCATTTCAACACGCAGGGTAATTGCGCCGTTGTTGCCGTCCGCAGAAACCGTGTAAGTTCCGGGCGTATACGCGCCGTCTGCCATTGCTGCCCCACCCGCGCAGAACAGGGACAGCGCCATCAGCGTTGAAAGTGCTCTTCTTTTCATAACCAATCCTTCTTTCCGCATACAGTTTGCATGCTTATGATAATATTATTATATCATTCGTTAATCGTTTGTCAAGAATGCTACGAAAATATATTCTTTCAGCAAAACGACCGAACCCGCTTCACCGCGCCGTTCGGTCGTTTTTGATGCCCATTTTCCGCAGCAGGAACGCTGCAATCTTCCTTCCCCAGTGCTGCCGTTCCAGATGCGCCACCGGCAGTTCTTTCACGCGGTAATCCTGCTGTGCCAGCCACACGTCCAGCAGCCGCTCCGCCAGAAAACCATGCACCCGCTTATCCCGTGCGCTGTAGCCCGTCGTGTCAATTTCTGCCGCGTCCAGCAGGGGGAAGAGCCACGATGCATAGCTTTGCAGCGCGTCCCGGCGCATCAGCATCAGGTTGAACCGATGCCCGGATCGGCGCGCCATCACGCGGTCAAACACATGCTCCTGCCCCGGATGCAGCCGCGCAAGCGCCGCCCGCGCCTTCCGCAAATCCTCCTCGTGGTGCGCATGGGCATACTGCGTGAAGTTCGTTTCCAGCCAGTAGTGCCGCTTTTTCGGCAAAAAAATATCCGCCGTATCAAGCAGGGGCAGCAGCTGCGCGCGCGTCAGAATGCGCTTTTGCGGGCAGCCTGTCCTGCGGAGGGAGAAGTACCGCCGATAATGGCACAAGCCGTACCAGTCCGCATCAACATTGTGCGCCATCCAGTACAGCACCGTCAGTTCGCAGTAGCTGCCGTTCTTCGCGCTGATATTTTCGCCCGTATCGTCGCGCATCAGCCCCAGCGGCGGATGAATCGCCGCGCCCGCCTGAATTGGCGTATACAGCGCATCTGTCGGCAGCGCGTACTTTTCGTGCAGCGCCACGGCAAAAAAGATGCGCGGCTGTTGCATGCTTCTCCCCCCTTCCTACGCTGCATTGTACCATGCTCCCTGCCTTCCGTCAACAGCGAATGCGGACGGAAGTTGTAAATTTTCCATTCTTCTGCCGGTTTTCGTTGACAATCGCCTTCTTTTTATGCTATTCTTCAGGTTGGAGTATCATAGAAAGGAATGGCATTGATTATGAAGAAATGGCTGATAGCGCTGCTGACGCTGCTCGCGCTGAGCCTGAGCGTTGCCTTCGCCGCGGAAGCGAATGATATCACAGAGGACTGCAAGTTCAAGGTGTGCAGTTCCGGGCGGAAATACACGCTGATGACGGACAAGAAGTATACCTCTTACTGGGAGAGCAACAAAATCAAAACCCCATGGATCGCAATTACCGCGCCGGAGGGCAAGCCAATTGCCGGGCTTTATGTCTGCTTCGGCAACATGCCTGAATCGTGGGAAATCCAGACCAGCGACGACGGCAAGGACTGGTTCACCGCCGTGCCGGGCGACACGCGCTTCCTCCACGCGTATGTTGCGCTTCCGCAGCCCGCGCAGCATGTCCGCTTAGCGGTGACAAGCGAGAAGAAAACCGCCCTGCGCATCAACGACCTGTTTGTGCTTTCTGAGGGCGATTTGCCTGACTGGGTGCAGGTATGGCAGCCGACGGAGGAGAAGGCGGATATCCTCTTCCTCTCCACGCACCCGGATGATGAGCTGATTTTCTTCGGCGGCGCAATTCCCACCTACGCTGTCGAGCAGCAGCGCAAGGTGGTTGTGGCGTACTTCACCCGCTCCAACACCACCCGCTCCTCCGAACTGCTCAATGGTCTGTGGCACATGGGCGTGCGGACGTATCCGGTTATTGGCAATTTCAAGGACAGCTATGCCAAAAATCTCAAAGCAGCCTATAAATCTGCGGGCGGCAAAGGCAAAGTCAACGAATGGATTGTGGGGCTGTATCGGCAGTACAAACCGGAAGTCGTTGTAACGCAGGACACCAATGGCGAGTATGGCCACAAGCAGCACATGATGATTGCTGACGCCGCCCAGAACTGCATTGCATTGGCAGCAAACGAGGATGAATTCACCGCGTCCACCATTGCATACGGCACTTGGCAGGTCAAAAAGCTGTACCTGCACCTGTACCCCGAAAATCAGATTACGTTTGACTGGACGGTTCCGCTCAAGAGCATGAATGGCGCGACCGGCATCGAGCTGGCGGAAGAAGCCTATACCCTGCACAAGACGCAGGCCTCCTCCGGCATGAGCGTCACCGAAACGGGCACGAAGTACGACAACCGCGTGTTTGGTCTGGCGTTCACGACCGTAGGCGAGGACGTCCGCAAAGACGACTTCCTCGAAAACATCTACGACGCGCCCGGTTCTTACGATGCGGCGGCAAACAACGTAGAGGCCACGCCCGCGCCCACCGAAGTGCCCGCGTACATGGCGCACATGCCCGCCCTCAACGCCAAGGGTTTCCTCGATGAAGGCGAATACCTCTACTCTTCCGAGGACGAGGGCCTGTGGATTTACGTCAGCCAGACCAGCAAAGTCATCATCCAGCGCAAATACGACGCAACCCAGCCGCTGACGTGGTTTGAGGCGGATCTGTACGGCGATTTGGACGCGGGCGAAATGCTCCGCACGGTGCAAAACGACCCGGAGAAGATGGGCAAAGTGCGTGTGGACGCGACAGAAACCGCAAAGAAGCACAACGTCGTTTTTGCGATGAACACGGACTACTACACTTACCGCGTCGCCGTGAACAACAACCGCCACACGGGCATTGTCATCCGCGATGGGCGCATTCTCTATGACGACCCCTACACCGAAAAGCAGGTAACGAACTCCATGTTCCCGAATCTGGACATGCTGGCGTTCATGCCTGACGGCAGCCTTAAAGTCTACCACAGCTGGGAAAAGACGGCGCAGGAGTTCATCGACGAGGGTGTACAGACGGTGTACTCCTTCGGCCCGTATCTGCTGCTGGACGGCAAAGTGTCCGAGCGCGCCTACGCCAACAACGAGAACAAGAATCCGCGCTGCGCCATCGGCATGGTCGAACCCGGTCACTACGTCGCCATCATGTGCGAAGGGCGCCTGAAGCGCTCCGCAGGCGTTACCATCAGCTATTTGGCGAAGATGATGCGCGCTAAGGGCTGTCAGGTCGCCTTCAACATGGACGGCGGGCAGACGGCAGTGATGGTCTTCATGGGCAAGCAGCTCAACCAGATTGGCGCTTACGACGGCGGCAAGACCAACTCCCGCCCGACAAGCGAAGTGCTGGGCTTCGGCACATCCGAGCAGGTCGGAACGTACGAAGTGCAATAAACATACGATATCGGGGCAGAAGAACGCGCTTCTGCCCTGTTTTTTCCGAAAAAATCGTGAAATTACGGCTCTCACCCTTGACGTGACAAGCACCAAAATGCTATAATAAAGCGTTTTCAAGCTACTATTTCGCGGGAAATGCCGGTTTGCGGCGCTTCCCTGACTTTTTCAGGAGGGATTTTCTGATGTCTGGGCATTCCAAGTGGCATAATATTCAGGCGAAGAAGGGCAAGGCGGATGCTGCCCGCGGCGCTGTTTTCACCAAGATTGGCCGTGAAATCGCGATTGCTGTGCGCGATGGCGGCGCAAACCCCGAATCCAACGGCAAGCTGCGCGACATCATTGCCAAGGCGAAAGCCAACAATATGCCGAATGACAATATTCAGCGCTCCATCAAAAAGGCGAGCGGTGAACTGTCCAACGTGACCTACGAGCAGATCACCTATGAAGGCTACGCGCCCGGCGGCGTTGCGGTCATCGTTGATACCATCACCGACAACCGCAACCGTACCGCTTCCGACGTGCGCCACTGCTTTGCCAAGAACGGCGGCAACCTCGGCACGACTGGCTCCGTCAGCTTCATGTTCGACGAGAAGGGCGTTCTGGTGGTGGAACGCACTCCCGGTTCGGACGAAGAAGAAATGATGATGATGGCGCTGGACGCCGGTGCGGAAGACATGAAGGTGGATGACGACGCCTACGAAATCTACACCGCGCCGAACGACTTCTCCACCGTCCGCGAAGCGCTGGAGAAGCAGGGCGTCACCTTCCTGACCGCTGAAGTGGACAAGATTCCGCAGAACACGGTTGCGCTGCCTGACGAAGAAACGATCCAGAAGATTCAGAAGCTGCTGGAGATGCTGGAGGACAACGACGACGTGCAGAACGTGTACCACAACGCCGAACTGCCGGAAGAAGAGGACGACGAGGACTAATCCTCCGTCGATTTTCGCTGCCCCCTGCCGAGGAGTTTTCCTTCTCGGCAAGGGGGTTTTTGATTTCTGAAAGCCTTTTGCCATGTCCTATTATTCCGCCCAAAACAAAAAAATGCCGCAAATTTCTCTGCGGCGTTCGTGGCTCAAATAGGATTCGAACCTATGACACTTCGGGTATGAACCGAATGCTCTGGCCAGCTGAGCTATTGAGCCAAATGGTTGCGGGGGTAGGACTTGAACCTACGACCTCCGGGTTATGAGCCCGACGAGCTACCAAGCTGCTCTACCCCGCGTCATTCCGTCGCTTTTATCGGCGACATTGATTATTATACCCTATTCCAACAGTTTTGTCAAGGGGGGCGGAAAGTTTTTTTGCAGCGGAAGCAGAGGACGAAAACACGGCTGCCGACCTTCTTTCCCGAAAGCCAGCAGCCACGCTGTATTGATTCTATTTATAGCAATTCTCAAAAATCCGGTCAATAACCATCAGCAGTAAACCAGGCAAACCAATCCTCCGGCGAAACGAGAGCAAGTGCCAGGGCGACCATCTGGGGCAAAAGTGCAGCAATGTTGTAGCCCAATTTCCGCAAAGTAGCCTTCGTCTTCGACCACAGCATTTCAATCGAATTCAAATCCGGGCTGTATGGCGGCAGATATGTGCCACGTGGATGTAACTGGGGTGCACCTTATTTCAATTCACGCCCCTCCGCGAGGGGCGACACGGAAGGGCAAATGTTCGGCTGGTTCAAATTTCAATTCACGCCCCTCCGCGAGGGGCGACGCCGTCGTCGGAGCGGTGACGTGCCGTGCCTACACATTTCAATTCACGCCCCTCCGCGAGGGGCGACGGAAAAGCACGTCCGCCCCAACTGCTCACCCGTATTTCAATTCACGCCCCTCCGCGAGGGGCGACTGTGCGGACTGCGGCAAGCGTGATTCCAACCGCATTTCAATTCACGCCCCTCCGCGAGGGGCGACAGCGCCTTGATGCCCTGCTGAACATCGGCGCGCTATTTCAATTCACGCCCCTCCGCGAGGGGCGACATGTTTTTCTCCGCTTCAACCATTCTGCTGTTTAATTTCAATTCACGCCCCTCCGCGAGGGGCGACGCCGCAAGGTGTTCCCAGCTGTATTGTGATGTGTTAATTTCAATTCACGCCCCTCCGCGAGGGGCGACCAAGCGTAGGTTCGGAAGTCGTCGGCGGCGCCATATTTCAATTCACGCCCCTCCGCGAGGGGCGACAAGACGTCGGTTTTCGTCGTTGTCCTCATTCATATTTCAATTCACGCCCCTCCGCGAGGGGCGACGCTTCATCCTCGCGGCGGTTGCCTTGGCGCGATATTTCAATTCACGCCCCTCCGCGAGGGGCGACATGGTTGGCGTGCAGTTCTGGCAGATTGGCGACATTTCAATTCACGCCCCTCCGCGAGGGGCGACAGGACTGGATGCAAAAAAAAGGACTGACGCGATATTTCAATTCACGCCCCTCCGCGAGGGGCGACAAACAGTCAAGGAAGAAGTTGAACCCAGCCTTCTTATTTCAATTCACGCCCCTCCGCGAGGGGCGACATAGAGAATGTGATATAGTCTGAACTTCTATGGTATTTCAATTCACGCCCCTCCGCGAGGGGCGACAGATACAAAGTGAAAAAAAGTTTTTACAGAGTGTTATTTCAATTCACGCCCCTCCGCGAGGGGCGACAAGAGAAGCCGGAGACTGACGCGAGCAAATACTGTATTTCAATTCACGCCCCTCCGCGAGGGGCGACAGCGGCGGTAAACAAGGCGCAGACCGCCATCGTATTTCAATTCACGCCCCTCCGCGAGGGGCGACGCAGAAATCACGGCACTGTGAAAAATGTTCGCATATTTCAATTCACGCCCCTCCGCGAGGGGCGACGCGCACGGATGCGGTGAAGCGTATGCCCCATGACATTTCAATTCACGCCCCTCCGCGAGGGGCGACTCACGGCGCGGTAGAATGTCCGCGACGTGATGTATTTCAATTCACGCCCCTCCGCGAGGGGCGACGGCACTTCAATCGGCGCTGAAAAACGCTGGATATATTTCAATTCACGCCCCTCCGCGAGGGGCGACCCGTCTCAATGGCGGCCATCTTCACCTGCAGCATTTCAATTCACGCCCCTCCGCGAGGGGCGACTTGATGAGGGACGGACGAGAGAAAGGAGGAAAATTTCAATTCACGCCCCTCCGCGAGGGGCGACCCTTTACACCCGCGCGGTCTGCCTGTGCCTCGATATTTCAATTCACGCCCCTCCGCGAGGGGCGACTGTCGAGATTGCAAAAGAATGCGCGGAGTACGAATTTCAATTCACGCCCCTCCGCGAGGGGCGACTGACGAATTTTTTGCATCGCAATATGATGAAGTTATTTCAATTCACGCCCCTCCGCGAGGGGCGACAATTTGAGAAGTCACCGGGTAAAGGCTATCAACTATTATTTCAATTCACGCCCCTCCGCGAGGGGCGACCGTTGCCTCTTTGGAAACTTTATCCATTTCGAGAATTTCAATTCACGCCCCTCCGCGAGGGGCGACTTCTACCACAGGTGGCGTGCAAATGGATAAAATATTTCAATTCACGCCCCTCCGCGAGGGGCGACTACAACGAATTGTTGAGAAGGGGGCTTATAAATATTTCAATTCACGCCCCTCCGCGAGGGGCGACTATTTAGCCAGCCAATAATACGGGAGAACAGGATATTTCAATTCACGCCCCTCCGCGAGGGGCGACCCGCGCTGTCCGAAAAGTCGGGCATCTCGAAGACATTTCAATTCACGCCCCTCCGCGAGGGGCGACCCGCTGATGGCGCGTGTATTTGAGCCGGACGGCGTATTTCAATTCACGCCCCTCCGCGAGGGGCGACGCGGTTGTATTGAATATCGTTGTTCCTATATCTGATTTCAATTCACGCCCCTCCGCGAGGGGCGACGCGGTACGCGACCGATTTACACAACAAGTGAAAATATTTCAATTCACGCCCCTCCGCGAGGGGCGACGCACGGTGCATCACCTCACTTGCGCGGGTTCGCCCGATTTCAATTCACGCCCCTCCGCGAGGGGCGACAGCATCGAGGCAGCGAGTGTTTCCGCGCTCAAATGATTTCAATTCACGCCCCTCCGCGAGGGGCGACCGGACGGCGGCGTTGCACGCCGCAATCGCCGCGTTATTTCAATTCACGCCCCTCCGCGAGGGGCGACCAGAAGGGCGCGCGTGTCGTAGGTGTACGACGAATTTCAATTCACGCCCCTCCGCGAGGGGCGACAGCAAATTGCCTTGATTATACGGAGGATGTAGCATTTCAATTCACGCCCCTCCGCGAGGGGCGACGGGAAACTGGGTGAGAAAAATCAAAACGATTGATATTTCAATTCACGCCCCTCCGCGAGGGGCGACCCCAATACTTTTTTCGCGATCTCCACCGATGCGCATTTCAATTCACGCCCCTCCGCGAGGGGCGACCCGGAGGTTTTCACCGTTAAGCCGCAGGACATCAAATTTCAATTCACGCCCCTCCGCGAGGGGCGACGGGCGAACGCTGGCACTTCTCCAACTGCGTAACGATTTCAATTCACGCCCCTCCGCGAGGGGCGACACCGCGATTATATGGCGCTGGACGTGTCGGAGTTATTTCAATTCACGCCCCTCCGCGAGGGGCGACCGCCTTGATTTCGCGTTTGTTGGGCTGCGCGAACATTTCAATTCACGCCCCTCCGCGAGGGGCGACGACGAGCGGACAGAAATGTGTCCGAGATGTTCTTATTTCAATTCACGCCCCTCCGCGAGGGGCGACGGCAGCAACGTAAACTTGCAGCGTGCGGCAATCCTTATTTCAATTCACGCCCCTCCGCGAGGGGCGACGAAGCCACGAAGGACGCTCAGGGCGACTTTGCGCGATTTCAATTCACGCCCCTCCGCGAGGGGCGACAGAAGAAGGGGACGGCAACGGAAGCAGTCCCCGATTTCAATTCACGCCCCTCCGCGAGGGGCGACTGCTACCATCACAGACGCGGCGACGGGTCAGTTATTTCAATTCACGCCCCTCCGCGAGGGGCGACTTTGTGGCTTTCCGACAACGTTTGCCCTGCAAATTTCAATTCACGCCCCTCCGCGAGGGGCGACGCATCAGCTCCTTGACGGTAAAATTTGCTTTGCGATTTCAATTCACGCCCCTCCGCGAGGGGCGACATGTGGCGCAGCTCATAGTTCGCGGCAAATAGCATTTCAATTCACGCCCCTCCGCGAGGGGCGACCGCCGGGGCGAAGCCCTCGGCGCTCGTCGCTGTATTTCAATTCACGCCCCTCCGCGAGGGGCGACACAGGCTTATAGCATGATTGAGACTGGGAAGCGTATTTCAATTCACGCCCCTCCGCGAGGGGCGACATACGTCGGAATCGTGCATCCGCCGATGGGAAGGAATTTCAATTCACGCCCCTCCGCGAGGGGCGACGTGAAGATTGGCGCTGGGAGAAGCGCATCAACATTTCAATTCACGCCCCTCCGCGAGGGGCGACTCGTTCAGCGGCGACGGGCTTTTGTCGCTGACGGTATTTCAATTCACGCCCCTCCGCGAGGGGCGACCCTTCTTTTTCGCGATACTTCTTCATCGCGCGGACATTTCAATTCACGCCCCTCCGCGAGGGGCGACCAGCTACCGTCGGCATTACAGCCCAATTAGCGATACATTTCAATTCACGCCCCTCCGCGAGGGGCGACCGAAAGGAAGTCAACATATGGAGCAGTTTATCACCATTTCAATTCACGCCCCTCCGCGAGGGGCGACCAACGGCAGAATTGATTGATGATGTGTTGGAAAAATTTCAATTCACGCCCCTCCGCGAGGGGCGACGCGGCGACGCGCAGAAGATTCAGGAGGCGTTCGAATTTCAATTCACGCCCCTCCGCGAGGGGCGACAAGGAAGAGTTGCAAAAACGGCAGCGCGAATATATTTCAATTCACGCCCCTCCGCGAGGGGCGACGACGCTATCGCGCCGCTTCCTACTCAGCGAGGAAAATTTCAATTCACGCCCCTCCGCGAGGGGCGACGTACCAATGCTGTGCATGATTGAGACTGGGAAGCGTATTTCAATTCACGCCCCTCCGCGAGGGGCGAC
>ENA-OYYK01000374-OYYK01000374.1-human-gut-metagenome-genome-assembly--contig:-NODE-374-length-33050-cov-7.705865_pt1 | contig 33050 bp, 24 predicted proteins | sample MGYA00243247_ERZ653443 | MGnify/ENA primary metagenome ERZ653443 (study PRJEB26926, sample SAMN06165010) | human gut metagenome | biome: ENVO:00009003; feature: ENVO:2100002; material: ENVO:00002003... | reverse complement strand
CGCCGAACGGGGCCATGGGTCAAAATCTCGTGTCCATTTTCTTGGGTACAGTTTAGAATTGCGGATAGGTTCAAAGAGTACCGGAGAGGAGGCTTTGCCTCCTCTCTGGTATTTTATGTCTGCAACTATGCTACAATAGGTCTAAGCTTATTGTTGTGCTTTTCCAAATCCAGCCTTTGTTCTTGCCCGAGTGTATTTTGCCTTTAGAGTTCCGTCAAGTAGTTTTTCATGTGTACTTTCGTATAATGCCTCTGACTGTAACAAGCTCAGATTTTTTCAATACACTCAACATAAGTAGCCGCTGCCGATTTGTCCTTAAATCCCAAGATATTTATCAAGTACTTTAGTGCATATTCAGCATCGGCGAGAGGACGCGGACACGCCCCATGCAGAGGCTGCCCTATATCGCGTCGAGGACATCGCCGCGAAAACGCTGGAGTATATGACCGCTATGGAAGCCGCTCCGCAGCTCAAAGCCAGCGGACTGGATGGCGACTACCGTATCCTCGCTGACTTCAGCGGCACGGTGCTGGCGGGTACGCCGAGCAAACACGGCGTTCAATTCGTCACATGGGATTGGGACTATGACCGGACGGGCGTGGTACACGGGCACTATTTCATGGAGAACTACGATGCTGCCAAGCAGGACTTCGCCACACGCTCTGGGCTTATCCAAAAGGAGCAGCTTTTCAGCACGGAGCAGCTGACTGAGATATTCCGCTGCTGCGCCGATTCCGTGGATGAGGACTTCTTTGAGCTTACTGAGGAGCAAGAGGAGCTGATTCGCGGAATCCAGCAGCAGATCAGGGTGTGCGCGCCGGATCTGGACGAGCGCGTCCGTCAGCAGGAGGACGCACAGGAACGAGTCTCGCAGGAGCAGACAATGTAGTAGCAGTATGGCATGGGCCGGAGTTTTAGAAATAAGACTCCGGCCTTTTTTATTTTCAAAGAAGGAGTTGGATTTGCTTGACGCGATACTTTATGAAGTTCACACCCCTGTTCGCCGCAGAGGTGCAGATGATGACGCCACCCCGTCATCAGCCTCGCAGAAGCGGACGCATCGTCATAGAAGACCTTGCTTTTTCCGAGCTGGTCAGCGACAGAGCCTTCCGGCTCATCCTCGGAGCACTCCTGCTGTGCAGATATGGTGAGGTGGTCTTAAATCTGGAAAGAAAAACGGAGGAAATAACATGATGATTCAAGCGGTTCTCGGTAATCCCAACCACCCAGAATACGGCGTGGCGACCATTCCTTTCCCTATCGGCGGTGGTTGGTATGTTTAGTTAAACAATATCACTGCTCTAGATATGGCGGAAAATCATGCGTAAGGAGATTTCTTCATGGACACAGAGCCGGGAAAGACCACAGAAATATTGGAAGTTATACAAAAGACGGTACAGAATTGATGCAGAGCAGGAAGCTTATCAGATAATTGAAAATGGTAAATAGCGAACTGACATAAAGAAGGAGTTGGATTTGTCCAACTCCTTCTTGGTTTACTTAGGCTGTTCGCAAGAGTGTACCTTTATGAACACCTGTAAATGTGCTGCTTTGATGTTCGTAAAATATAAAAATATGTTTGCAAATATATTCGCAAACATATTGACTTTTACGAACGATTGCGATAGAATACGAACAGATAAACAAAGGGGGCACGAACATGGACAGCCGTACTTACTATTACGCCAGAGTATCAAGCAAAGAGCAAAACCTTGACCGCCAAATTGCCGCATTTAAGGCTCTTGGAGCGCAGGAGCGGGAAATCATTACCGATAAGGAGAGCGGCAAGGACTTGAATCGAGCGGGTTACGCAGCCCTAAAAAATGCCATGCTGCGGCGGGGTGATACTCTTGTTGTGAAATCCCTTGACCGTTTAAGCCGGAACAAATGCGATATTAAAAATGAACTGCAATACTTCAAAGACAACGGTATTCGGCTGAAAGTCATTGACCTCCCAACAACCATGATGGAATTACCAGAGGGGCAAGAGTGGGTTTTCGAGATGGTAAACAACATTCTTATTGAAGTGTTGGGAACGATTGCAGAGCAGGAGCGCGAAACCATCCGTAAGCGGCAAGCGGAGGGCATTGAAGCGGCAAAGCAAAATGGCAAGAAATTGGGGCGTCCCGCACTTGTCTTTCCTGAGAACTGGAACAGCGTCTACACTTCTTGGAAAGCCGGGGAAATCACCGCAAAAACAGCTATGGAGCAAACGGGTACAAAGCGGACAAGTTTTTACAAATTAGTCAACATGACAGAAAAACAGTAAAATAGGACACAGTTTGCACGGGACACTTTACTCTTGTTTTCGGGCAGATATATCCGGCAGCGGACACAGGCTGGACACACGGAACGCAAAAAGAGAGGGAACAGGCTTCCCTGTTCCCTCTCAAAAGGTTCGATTTTTGCGAAAATTACTTGTTGAAGTACCGCTTCAGCATACCCTCCAGAGCCTTGCCGTGGCGGGCCTCGTCGCGGGCCATCTCATGGACGGTGTCGTGAATGGCGTCAAGGCCGTTCTTCTTCGCGCAGGCAGCCAGCTCGAACTTGCCATTGGTCGCGCCGAACTCACAGTCCACACGCCAGGCGAGGTTCTTCTTGGTGGAATCGGTCATGTTGCTCTCGAGATCGCTGCCGAGGAGCTCCGCGAACTTGGCGGCGTGCTCGGCTTCCTCGTAGGCGGCTTTCTCCCAGTACAGGCCGATCTCGGGATAGCCCTCGCGGTGCGCGATGCGCGCCATGCACAGGTACATACCGACCTCGCTGCACTCGCCGTTGAAGTTGGCCATGAGCTGATCGAAGATATACTTCTTGTCCTCTTCGCTGATCTGGTCGTTGTTCTTCACGGTCTTGGCATAGACGCCGAACTCATGCTCGGCGGCGAGCTTCATCTCGCCCTTGACTTCCTCGAACATATTGCTCTTGGCGTGGCACACGGGGCACTCCGCGGGCGCCTCGGGACCTTCATAGATATAACCGCAAACCTTGCAGACCCACTTTTTCATATTCGTATCCTCCATTTGATTTTTGTTGGAATTTTTAGGTTGCTTGCCTTTGTGAGCTTAGTGTAGCATAGTATTTGCAGTTTTGCAAAGTTGCATTTGCAACTTTGCGGTAAAATTTTTATGAATTTCTTGCCATTGCCCTGAGAATACGCGGGGCAAGGAGCACACTGACGACGATCTTCAGGCAGTCGCCGGGGAGATAGGGCAGCATATAGGCCGTGGCGAGCTTTGCCGCGCTGACGGCTCCGCCGTTGTAGACGTTTACGATGAGCGCGATGTAGGGCAGGCCGATGGCGTAAAGCACAGCGAAGCCGGCGGCACAGGCAAGCGCGAGACGCAGCGGCGTGCGGTTTTTCTCCGCGAGCCTGCCGATGACCCACGCGGCGGGGATCAGACCGAGCAGAAAGCCAAAGGTGGGATTGAACACATAGCTGAAGCCTCCGCCGGCAGCGAAGATGGGAAGCCCCACCAGACCGAGACCGACGTAGAGCGCCTGCGAGAGCGCGCCGAGCCTGGCACCGAGCAGCAGTCCGGCCATGGCGGTGAAGAAGCATTGCAGCGTGATGGTCGCGTGCATGAATTGGAAGTGGATGAACGCGCCGATGGCGGTCAGGGCGGCAAACAGGGCGCAGTAAATGAGGTCTCTTGTTTTCATGGGGCTGCCTTTCTTTTTCTCAACAGGATGGGGCCAGTGTAGCACAGCACGGCGTCTCTGTCAACCTAAAATTTTATATAGGTTTACAGGAGGGGCAAACGAAACGGGGAGAATGGCATCTCCCCGTTTTGTAAGCTCAGACGTTGAAGCGAAAATAGATCATGTCGCCGTCCTTGACGACGTAGTCCTTGCCCTCGCTGCGCAGCAGCCCCTTCTCCTTGGCGGCGGCCACGGAGCCGCAGGCGATCATCTCGGAGAAGTTGATGGTCTCGGCGCGGATGAAGCCGCGCTCGATGTCGGAGTGGATCTTGCCGGCGGCCTGCGGGGCCTTCGTACCCTTGACGATGGTCCACGCGCGGCACTCGTCCTCGCCGTAGGTGAGGAAGGAGATAAGACCCAGCAGCGTATAGGAACACTGAATGAGCCGGTCCAGGCCGGACTTTTCGATGCCCAGCTCCTCAAGGAACATGGCGCGGTCGTCGCCGTCCAGCTCAGCAATGTCCTGCTCGAGCTTGGCGCAGATGGGCAGCACCTCCGCGCCCTCCTTTGCCGCCAAATCGGCAACGAGCTTATAATATTTGTTGGAGTCCTTGTCGGCAAAGCCGTCCTCGTCCATGTTTGCGGCGTAGATGATGGGCTTGAGGCTGAGCAGGTCGGCGGTGGCGATCAGCTCGGCGGCCTCCTTACTGTCGGCTTCAAAGGTGCGCGCGCTCTTACCGGCGTCAAGGTGCGCGGCGAGTGCCTTGAATACGTCCGCCTCGTGCAGGAACTTCTTGTCGCCCTTGCCCATCTTCGCGGCCTTTTCCACGCGGCGGTTCACCATCTCCAGGTCGGCCATGATGAGTTCGAGGTCGATCGTTTCAATGTCGCCGATGGGATCGACGGGCACGTTCGTGCTGGCGTCGGCGACGACGTGCATGATGTTCTCGTCATCGAAGCAGCGCACGACGTGAACGATGGCGTCCGTGCGGCGGATGTTCTCCAGAAACTTGTTGCCGAGGCCCGCGCCCTGGCTGGCGCCCTTGACAAGGCCCGCGATGTCCACGAATTCGATGACCGCGGGGGTCTTCTTCTTGGGGTGGTACATCTCGGCGAGCTTGTCCAGCCGCTCGTCGGGCACAGCCACCATGCCGACGTTCGGCTCGATGGTGCAGAACGGATAGTTGGCGCTCTCCGCGCCCGCGTTGGTGATGGCGTTGAACAGGGTGGACTTGCCGACGTTCGGCAGCCCGACGATACCTAATTTCATAAAGGAAAGCCTCCTTTTATTTTTCAGCAAAACATTCTATCACGCTGGGGCGCAAAACGCAAGCCATTCCGCCGCCTTTTGAAAAAGCAGAGCGTTCCGCGGAACGCTCTGCTTTTTGCTTGACTCTTTACAGCTTTGTGATGACGGGAATGACCATCGGGCTGCGCTTGGTCGTTTTGAACAGGTAGTTGCTCACGCCCGATTTGATCGCGCCCTTGAGCTCGCCGATGTCACGGCTGCGGCGACCCAGCACGCCCTCGGCGGCGGACATGACCACCGTTTTCAGCTCGTTCATCAGCTCCTCGGACTCCTTGACGTAGATGAAGCCGCGGGTGATGATCTCAGGCTCGGCGAGCATATAGCCGTCGTGCGCGGAGATGGGCAGCACGACCACCACCATGCCGTCCTCGGCAAGGTGCTTGCGGTCGCGCAGGACGACCGCGCCGACGTCGCCCACACCGCTGCCGTCCACGAAGATCTCACCGGCGGGCGCCATGCCCGGCACGAGCTTCATTGTGCGGGCGGTGATCTCCACCGCGTCGCCGTTTTCGCAGATGGCGATGTTCTTGCGGTCCATGCCCATGGACATGGCAAGGTTCTTATGGATCTGCAGCATACGCTGCTCGCCGTGTACGGGGATAAAATACTTCGGCTTTGTGAGCGCGTGGATGATCTTCAGCTCCTCCTGACAGGCATGGCCGGAGACGTGGAGCATATCCGCGCGGTCGTAAATGACCTCGACGCCCTTGCGGAACAGCTCGTTGATGACGCGCGAGACGGTGTTCTCGTTGCCGGGAATGGCGGAAGCCGAGATGATGACGCGGTCGCCGGGGCCGACCTCAATCTGCTTGTGCTGGGAAAACGCCATGCGGTAGAGCGCGCTCATCTCCTCACCCTGCGAGCCGGTGGTGACGATGACCTGCTTATCGAGCGGGAGCGCCTTGATCTTGTTGATATCCGTCACGGTGTTCTTGGGCAGCTTCATGTAGCCGAGATCGACCGCGACCTTGGTGACATTTTCCATGCTGCGGCCCGTGACGGCGACCTTGCGGCCGACCGCCGCCGCCGCGTCGATGACCTGCTGGATGCGGTGGACGTTGGAGGCGAAGGTCGTGACGATGATGCGCTGCTTGCAGCCGGCGAAGAGCCGGTCGAAGGTCTTGCCGACCGTGCGCTCGCTCATCGTGTAGCCGGGGCGCTCGACATTCGTGGAGTCCGCGAGCAGCGCGAGCACGCCCTGCTTGCCCAACTCACCGAAGCGCGCGAGGTCGATGACCTCGCCGTCGATGGGCGTGGAGTCGATCTTGAAGTCGCCCGTGTGGACGACGGTGCCGAGCCCGGTGTGGATGGCAAACGCCACGCTGTCCGCGATGGAGTGGTTCACATGAATGAACTCCACGCTGAACTTGCCGGCCTTGACCGTCATGCCGCTTTCGACCGTGACGATCTTGGTGGACTTCAAAAGCCCGTGCTCCTCGAGCTTCAGGCGGATCAGTCCCGCGGTCAGGCGGGTACAGTAAATAGGCATATTGACCTGCTTGAGGACGTAGGGGATGGCCCCGATATGGTCCTCGTGGCCGTGGGTGATGAACAGACCGCGGATGCGGTTCTTGTGCTTGGTGAGGTAGCTCACGTCGGGAATGACAAGGTCGATGCCGTACATATCGTCGCCGGGAAAGGCCATGCCGCAGTCCACGACGATGATCTCGCCGCCGTACTCATACACGGTCATGTTCTTGCCGATCTCGTTCAGCCCGCCGAGCGGGATGATCTTCAAATTTTCTGCCAAAATGCATTCACTCCTTATGGATCTTCAAAAATTGGGTGAGCATTCGGTCCACGCCGCGCGGAAATGACCGCACGGAAACAACGACGTCCGTGCTGCGCGCTCCGCCCTGTTCCGCGGAGCGCATCGCACCATCGGCGCCCTGATCGTTTTCTCTATGGACTTGTGCTCTATTCAAACCGCGCGATGGCGGCTCAATACAATTTGTGTTTTTATAGTATACCACGTTTTTTGGAAAAAGTACACACTTTTTTTCATGCGCCCCTTTTCCGGACGAATTTTTTATCGGAAAGCCTATTGCGCCCTTGCGCGCCCGTGTGCTACAATATAGTATCTATTCGTATTTGTTCCGCCTTTGTGCTGCCGATGAAGCAGGGAGGATGCCTTATGAGTAAGAAAGTCAATAAACTGACCGAGCCGAATATGCGGCTGTATTTTCTTCTTGCCGCGGTCTTCTGCGCGGTGACGCTGTGGATCGAGCCGATCCTCGGCCTTGTTGAAGCCGGTGTGATGGCGCTCACCTACGTCTATTTCCGCCGCACGGCGCAAAAGCGCCGCGAGGGCATCCAGCGCTACGTCGAGGATATGACCGACGATGTGGCGAGCGCGGGCAAGTCCTCCATGCTCTCGGCCCCCTTTGCCATGATGGTCTTCCGGCCCGATACGCAGGAGGTGCTGTGGAGCAACGAGAGCTTCCTCCAGCTCACGGGCATGAGGGAGAATCTGTTCGATAACCGGCTGGAGGATACGCTGCCCGGCTTCCCCGCCCAATGGCTGCTGGAGGGAAAGAGCGAATGTCCCGAAACGGTCGTCGTCAACAACCGGCACTTCCGCGTGTTCGGCAGTCTCACGCATCCAAGCGGCCGCAGCGGCGCGCGCGGGCTTCTCGCGCTGACCTATTGGATGGACGTGACTGAGCAGGACGAGCTCAGGAAAAAGAGCGAGGAGAACCGCCCCATCGTGGCCGTGCTCATGCTCGATAACTACGAGGAGCTGATGAAGGCCGGCACCGAGGCGGCGCGCTCGTCTGTGCTCGCGCAGATCGACGAAAAGATCAGCGCGTGGGTGTCGGGCACGCAGGGGCTTTTGTGCAAGTACGACCGCAACCGCTATTTGCTGCTGCTGACGGAGAAGCATTACAATACGCTGCTCGAGGGCAAGTTCAGCGTGCTCGACGCGGTGCGCTCCGTCGTCACCGAGGACGGCGTCGCCGCGACGCTCTCCATCGGCGTCGGCAAGGACGCGGACGATTACGAGACGCTTTTCAAGAACGCGGGCCTGTCCATCGAGATGGCGCTCTCGCGCGGCGGCGATCAGGTCGTCGTGCGCAACCGCCTCGATTTTGAGTTCTACGGCGGCAAGACAAAGTCCACCGAAAAGCGCACGAAGGTCAAGTCCCGCGTGATGGCCAACGCCCTCGGCGAGCTGATCTCCGATGCCAGTCAGGTCTTTATCATGGGCCATAAGCACGCCGACTTCGACGCCGTCGGCGCGGCGGCGGGCGTGTGCTGCATCGCGCGCAAGCGCGGCAAGAAGGCACAGATCGTCATTGACATGGACGACAATGCCGCCGGCCCGATCCTCAAGCGCCTTGCCGCGCTGCCGGAGTATAAGGATGCCTTCATCAGCGGCAGCGACGCCTTCATCAAGGCACAGCCCGGCGCGCTGCTCGTGGTGGTGGACACCAACCGCCCCGACTTTGTGGAGTCCGAGCAGCTGCTCGACACCTGCAACCGCGTGGCGGTCATTGACCATCACCGCCGGGCGGCGAGCTATATTGAATCCGCTGCGCTCAACTTCCACGAGCCCTACGCCTCGTCGGCGTCGGAGCTGGTGAGCGAGCTGCTGCAATATCTCATTGACCCCGGCGATCTGCTGCGCGCCGAGGCCGAGGCCCTGTTCGCGGGCATCGTGCTCGATACGAAGAACTTTACCATGCGCACCGGCGGACGCACCTTTGAGGCCGCGGCGCTGCTGCGCCGCGTGGGCGTGGACACGGCGGACGTGCAGCGCCTGTTTCAGGGAACGCTTTCCGACATGATCGAGCGCTATGACATCATCCGCCACGCGGAGCTGTATCACAACGACATTGCCATCGCGGCGGTGGAGCAGGACATCGACCGCGTGACCGCGGCCAAGGCCGCCGACGAGCTGCTGACGCTGCGCGGCGTGCGCGCGTCGTTCGTGCTCTTCAAGCACGATACGGGCGTGAATCTGTCGGCGCGCTCGCTCGGCGAGATCAACGTGCAGCTCATTATGGAAAAGCTCGGCGGCGGCGGAAACTCCACCACCGCGGGCGGACAGATCCCGGACGGGACGGTGGACGCGGTGCGCGAGCAGCTCATCGCCGCCATCGACCAGTATTTGGAAGGATAAAAAACCACCATCAGGAGGATAGAACGATGAAAGTAATTTTACAGCAGGACGTCAGAGGTCAGGGCAAGAAGGGCCAGATGATCGACGCGGCGGAGGGCTACGCCCGCAACTATCTGCTGCCGCGCAAGCTGGCCATCCCCGCCACGGCGGACGCCATCAACACCATGAACCTCAAGGAAAAGGCGCGCCGTGCCGAGGAGGCGGCGAACCGCGCCGCCGCCGTGGAGACCGCGGACAAGCTGCGTAACTGCACCGTGAAGATCACCGCCAAGGGCGGCGCGAACGGCAAGCTCTTCGGCGCCATCACCGGCAAGGAGATCTCCGAGGCGCTCATGGCGCAGTTCGGCCTGGATGTCGGCAAGCAGAAGATCGTGCTTGACGAGCCGATCAAGGCGTTCGGCAGCTATGAGATCCGCGCGAAGCTCGGCTACGAGGTCAGCGGGAAGTTCACCGTGACCGTGGCGGAGGAATAAGCCAGACTTTACGCAGAAAAGAGGTGCCCTGCGATGGACGAACTGCTCTACCGCCAGATGCCGCACTCGCTCGAGGCGGAGCAGGCGGTGCTCGGCTCGATGCTCATCGACGCGAACTGCATCAAGGACGTGATGGAAAAGCTGCGCCCCGAGGATTTCTACCTGCGCCAGAACCGGGAGATCTTCGAGACGATCTATTCCATGTTCCTCTACTCCAAGCCCATCGACGGCGTGACCGTCGCGGGCGAGATGGAGCGCAACGGCACCTATGACGAAAATACCACGCGCAATTATCTTGTGCAGCTCATGGAGGTCACGCCAACCTCCGCGAACGTCAATGAATACGCCGACATCGTGCGCGACAAGGCGCTGCTGCGCGCGATCGCGACCGTGGCGAGCGACATCACCGGCATGGTGCAGGACGGCACGGGCGGAGCCGCCGCCGTGCTCGACGCCGCCGAGCAGAAGATCTACGCGGTGCGCCGCGGGCGCAGCGCACAGAATATGGAGCAGATCAGCGTTGTGCTGCAGGGCGTGCTCGACCATCTCGCCGAGCTTTCCGCCACCGGCGGTAAGACGCTGCCGGGCCTTTCCACGGGCCTGAGCGCCGTGGACGACAAGATCAACGGTCTGAGCAAATCTGACCTTATTCTGTTGGCGGCAAGACCCGGTATGGGTAAGACCAGCTTTGCGCTCAATGTGGCGCTCAACGTCGCCAAGGCGAGCGGCAAGGCGGTCGCGGTCTTTTCCCTGGAAATGTCCAAGGAACAGCTCGTCACGCGCGTGCTGTCCAACGAGGCGCTGGTGGAGAACGGACGGCTCATCTCCGGCAATCTGCGCGAGAGCGACTGGGTAAAGATCGCGGAGGCGGCCTCGACGCTCAGCCGCACGGACATCAAGATCGACGACAACCCGCTCCTCACCGTCGCGGACATGAACGCCAAATGCCGCCGCATCGAAAACCTCGGCCTCGTCGTCATCGACTATCTTCAGCTGATGACCTCCGCCGGCGGAAAGGGCTACAGCGGCGAGAACCGCCAGCAGGCGGTGAGCGACATTTCGCGTATGCTCAAGATCATGGCGAAGGAATTGCAGGTCCCTGTGCTTTGCCTTTCACAGCTCTCGCGCGCGAACGAAAAGCGCGACGACAAGCGCCCCATGCTCTCCGACCTGCGTGAATCCGGCGCGATCGAGCAGGACGCGGACATCGTGCTCTTTCTCTACCGCGACGACTATTACAACGAGGATTCCGAAAAGCACAACATTGCCGAGTGCATCGTCGCCAAGAACCGCCACGGCGAGACCGGCAAGGTCGAGCTGCGCTGGATGCCGGAGTACACGACCTTCGGCACGCTCGAAAGGCGGTACGAGGACGAATGAAAAAGGTACTGGACTTTGTGCAGCGCTTCGACCTGCTGCCGCGCTACGAGCTGCTGCTCGCGGCGGCTTCGGGCGGCCTGGACTCGATGTGTCTGCTGGACTTTTTATACGAAAACGGCTACCGCGTGTGCGCGGCGCACTACAACCATCAGCTGCGCGGGCAGGAGGCCGACATGGACGAGGACCTCGTGCGTGCGTGGTGCGCAGCGCGGCGTATCCCGCTGTGCGTCGGCACGGGCGATGTGGCGGCCTACGCCGGGGAGAACGGCCTGACAATCGAGGAGGCGGCGCGCAAGCTGCGCTACGACTTCCTTAACTCCGTTGCCGGTCAGACCGGCGCGGCGCGCATCGTCACCGCCCATCACGCGAACGACAACGCCGAAACGGTGCTCTTTCATCTTGCCCGCGGCACGGGCATGGCGGGCCTTGCGGGCATCGCGCCGAAAAACGGCAGGCTGGTGCGCCCCTTCCTCTGCCTGACGCGGGAGGAGCTTGCCGCCTACGCGAAGGAGCATCATGTGCCCTATCGCACGGACGCGACTAACGCGGACACGGCGCTCACGCGCAACTTTATCCGCGCGGAGGTGCTGCCGAGGCTCTGCCGGGTCAACGCGCAGGCGGTCGAGCACATCGGCGAGACGGCGCTGCGCCTGCGGCAGGAGGATGAATACCTCGACTCCCTTGCCGCCGCCTATCTGACGGAGCTGAAAACGGAGGCCGGCGCGGTGACGCTGCCCTGCGCGGCGGTCACGCAGGTACCCGCGGTCCTGAAGCCGAGGGTGCTGCGCCTTGCGCTCGACGCGCTCGGCGCGGGGAAGAAGGACTTCACCGCCGCGCACTACGACGCGCTTGCCGCGCTTTGCGCGGGAAGCGGGACAGCGCAGCTCGACCTGCCCGGCGGCGTGACCGCGCGGCGCACGGACGGCGTGTTGACGCTCTGCGCACACCGGAGGGAAACGCCGGAGCGCGTTTTGCTCCGCGCAGGGGAGACCGTCCGGTGGGGCGGCTTTGCCATCACCTGCCGAAAGTGCGAAAAAACGGTTGAAAATTCTGAAAATACCGTTATATTAAGAGGTGCCGCTCTGGACGCGCCGCTCTCGGTCGGCGCGTGGGACGCGCGGGAGAGCATGACGCTGCCCGTCTCGCGCGGCTCGCGGAGCCTCAAGCGGCTCTTCGCCGAGCGCGGCTTTTCGCCGGATGAGCGGGAGCAAACGCCGGTCATCCGCTCGGGCGGCGCGGTCGCTGCGGTGTACGGCATCGGCACGGACGCGCTGTTTCTGCCGGGCGACGGCGAGAGCGTGTGTGTATTGACCTTTGAGAAAACCGCGGAGTAAGTCTCCGGAAAAACAAACATAAAACAATGGGAGAGGGAAAAACTATGGCGAAAAGCATGATGGATCAGGATATGCTGAAGGTGCTCTACAGCGAGGAGCAGATCAGGACGCGCGTGCAGGAGATGGGCGACACGCTCTACGAGCAGTTCAAGGACCGCAACCCGCTGTTCCTCGGCGTGCTCAAGGGCAGCTTCATCTTCATGGCGGACATCGTCCGCGCCTGTCAGATCAAGAGCGACATCGAGTTCATCGCGGTGTCGTCCTACCAGAACGGCACGTCCTCGTCCGGCGTGGTGCAGATCACGCACGACCTGCAGCAGGACATTACGGGCCGCGAGATCGTGGTCATCGAGGATATTCTGGACTCCGGCAATACCCTCTACTTCCTCAAGAACTATTTCCTCACCAAAGGCGCCAAGAGCGTGACGGTCGTTACTCTGCTCGATAAGCCCGCCCGCCGCGTCAAGCCCATCACGGCCGATCTCGCGGGCTTTGAGGTCCCCGACGAGTTCGTCGTGGGCTACGGGCTGGATTACGCCCAGCAGTACCGCAATATGCCGTACATCGGCGTGCTCAAGCCAGAGGTCTACAGCAAGTAAGGCCGTAGCCCACACGCCCTGAAAGGGGCGGCGCGCGTAAGCGCGTACAAGCATTTTGCCGCAGGCAAAATCTTGGAACGGGACGGATTCATTCCGTACCGTTCAGAGTAAGATCAAAGGGCTCCCGCCGCGCCTGCGCGGTGGGAAGGGCTACGGGCTGGATTACGCCCAGCAGTACCGCAATATGCCGTACATCGGTGTGCTCAAGCCAGAGGTCTACAGCAAGTAAGGCCGGCGTATGATGGAAAAAGCGCCGCAGGCTTTGCGCCGCGCACGGCGCAAATGATCTTGACTGTTATTTCTGACGACATGCGCGTCTGAAATAACACATCTCGCGAAGTGAGCGTCGAGCCGCTGCGGCGGAGAGGCGCAGAGCGAAGCGCATCCAAATATCAAAAAAGTCCGTAGGACTTTTTTGAAGAATCGAAAAGAGGCGCTCGTCGCCTCTTTTCTTCAAGGCAGATTCTGCTGCCGCAAAAGGAGGGAAAACCTTTGACCCAGACCAAACGACCCAATTATGTGCTGTGGATGCTGTGCGTTTTCATGCTGCTTTCGGCCGCCTCGTATTTCTTCCGCCCCAAGGAGCCGGAGATCTCCTATGCTGAGGTCGTGCAGCTCTTTGAACAGGAGAAGGTGAAGTCCTTCACCGTGCAGGACACCACGCTCACGCTCAAGCTGCGCGAGGCGGTGGACGGCAAGACGGAGCTCCGGAAGGAGCTCTACGACTTCGACCTTTTCTACGACGACCTCAACGACCTTGTCGTGGAGCAGAAGGCCGCCGGCATTCTGGAGGACTATAACTACTCCGCCAACCACTCACCTAACTACCTTGCCATTGCCCTGCCCTATGTGATCGCCGTCGCGGGGCTGTTCGCCATCTGGTACTTTTTCTCCATGCGCGCCTCCGGCGGCGGGAACGACCGTATGGCGAAGTTCGGCAACGCCACCTTCCGGCACGGCAGCGAGAGCGCCCGCAAGACCACCTTTGCCGATGTTGCGGGCGCGGACGAGGAGAAGGAGGAGCTTGCGGAGATCGTGGATTTCCTGCGCGACCCGCAAAGGTTTGTCGAGCTTGGCGCGCGTATTCCCAAGGGCGTGCTGCTCGTCGGCCCTCCGGGCACGGGCAAGACGCTGCTCGCCCGCGCGGTCGCGGGTGAGGCGGGCGTGGAGTTCCTCTCCATCTCCGGCTCGGACTTTGTGGAGATGTACGTCGGCGTCGGCGCAAGCCGCGTGCGCGACCTGTTCGAGCAGGCCAAGAAGGCGGCTCCCTGCATCATTTTCATCGACGAGATCGACGCGGTCGGCCGCCAGCGCGGCACCGGCCTCGGCGGCGGTCACGATGAGCGCGAGCAGACGCTCAACCAGCTGCTCGTCGAGATGGACGGCTTCGGCACGAACGACGGCGTGGTCGTTCTCGCGGCGACCAACCGCGCGGACATCCTCGACCCCGCGCTGCTGCGTCCCAGCCGCTTTGACCGCCAGATCTACGTCGGCTATCCCGACATCAAGGGGCGCGAGGACGTTTTGAAGATCCACACCGCCAACAAGCCGCTTGCCGAGGACGTGGACCTTGCCAAGGTCGCGCGGGGCACGGCGGGCTTTACCGGCGCGGACCTTGAGAACCTTTCCAACGAGGCGGCGCTGCTGTGCGCGCGCCGCGGCGACCAATTCATCACCATGGCGGACTTCGAGGAGGCGGAGATCAAGGTCCTCGCCGGACCTGAGAAGCGCAGCCGCGTTGTGCCGGAGCACGAGCGGAAGCTGACCGCCTATCACGAGGCGGGCCATGCCGTCGTGATGCACGCGCTGCCGACGCACGAGCCCGTCCACCGCATCACCATCGTTCCGCGCGGACACGCGGGCGGTATGACCATTTCGCTGCCCGATGAGGACCGCTCCTACCAGTCCAAGTGCTACATGGAGGAGCAGATCGTCTCGCTCCTCGGCGGGCGCGCGGCGGAGAAGCTGATGCTCGGCGACATTTCCACCGGCGCCTCGAACGACATCGAGCGCGCCTCGCACATCGCGCGCAAGATGGTCACGGCCTACGGCATGAGCGAGAAGCTCGGCTCCATCGCCTTTGAGAGCGGGCACGACGAGGTGTTCATCGGCAAGACGATGGGCCAGACGCGCAGCTACTCGGAAAAGACCGCCGCCGAGATCGACGACGAGGTCAAGGCCATCATCGACCGCGCGTATGCGCGCTGCGAGGAGATCTTGACGGCACGGCGCGAGGTGCTGACCGCCGTGGCGGAATATCTGCTCGCCCACGAGACGATGACCGGCGAGGAATTTGAGCGAATGGTCGGCGAAAAAGCCTGATGGGCAAAAGGACGAATGGAAAAAGTGACGCAGGGACGGGCATTTGCCATTCCCTGCGTCACTTTTTTCTTTTCTTGCGAAAATCTTTATTGTGCAAAGTGACAAGAGCATTTGTCCTCGTGGGGAAAACAGAAAAGCAATAGATATTCTCAATAAATGGACTTGAGTCCGCGATGTGTAGACAAATGCACATGAAATTTGAAGACAGCCGTGGGAAAACGACCGGAAACGACCGAAAATTCTGACAGATTCGACGCTTGAAATCCATTCAACGGTTCGATAAAATAAACTGCAACCAAAAGGGGCGGACGCCCCGCTTGCCGCGGCAGCGCGGCAGAAAGTCAGGAGGATATGAATATGAAGAAGATTCTTGCACTCGTCCTTGCGCTCGCAATGGCGCTCGCACTGGTCGCCTGCGGCGACAAGGGCGGCGAACAGCAGGAGGACGGCACGCCCAACACCACCGGCGAAGAGAAGGTCGTGAAGATCGGCGTCTTCGAGCCGCTCACCGGCGACAACGGCGCTGGCGGCAAGCAGGAGGTGCTTGGTATGCAGTATGCCAACTACGTCCAGCCCACCGTCGACATCAACGGCGAGACCTACAAGGTCCAGCTGGAGGTCGTCGATAACCGTACCGCAGCCGAGAACGGCCCGTCCGCGGCCGCTGAGCTGGTCAACAAGGGCGTGAGCATCGTGCTCGGCTCCTACGGCTCCGGCGTGTCCATGGCCGGCGGCACCGTGTTCGCCGAGGCCGGCGTGCCCGCCATCGGCGTCACCTGCACCAACCCGCAGGTCACTTCCGACTGCGACGTTTATTTCCGCATCTGCTTCCTCGATCCCTTCCAGGGCACGGTCCTCGCGAACTATGCCTACAAGGAGCTGGGCGTCGACACCGCTTACCTGCTCGGTATGCTCGGCAGCGACTACGATCAGGGCTTGATCTACTACTTCACGCAGGCCTTTGAGAAGCTCGGCGGCAAGGTCGTTGCCGAGAACTTCCCAGAGGGCAATGCCAACTTCGTTTCCTACATCAACAACGCCAAGGCTGCCAACGCAGGCGTCATTTTCTCCCCTGTCTCCATCAACTATGCGCAGCTGATCGTTGAGGCCGCCGCCGCGCAGGGCTTCGAGGGCACGATCCTCGGCGGCGACACGCTCGACAGCAACATGGTCGTTGAGGCCGCCAAGGGCAAGGATGTCGATGTTAAGATCACGACCTTCTATCAGGAGGGTGGTAATCCCGAGTTCGACGCCGGCATCAAGGAGTGGATCAATGCCAACGCCGACGCCAAGACCAACAACGGCGGCAACGACATGGTCTCCGCCGTCACCGTCATGGGCTACGACGCTTACTTCACCGCGCTCGAGGCCATCAAGGCTGCCGGCAGCACCGCGCCCGCCGACATCCTCGCGGCTCTGCCCGGCGTGACCTACTCCGGCATCTCCGGCGAGATCTCCTTCGACGACATCGGCGACGCCAAGCGCGACGCGGCCTACATCAAGACCGCCAACACCGAGACCGGTGCGTGGGACTTCGTGAAGATCCAGGGCATCGACTGAGAAAAGCCCACAAATCTCTCCACAAGCAGCAAACTTGGCGGGGCTTTCGCCCCGCCAAGTTTTCCCCGTTTTTTCGCGTTCCCCCGAATCCTACCAACAGGAGGTTTTCCATGCAGGGAATTTTACCGTATCTGATCAGCGGTATCTCTGTGGGAGGTCAGTACGCGCTCATCGCCATCGGCTACACGCTGGTCTACGGCATTCTGCGCCTCATTAACTTTGCCCACGGCGATGTCTTTATGGTGGCAGGCCTGATCATGGTTTACACCACCGCGTCCATGCCCATGTACATTTCGATCCCGCTGGTGCTCATCTTCACCGTCATTCTCGGCTTTGCCATCGAGCGCGTGGCCTATAAGCCGCTGCGCACGGCGCCGCGTATGTCGCTGATGATCAGCGCCATCGGTGTGAGCTATCTCATTCAGAACCTTGCGTTCTATCTGACCGGCGGCCTGCCGCAGCCGGTCAAGACGCCCATTCCGTGGATCTCCGACACCGTGACGCTCTTCGGCGCGTCCACCAAGCGCGTCACGGTCGTGACGCCCGTTCTGACCATCGCGCTCGTCTTTGCGCTCGTCGCGCTTATCAAAAAGACCAAGATCGGCATGGGAATGCGTGCCGCCGCCAAGGACTTTGAGACGGCGCAGCTCATGGGCGTGAAGATCAATTCCGTCATTTCCATGACCTTTGTCATCGGCTCGTTCCTCGCCGCGGTCGGCGCGATGCTCTACTTTACGAACTATCCCACGGTGGCGATCACCTCCGGCGGTATGCCCGGCCTGAAGGCCTTCGTCGCGGCGGTGTTCGGCGGCATCGGCTCCATTCCCGGCGCGGTGGTCGGCGCGTTCCTGATCGGCCTTTGCGAGGAGATCATCAAGGGCCTCGGTCAGTCCACCTTCTCCGATGCGTTCACCTTTGCGCTGCTGATCATCGTGCTGTGCGTCAAGCCCACGGGACTGTTCGGCGAAAAGGTCACGGACAAGGTGTAAGGAGGGGTGAAGATGAAAAAGAAAACGATCGGCAAAGAGTATCTCTTCACCGCGCTCATCCTGTTCGTCGTGCTGGCGGTCACGATGGTCCTCGACTCCCAGCTCCCGAGCTATCACATTGTGATCAAGGTCATCAAAAAGGCGTCGGTCTATTCCCTCGTCGCCGTTTCGATGAACCTGCTCAACGGCTTTACGGGCCTTTTCTCCCTCGGTCAGGCGGGCTTTATGCTCCTCGGCGCGTATTCCTACGCGGTGCTGTGCATCCCGGCCGCCAAGCGCGCGGGCGTATACCAGTATTTTGACGGCGGTATCGTGAAGTTCTCCCTGCCGGAGATCTTCGCGAGCTTCCTCGGTGACAAGGTCGGCTCGGCGGTCGGTATGATCCTCGCGCTGCTTGTCGGCGGTCTGATCGCGGCGTTCTTCGCCTATCTGATCGGTCTGCCCGTGCTGCGCCTCAAGAGCGACTACCTCGCTATTGCGACCCTCGGCTTTGCCGAGATCATGCGCACCATTATCCAATGGAACGCCATCGGTCCGCTGACCAACGCCTCGAACCTTCTCAAGGGCTATCCCGATTTCAGCAGCGCGACCGCGTACCTGCTGCTCATCGGCGTGTTCATCGCGTGCGTTGTGCTGCTGGTGAACTCCACCTACGGCCGCGCGTTCAAGGCCATCCGCGACGACGAGGTCGCCGCCGAGGCGATGGGCATCAATCTCGCCCACCACAAGCGCCTTGCCTTCGTCATTTCCTCGTTCTTTGCGGGCGTCGGCGGCGGTATGCTGGCGATGTACATGGGCGCGGTGCCGGCGATGTCGTTCCGAAGCAGCATGACCTATGAGATCTTGCTGCTGGTCGTCATCGGCGGCATCGGCTCCATCACCGGCAGCGTGCTCACGAGCTTCCTCTACATCGCGGCGCTCGAGTGGCTGCTGCGCGGTCTGGATACCGGCAAGTTCCTCGGCATCACGGCGCCGGGCCTCTTCAAGAACGGCTTCCGCATGGCGGTCATCTCCGTCATCATCATGGTCGTCGTGCTCTTCTTCCGCAAGGGCATCATGGGCGATAAGGAGCTGCCCGATCTCCTGCGCCGTCATACAAAGAAGGGAGGCGGCGAGAAATGAGCCAAAACGTTCTGCGTCTCGACAATATTACGATGCAGTTCGGCGGCGTCGTCGCCGTCGACAACCTGAGCCTTGAGGTCAACGAGGGCGAGATCGTCGCGCTCATCGGTCCCAACGGCGCGGGCAAGACCACCGCGTTCAACACCATCACCGGCGTGTATGAGCCGACGAACGGTCAGGTCAGCTTCATGGGCGAGCCGATCGTCCGCAACCATCCGCAGGGCAAGATGAAGCAGAATTACAAGGGCAAGGAGGCTGGGAAATTCGTTCAGATGCCCGTGCTCGACCCTACGCCCGACCGGATCACCAAGCTCGGCATGGCGCGCACGTTCCAGAACATCCGCCTGTGGAAGTCCCAGACCGTGTTCGACAATGTGCTCATCGCCAAGCATATGCTGCGCACCAGCAACGTCTTTTCCGCCACGTTCCGCCTCAACCGCAAGGAGGAGGCGCAGCATCGTGAGGAGGTCATGGAGCTTCTGCGCATCGTGGGCCTGGAGGATGTGAAGGACGAGCTGGCGACGTCTCTGCCCTACGGCAAGCAGCGCCGGCTGGAGATCGCCCGCGCGCTGGCGACGCATCCGAAGCTTCTGATGCTCGACGAGCCTGCCGCCGGCATGAACCCGCAGGAGACGAACGAGCTGACCGAGTTCATCGGCCGCATCCGCGACGAGTTCCACATGACCATCCTGCTCATCGAGCACCACATGGACCTCGTCATGGACATTTCCGACCGCATCTACGTCATTGACTTCGGCGAGCTGATCGCCACCGGCACGCCGGAGGAGATCCAGAATAACCAGCGCGTCATCGACGCCTATCTGGGGGTGGAAGAGGATGCTTAAAATTCAAAACCTTCAGGTCGCCTACGGCGGCATTCAGGCGCTGCGCGGCATTGACATGGAGGTGCCCGACGGCAAAATCGTCACCCTCATCGGCGCGAACGGCGCGGGCAAATCCACCACGCTGCGTACCATCTCCGGCCTTGTCAAGGCGAAGTCCGGCTCCATCACCTACAACAACGAGCAGCTGCTCGGCAAGCCCATCAACGCCATTCTCGCCGCGGGCATCGCGCAGGTCCCTGAGGGACGACGCGTGTTCCCGGACATGACCGTGCTCGAAAACCTCAAGATTGGCGCCTACCTGCGCAAGGATAAGGAAGAGATCGAAAAGGATATCGAGTGGGTGTATGAGCTCTTCCCCCGCCTGAAGGAGCGCAACTGGCAGCTTGCCGGCACGCTCTCCGGCGGCGAACAGCAGATGCTGGCCGTCGGCCGCGGGCTGATGTCCCGCCCGAAGGTGCTGATGATGGACGAACCCTCCCTCGGCCTTGCGCCGCTGGTCGTGCAGGGAATCTTTGATATCATCCGCGAGATCAACCGGCAGGGCGTGACCATCCTGCTCATCGAGCAGAACGCCAACATGGCGCTCAAGATCGCCGACCTCGCCTATGTGCTCGAGACCGGCACCATCACCATGAGCGGCACAGGCGCGGAGCTGCTGGCCGATGAAAAGGTCAAGGAGGCCTATCTCGGCAAGAAGCGCAGCAAATAAGCTTTGCGAAATCTTGACACGATTCGGGAAAAAGCATACAATGACCGTCGGCAGAAATGCCGGCGGTCATTTTTTCAGAAAAGGAAATCAGAGGAAAGCGATTATGGTATACCTTGCAGTCGCGCTGAGCGCAGCGCTCGGCGGCTTTGTTCAATCCATCACGGGCTTCGGCGCGGCGGTCGTGATGATGACCATTCTGCCGTACTTTTTCACCATGGCGGTCGCGCCGTCGGTCTCGACCTCCATCTGCCTCGGGCTGACGGTCACGCTGGCGTGGAAGCTGCGCAAAAGCATCGACCTCAAGCTCACTCTGCCGCCCACGCTGCTTTACGCGGCGGCGAGCGTGACGGCCATCCGCTTCATCGGCTCGATGGACCTGCGCGTGATGACCATGGTGTTCGGCGCGTTCCTGATGCTGCTCGGCGCCTATCTGCTGCTGACGGAAAAGAAGGCCGCCATTCGTGTGACGCCGGTGGTCACCGTCGTCTGCGGCCTGCTCGCGGGCGTCTGCGGGGGACTGTTTTCCATCGGCGGGCCGATCATGGCGATCTATTACCTTGCCGCCACGGACAGCCGCGAGAGCTATCTCGCCAACGCGCAGGCCAACTTCGCCGTGAATAATGTAACGTCCATTACCACGCGCGTTTTGAGCGGCTACTACACGCTCGACCTTCTGCCGCTGACGCTGCTCGGCGTGGCGGGCGTGGTCTGCGGGCAGCGCTTCGGGCTGAAGCTCGGCGGAAAGCTCAACGCCGTGCAGCTCCGCCGTCTCGTCTACGCCTATGTCATTCTCTCCGGCGCGGTCACCGTCGTGCAGCATCTATAAAAGAAAAGAGCGCCGAAGGCTAAGCCTTCGGCGCTCTTTGGCACGCCTGAGCGGATTCGGACCGCTGGCCTTCCGCTTAGGAGCTACATCGTTCGGATCGTGCCTTATAGTACGCCGTGCTTCAAAATGTCTGCAAACCCGCATGAATACTGGCTTTTTTATCGAACTGCCTGTTGCGGAGTATCTGAAAATATCGCCTAATATTGGCTCGTTTTGCACTCAAATCGAACCTGCTATTAGACAAATATTAGACAGATTTTCAGCTGTCACCCCAAACACCGGGGACTCTTTGGAACTATCTTACCCAATAATTTGACATTGTTCAAGAGGAAGAAAGCGTAAGCTGACTTCCTCTTGTTTTTTATATACAGATGCAGGAGGTGATGCCTATGCCGTTAAATCTACCCTATTACTACGGTCATTCCGGTGAACAATACGCTTTCTTCCGTATCCCCAAATTGTTGCTGACCGATGACCGCTTTGCAGAAATCTCGACCGATGCCAAACTGCTGTACGGACTGCTGCTGGATCGTATGGAGCTGTCCTATCGGAACGGCTGGATCGACGAGCAGAATCGCGTCTTTATTATCTTTACAGCGGAGGAGGTCATGTCCACTTTGCGCTGCCGTTCTGAGAAAGCGGCACGGCTTTTCTCTGAATTGGACAGCGCCAAGGGCATCGGTCTAATTGAGCGTAAACGGCAAGGGCTGGGACGGCCTACGCTGATTTATGTGAAAAACTTTTCTGGTGCGTAATGTGGTTTATTTCAACTTCAATACGCCATTTTCGCCGAAGGATTATTCTGCAATTTCCAGAGATTCGATAATCGAACGCTAATAAGACTGAGATATAGCAAGACTGAGAATAGAAAGAATACTACCCGAAAAAAGAATAACTGTAAGAAGCAACAGCTTTGTTAGAACAGGGGCCGCAAGGCTCCTTTTTTGTTGGAGGAGGTGTCCCATTGAAAACAATCGCACTGGCAAATCAGAAGGGCGGCGTGGGTAAGACCACCACAGCCGCCAGCCTCGGCATTGGTCTTTCTCGGCAAGGTAAAAAAGTCCTGCTGATCGACGCTGATGCACAAGGCAATCTCACGCAGATGTTGGGCTGGCCGCAGCCCGACGAATTATCCCCAACGCTCTCCACCCTGATGGAGAAGATCATCGCGGAGCAGCCCATCGCCCCCGGTGAGGGTATCCTGCACCACTCATCCGGCGTCCACCTTGTCCCCGCCAATATCGAACTGTCGGCACTGGAGGTCACGCTGGTCAACACCATGAGCCGCGAAACGGTACTGCGGCAATATCTGTCCACCGTGGCAGACCGCTACGATTACGCGCTCATTGACTGTATGCCGTCCCTCGGTATGCTGACCATCAACGCCCTGACTGCGGCGGACAGCGTGATTATCCCTGTGCAGGCGCAGTATCTTCCAGCCAAAGGACTGGAGCAGCTTTTGCGAACCATCACCCGCGTGAAACGGCAGCTCAACCCGAAGCTGGAGGTGGACGGCATTGTGCTGACGATGGTGGACAGCCGCACCACACTGGCGCGGGAGATCAACGCGCTTGTCCGCAAGACCTACGGCGGTCATGTGTTCGCAAGCGAAATTCCCCGTTCCATCAAGGCAGCGGAGATCAGCGTGGAAAACAAAAGCATTTACGACCACGACCGCAGCGGCAAGGCGGCGCTGGCGTATGAAAATTTGACAAGGGAGGTGTTGAGCCTTGGCAAGCAAATTAAGCGGCATCGAACTGACCCGGTACGATGACCTGTTCAAAACGGACGCGGAGCGAGAAGCTGACCGGCAGGAGCGGATTCAGATCGTTCCCGCAGCAGAAGTTTTCCCGTATTCTCGCCAGCCGTACACCATTGACCGGCCCACGCCTGATCTGGTGCGCCTCATGGACAGTATTGAGCACGTCGGCATCGCGGAGCCGCTGATCGTCCGCCCCCGTGAAATCGGCGGGTATGAGATCATTTCCGGTCACCGGCGCGATTACTGCGCGAAAGCTGTGGGATTGGATACCCGCCCGGTCATCGTCCGCAATTACAGCGACGAGGAAGCGGACATCCTCGTGGTGGACTACAACATCAACCGCGAGGACCTGCTGCCCAGCGAGAAAGCCAAAGCCTACAAACTGAAGCTGGACGCCATGAAACGGCAGGGCCAGCGGACAGATTTAACTTCTGCCCAAGTTGGGCAGAAGTTAGGAGGCCGCTTTTCTGTGGAACTTTTGGCTGAACAGGTCAACGAAAGCCGTATGCAAATTCAGCGTTATGTGCGCCTGAATAAGCTGATCCCTCCGCTGCTGGACGCAGTGGACGCAGGAACGCTCAAGTTCGTTCCCGCGGCGGATTTCCTCTCCCACCTGTCCGAAAAAGAACAGACCTACCTTCTGCTGGTCATGGAACGCGATGAGGTATCCCCGTCGCTTGGACAGGCCCAGCGGCTCAAGCAGCTCAGCGGCGAGGGAAAACTGGAAAATAACATCATCGACCTCATCATGCGCGAGGAAAAGCCACTGGAGCGCAAGGTCACGATCCGCAACGACCGTCTGCAAAAGTATTTTCCCGCCAGCTACACCCCGAAGCAGATGGAGGATGTCATCATCAAGTTGCTGGAGGGCTGGCACCGCAAGCGGCAGCAGGAGCAGAGCCGATGAAAAGAAAGCTGCCATTCAGAAATGACCTGCCGGAAACCTGTTTTTCCGTTCTGCCGTCCAGCGGGCAGTTCATCATCCTGCCGGATCTGGTGCGTGGAGTGCCGGTCATGCCGGTGACAGCGACCTTTGCACAAAACGGGAGCTGCACCATCCAGTTAGAACACGGCAGCTATGTAGTGGGGGAAATGGTCAATCAGGAATACCACATCACCGCCCGCGTCCGCGTCGGCAGTGCCGAGTTTGTCATGAGCGAATGTGAAAAAGCCCCTGCCCCCTTTGTCACATGGCAGCGCAACTGCAAAAACGACGGGGACGGCCCACCCAATTTCTTTTGGGGGCATTACCGCTCTGACCGTTCTTCCTGCATCGAGGATTTCTGTGAACGGGCAACTGATGAATATAAAAAGCAACAAAATCGCATGGTGCAGCAGGAACAAAAGCGCACCACGCCGAAAAAAGAAAGAGGTGCAGCACGATGAGTGACCGTGAGCCGGTAGACATCATGGGCGTTATCGCCTTTCCGAACCCGGATAAGGACCAGCGCGTGATCCGCTTCATCGACAGTGAATACCACACGCTCTTTACCATCAAGGACGGGGAAAGCATCGTCATTAACCGCTTTGACGGTGAAAAGCTGATCCTGCCCTGCACCTATATTGACGATTGCCATGTCTGCATCGGTAATTCTGCCTATCATATCTGCGAGTTTGCAGAAATGCAGGAACGCAATGGCAATATCTATGTTCCCAGAACGCCGAAAATCAGCGCTGAGATCGGCACCTATGAAATCTACCAAATCCCTGCAATCGCTGATGTAGACTACTGTTTCCGGCCTTATGCAGAGGCAAAGGGAAAACTCCAGAACGCTGATTATCAGCGTTCTTACGCCGGTATGTACGCAAAGGAAAATTCGCTGGAGCATCTTTGGACAAAGCACAACAGCGACCACCGCCCCTTTGCCCGTCGGATGCATTCCCTGTCCGTAAGCGATGTGGTGGTACTGACACAGGCCGGAAAGAAAACTGCCTACTACGCAGATACCATCGGTTTCAAGGAGGTCCCGGAGTTTTTGGCACAACAGAGAGTGCAAAAGAAACACAAAGAACGAGGTGAAGCCAGATGAACTATGACGCACAGAAGGTGACCTATCAGGAGGTCACGATTTTTGACCGACCGGCATTGTTTACAGAATGCCGCATTGACCAAGCTACCGTGCCGGAGGGCGTATATCGCTACGAGCTGCGACATGGGGATGAGGATTGGGGAGAGCCGATAGAACTGTCACGGAGTCTCATGGTCAACTTCTATGGCACCGTTCTCACCCGCGAGCCGTTCCAGCTTCCCATTGATGGGTGGATTCCAATGGAGAATGACAGCCTTTCCTTTCAGGATGGCGGATGCCACACCCTTGCGGAATTTCAGCAGAAATATCCCGCCAGTGATAAGGAGGTCATTGACTTTTACAGCGTCAATGAGCCTGCACTGCACGCTCTCTATTTCTCCCGCAGTGAGGAACAGGACAAGTCTGCGGGCTGTGTGGGACACCTGCGTGGTGATTTTGGCAGCGGCAAGCAGTTTTACACAACATGGTGGCCCCACCAGCAAGATGCACTGAATACGCCGGAGTTTAAGGCCGATATTGACCGTACCATAAACTGGCTGCGGGAGCAGCCGGACTCCCCGCTGCGGGACTTCGACAGCATGAACCGCTACTGCAACCGGTATGAGCGGATCTGCGCCATCAAGGGTGCGTTGCTTCCCTCCTGCGGATTCATGGTAAAAACCAAACAGTATGTGTATATGCTCCGCTGTACGCCGGTTAAAGGTGATTACCAGTTTTATATTTATTGCTATCAGCGAAAACCATTTGAAAGGGCGCAAAAAGAACAGCAAAAGAATGACCGGCTTGCAGTAAAAAAGCGGGCGGAGCCGGAGCGATAAGGAGGTGTCAACTTGCCTACAAAATTTCAGCTTATTACCGAGCTGTATGACCAGACTGTGCAGAGCGTCACCGGCAGCTATCAAAGCTGGACGGGCTTTCTCCGCGCGGCCTGCTACAATTACAAATGCCCCTTCGATGATCAAATCCTGATCTACGCCCAGCGCCCGGACGCCACGGCGGTCCTTGAGATGGAGCGCTGGAATCGTCAGTTTGGCCGCTGGGTCAATCGCGGGGCCAAGAGCATTGCCGTATTTGGTGATGACGGGCAAAACTGTCTGAAGCTCTACTTCGACGTGTCGGATACCCATGCGTCCCGTTTTGCCCGTCCGCTGCCTATCTGGACGATGCACCCGGCCTTTGAACCGGAGGTCATCGAAACGCTGGAGGCCACCTTCGGCAACCTTGCCGAAAAAGAAAATCTGGCGGACGCGGTGCGCTCCGCCTGCCACAACGCCGTGGCGGATAACTTCACGGACTACCTACAAGACCTGCGGGAGTGTCGGGAGGACAGCCTGCTGGAGGAACTGGACGACCTCAATTTAGAGGCGTTCTACCGGGACGCGCTGGAGGTCAGCGTGGCCTATATGCTGATGACCCGGCTGGGCCTGCGGGCAGACGATTATTTTTCTCCCGATGAGTTCGCCCATGTTTACGAATTCAACACACCGCCTACGATCAACGCCCTGGGCATCGCTACCAGCGACATTGCGGAGATGGGCCTGCGGGAGATCAGCCGCACAGTCATGCAGGCCCAGCGGGATCAGTTTTTTGCAAACCGTGAAAAAAGCGGATATGATGACCACACAGAACAACACGAAACACCCCATGAAAGGAGCGAACAGCATGGAGATCACTTACAGGATGCAGGATGGCTTTCAGGTGCCGAACCTGCTGATGCCGCAGATGCCGGAGGCACATCTGGGCAAGTACGCGGAACTGCGGAGAGCGTACCTGAAGAAGCACCGCAGAGTGCTTTACACCAATCTCAAGACCAGCGGCGCTTTGACGGAGCATCTGGCAGAGATCGAGCAGACCGCGCGGAAGATGGTGGAGCAGACCGTGGCGCGGATGGCGAGAGCCGAGGGCGTGACGGAGGCACTGAAAGCGACCGATCCCCTGCGCTGGACGGGCCTGATGAACAATCTCCGGCACAGCGCGGAGGAGCTGGTGCTGACCGATCTGATTTACAGCTGATACCACAAGAACCCACAGAGGCAGGAAGTGATGAACTTCCTGCCTCTGCTGTTATAGATGCGGCACAACCAACCATAAAAGAACTGTTCGAGCAGTACAAGCAAACGGTTGCTGCTGCATTGGTAAAAGACACAGCATTTGTCAATGCCTGCCGCAATTCAGATCGTGAAAATGCCATTATGGAAGGGGCAGACGCAATCCGGCGCATTGTCAACGAAAGCGGCGATTTGCAGCTTGCAAAGCTCTACTTTGATATGCCAGCCTTCCATAACCGGCTGCATCAGGAGCTTTTAGAGGAAACTTATCCGAAGCTGGTAAACGCAGCAGACCATAGCCCGTTCAAGCCCTATCAGGTTGCAGCCTATCACCATATTGAAAACGGCTTTGACGATAAGCTGGACTATCAGACGCTGGAAGAAGCAGAAGCCGCGGCGCAGGGCTATGTTGCCGGTACGATGGAGGAAGATGGTTTTGCATACGACGGCGCTGCCGTCTATGATGCCGAAACACGCCAGTGCCTCCGCGTCTACGGTGATTACCCGGACGAAAAGGCGCGGGAACAGGCAGCAGCCTTTGCGCTGGAGCATGACACCGCACAGCAAAATACCGCAGAGCTGCCCGCCTTTCTGGATATGCACCTCATTGAAGCGAATCTGCTGGATGACGGCGGGCGCAAGCACAAGCGGCAGGAGATCTTTGAATACTTTCAGGCACACAAGAGCCTTGCGGAGCGCACGGAGTTCTTAAAAAACTGCTACAACGATATATGGGTGGAAGTCCTGACCGACGGTGTTCGGACAGGCTACCACGCCGAGAAAGACGGACTTTTGATGTGGGAGGGCAGCTACCTCTCCCGCACCTCAGAGTCCGTTTTTTCATGGTCGGTCATCACCGAGATGACCGAGGGGCTGATCGAGCGCGGCGAGTACAAGATCAAGCTGGGCCTGCAAAATGCCCCAATCGTCGCAGAGCAGCTTGCCCTGTTCGACATGGGCGGCGACGCTCCGGTGTACGAGGCTCCGGCAGATGCGCCCTCCGGCATTCTGGCCCCGGCCCGCACGGTGCCGCAGGAGGTCATTGATCTGGCCCTCTGCACGGGCGGCAACGAACCCAACAGTGCGGAGCGCATCGCAGTGTTCTATATGCGGGAGCGGCCTGAACCGGAAAATATATCATTTCTGCGCCGGGAGTTCGGTAGGGCGAACGGGCGCGGCATTGAATACGAAGGCCGCAAATACGCCGTGTGGTTTCTGGAGGACGGCATCCACCTCGCCCAAGGGGACAGCGTCCGCACCGGGTACAGCAAGACCGTGGTCACATGGGAACAGGCGTCGGATCGCATTCTGGAGCTGCTGGAGGCGGGGACTTATCTCTCCGCGTCCGAGCTGGCGCAGGCCCCGGACAAGGTGCTGCACGAAGCGATGGACGCACTTTTGATGACCGCCCGTGACCTGAACGAAGATGGCCGCGCGCAGGGCCTATTCCCGCAGACGCTGGCCATCCATGACCAGCACAAGGGCTACCCGGAACTGGACGAGGATATGGTGGCGTTCGCAAAGGCAGAGGGTGGATTGCAAACTCTGGCACAGGAATATCATACCTTCCTCGACTCCTATGCCGTGGCCCCGGACATCATGCGTTTCCGCATCAGCGGCTATAACACGCACCGGATCGGTGTTGTGCTGGACGGCCTGCCCTACCCGGAGCGGCACTTTACCGCACAGCCGAACTTCCTGCGCCAGTGCAAAATGTTCATCACGCAGGACGAGATTGACCAGCACTTTTTGAATGAAGGCACGGAAAGCCGCCTAACGATCTACTCCCACTTCTGCTATCCCCACACGCCGGAGGAGCATCAGAAATTCATCAAGGGCAGCTTTGGTGAGTACAGCGGCGGAGCCCGCGCCGGGTATGGATACACCAAGACTTACAAAGGGCTGGACTATGAACGGGATTACAATTCCAAGAAATATGATACCGTCCATCTGACCATCCCCAATGTGGTCAAGGAGTATGAGCACCTGATCGCGCAGAAACGATTCCCCGGCGAGGACGCTATCGCAAAGATCCCGGAGTATGAGCGCGGGCGGTTGGCTCGAATCGTCTACAACGGTTTCTATAATGCCCCGGATGAAATTCCGCGCCCCTATCCGAAAAACACAGACTTCTATGATGCCGTTCCCATCATTGAAAAGCAGCTTCAGGACAAGGCCAAAGCTGCGGATATGCTGGCGGCGCTGACTTCCCGGCTGGACGGTTTGCCGGAGGATGATCGCTATTATGGCTCCGTTCAGCGCGCAAAGGATCGGCTTTCCGAATATGTGGACGGCACTTTCAGCCTGTTCAACCACAAGCATGACCTCCCGCAGCAGACCGAAGATTATCTGGAACAGGTCAAGACGGCAATCCGCGAAAAAGAAGCGGCGGAGCAAACCGCATCAGCGCAGACCTCGCCTGATACAGTGGGAACGGTCTCGCGGGAGCCGACGCAACTGGAGACAGACACCGGCACTTCCGTTGGCGATATTTCCATCGGCACACGCCTGACCATAGATGGGCGGCAGTTTGAAGTGGACAGCGTAGACGATCATACGCAAAGGGTATCCCTTCGGGACGTGACCTTTGAGGCCGGAACGGGATTTCCCATCTTCCGAAAGGAATCCATCGAATATGTCCGCTCTCACATGGAGCAATCGGACATTGCACATGAAACCGCAGCACCGCAGGCGGACGAGCCGCCTGCGGTGCTCACCCCGCCGAAAAAGAAAAAGCCAAACGCGCTTGCCTATCCGTTGGACCCGAACGGCAGCAACTACCGCATCACCGATGACCACATCGGAGAGGGCGCACCGCTGGAGCGTTTTCAGCGCAATCTGGACGCGATCCGTACCCTGAAGGCCATAGAAGCGGAGAACCGCACCGCCACAGCGGAGGAACAGGCTGTGCTGGCACAGTATGTGGGCTGGGGCGGTCTGGCGGACTTTTTTGATGAAAAAAACGCCCGGTACGGTGAACTGAAAGACCTGCTGACGGACGCCGAATACGCCGCCGCCCGCGAATCTACGTTGACGGCGTTCTTTACGCCGCCTGTGGTCATCCGCGGCATCTATGCCGCCCTGGGGCAGATGGGCTTCACGCAGGGCAACATTTTGGAACCGTCCTGCGGCATTGGTAATTTTCTTGGTATGCTGTCGGAAAGCATGAGCGGCAGCAAGCTGTATGGCGTGGAGCTGGACGATCTCTCCGGCCGCATCGCCCGCCAGCTTTATCAGAAAAGCAGTATTGCGGTGCAGGGCTATGAGAAAACCGCCTTCCCGGACAATTTCTTCGATGTTGCCATCGGCAATGTGCCGTTCGGCCAGTTTCATGTGCCGGACAAACGCTATGACCGGCTGAATTTTCCCATCCACGAGTATTTCATCGCCAAGGCGTTGGATCAGGTCAGACCGGGCGGCGTTATCGCCGTTGTGACCTCCAGCTACACCATGGACAAGCGCACTGCCAGCGCGCGAAAATACATCGCGCAGCGAGCGGAACTGCTGGGGGCCATCCGCCTGCCCAACAATGCGTTCAAGGCCGCGGCAGGTACGGAGGTGGTTTCAGACATTCTGTTCCTCCAAAAGCGGGAACGAATGGTGGATATAGAACCCGAATGGGTACACCTTGCCACCAACGAGGACGGCATCCAGATGAACAGCTACTTCATCGACCACCCCGACATGGTGCTGGGCGAGATGAAGATGGTGTCCGGGCCGTTCGGCCCCACGCCTACCTGTGAGCCGTACCCGGAGCAGCCGTTGGAAGCACTGCTGGCGGAGGCCGTTCAAAATATCCACGGCGAGATCACCGCTTATGACCGGGAGGAAGAACTGGAGGGCGAGGATCATTCCATCGAGGCCGATCCCGCTGTCCGCAACTTCTCCTATACGCTGGTAGCGGACCAGATCTACTACCGGGAAAACAGCCGGATGAACCCCGTGGAGGTATCCAAGACGGCGGAGAGCAGAATCCGCGGCATGATCGAGCTGCGGGACTGTGTGCGGACGCTGTTGGAATACCAGACCGAGGACTATCCCGATGAAGAAATACAAGCGCAGCAAGCCAAGCTGAATACCCTCTACGACGCCTTCACCCGGAAATACGGTCTGATCAATTCCCGCGGTAACGCCATCGCGTTTGACCAGGACAGCTCCTACTTCCTGCTGTGTTCACTGGAAATTCTGGACGAGGACCGGAACCTGAAAAGAAAGGCGGACCTGTTCACCAAGCGCACCATCCGCGGTCACAAACCCGCCGAAAAGGTAGATACAGCGGTGGAGGCGCTGGCGCTGTCCATTGGCGAAAAGGCCCACGTGGATATGGACTATATGGGCAGGCTCACCGGCAAGGACGAGGAGACGCTGTTTTCTGAACTGACCGGCGTGGTGTTCCTAAACCCCGCTTACACCGGCGAGAACGATGGGCGTGAGAAATACCTGCCTGCGGACGAGTATCTTTCCGGCAATGTGCGTCAGAAATGGGCGGTTGCTCAAGGCAAGGCGGAGCAGGACCCGCAGTATCAGATCAACGCCGAGGCATTGGCGCGGGTGCAGCCCACCGACCTCACCGCCAGCGAGATCTCCGTCCGGCTGGGTGCCACATGGCTGGATACGGAATATGTACGTCAGTTTACTTTTGAAACGCTGGGAACTCCGCGCAGCACTCAACGGCGCATCAAGGTGCATTACTCCAACATCACCGGCGAGTGGCGCATGGAGGGCAAGGGCATGGACCCCGGCAATGTGAAGGCGTTCAGCACCTACGGGACCAAGCGCATCAACGCCTATGAGATCATTGAGGACACCCTGAACCTGAAAGATGTTCGCATTTTTGATTATGTGTACGATGCCGATGGCAGGAAAACCGCTGTCCTCAACAAGAAAGAAACCGCTATCGCGCAGAGCAAGCAGGAACTCATTAAAGACGCTTTTGCTGAGTGGATCTGGAAAGACCCTGACCGGCGCGAAGCCATCTGTAAGACCTATAATATTCTGTTCAACAGCAACCGCCCCCGTGAGTATGATGGCAGTCACATCAGCTTTTCAGGCATGAACCCGGAGATCACGCTCCGCAAGCACCAGGTCAACGCCATCGCCCACATCCTCTACGGCGGCAATACTTTGCTGGCTCATGTAGTGGGTGCCGGCAAGACATTTGAAATGGTCGCGGCGGCGATGGAGTCAAAGCGGCTGGGCCTGTGTCAAAAATCTCTTTTTGTGGTGCCCAACCACCTGACAGAGCAGTGGGCCACTGAGTTTTTGCAGCTCTATCCGGCAGCGAACATCCTTGTCGCTACCCGTAAGGATTTTGAAACCAAGAACCGCAAGAAATTCTGTGGTAGGATCGCCACCGGCGACTACGATGCCGTTATTATCGGGCATTCGCAGTTCGAGAAGATCCCCATGAGCGTAGAGCGCCAGCGGGCCATTCTGGAGCAGCAGATCGACGAGATCATGATGGGCATTTCCGAAGCCAAGCGAGAAAAAGCAGAGAATTTCACGATCAAACAGATGATGAAAACCCAAAAGGGCCTGCAAGCCAAGATCGACAAGCTGAATGACCAGAGCCGCAAGGACGATGTGGTCACCTTTGAGGAATTGGGCGTTGACCGCATCTTCATCGACGAGAGCCATTATTTCAAAAATCTCTTTCTCTACACGAAAATGCGGAATGTGGGCGGTATTGCCCAGACCGAGGCGCAGAAAAGCTCAGACCTCTTTATGAAGTGCCGCTATTTGGACGAGATCACCGGAGGGCGCGGCATTGTCTTTGCCACCGGCACCCCAATTTCCAACAGCATGGTGGAGCTTTACACCATCCAACGATACTTGCAGATGAACGCCTTGCAGGAGCAGGGCTTGCAGCACTTTGACGCATGGGCGGCGAACTACGGCGAGACCGTCACCGCAATCGAGTTGTCCCCGGAGGGCTATACTTTAATAGGACGATAAAATTAACTGTCCTAAATTGAAAATA
>ENA-OYYK01000370-OYYK01000370.1-human-gut-metagenome-genome-assembly--contig:-NODE-370-length-33167-cov-7.435703_pt1 | contig 33167 bp, 26 predicted proteins | sample MGYA00243247_ERZ653443 | MGnify/ENA primary metagenome ERZ653443 (study PRJEB26926, sample SAMN06165010) | human gut metagenome | biome: ENVO:00009003; feature: ENVO:2100002; material: ENVO:00002003... | reverse complement strand
TGCTTCTTTGTTCTTCGTTGTTTAATTTACAAGGTACACGCTCCAACCGCGGAACGAATTTTAGATTACCACATCTTTCCGACCTTGTCAACACTTTTTTTGTGCTTTTGCAATTTTTCTTCACTCACGACGGAGGAAGGAAAACCGTTGTCGGAAAGCCGTCCGCTTTTCGCGAACAGGTCGTATCTTAGCACGCCGCCGGAGCTTTTGCAAGTCTTAATTTTGTCTTTTTCGTTTTTCGGTCAAACGGTACAATCAGAGCCGCTTATGTCCGTCATAACTGCTAAAAATAGCAGGAGAGAGGTGGGCAAAGCCCTCCTCCCTCCGAATATTTGACGGCTTTAGCCGTTGCAGCCGACGCCGAGCATCTGGCACAGCAGCGCAAGCAGAGCAGCACAATTCATAGCGCGTGAGCCTCCTTATCGGTAGTTTCGTCTTGATCAAGGACGCCGTCTATGATACCGCGCAGGCGGGCAGAATGCAAATGCAATGTCTTCCAGCGTTTTTTCTTGTCAGGAAAAGCGACGCGTGCTATACTATATATTTATTATGAGACCCGCCATTTCATCGACTGCCAAAGGAGCGAAGAGATGAATCCCAAACACACCTTAAACGAATATGCCGACGCGCTCGCACGCGCCGGGCTTCTGACCGCAAGTACACTGACGCCCGCAGCAGAGGGTACCGTCATCGACTGTCTGAGCTACGACACGCGCAGCCTGCACGGCACCTCGCTGTTTCTCTGCAAGGGCGCGCACTTCAAAGCGGAGTACCTCTCTGCGGCAATCGCGCAGGGCGCGGCCGCCTATGTCGCCGAAAAGCCCTACCCCGTGGACGCGCCGCAGCTGCTTGTGAGCGACATCCGCTATGCGATGGTTGTACTCGGCCAACTCTTCTACGATCATGTGACCGACAAGCTCACGAGCGTCGGCATCACGGGCACCAAGGGCAAGAGCACGACCGCCTACTACGTCCGCTCCATCCTCAATGACTGGCTCACGAGCGAGGGCAAGCCTCCATGCGCCATTCTCTCCTCCATCGACAATTATGACGGCGTCATCACCGAGGAGTCGCACATCACGACGCCCGAGGTGCTGGAGCTCTATCAGCATTTTCAGAACGCATACGATTCCGGCATTTCCCATCTGGTGATGGAGGTCTCCTCGCAGGCGCTCAAGGTCGGGCGCGTGCGCGGTATGACCTTTGACGTGGGCGCGTTCCTGAACATCGGCACCGACCACATCAGTCCCATCGAGCACCCGGATTTCGCGGATTACTACGCCTCGAAGCTGAAGCTCTTCGACAGCTGCCGCGTCGGCTGCGTCAATACCGACGCCGACCACGCCGCGGAGACCGTCGCCCACGCGAGGTCGGGCGGCTGCGAGCTCATCACCTTCGGCAGCCACGCAAGCGACACGGTCTTTTGCGAACGGGTCGAAAAGCGCGCCGACGGACTGTATTTCACCGTGCGCTCGCCGAAGTACAACGGTGAATTTTCCATCACGATGCCGGGTCTGTTCAATGTCTCCAACGCGCTCGCCGCGATGGCGATCTCCATGGCGCTCGGCGTGCCGGAGGAATTTGTCCGCTCGGGTCTGCGCAAGGCGCGGGCGAACGGACGGATGCAGGTCTACGAGAGCCGCGACAAAAGGGTGACTGTCATTGTGGACTACGCGCACAACCGCATGAGCTTCGACGCGCTCTACCGCTCGACAAGGGTGGAGTATCCCGGCAAGGAGATGATCTCCGTGTTCGGCTGCCCCGGCTCGCACGCGCTCCAGCGCCGCCGCGACCTCGGCGAGCTGAGCGGCGAGAACTGCGCCTTCGTTTACATCACGGAGGAGGACTCCGGCGAGGAGCCGTTCGCACAGATCGCCGCCGACATCGAAAAGCACGTCAAATGCCCGCACCTCGTCTGCGAGGACCGCGCCGAATGTATCCGCCGCGCCATTCTCGACCATCCCGAGCCGCACGTCATCCTGCTCACAGGCAAGGGCGAGGAGACAACCATGAAGCGCGGCAGAGAGTTCGTCCCCTTCCCGAGCGACGTGGAGCTGACTCTCAAATATCTGGCAGAATATGACGAAAAGGAGGCGAAGGCATGAAGAAAAAGGACTTTCTGCCCATCATTCTCGGCAGCGACGAGAACGCCTACGGCACGGCGCGTCTCTTCCGCGAGGCGTACCCCGAGGTCACGCCGCTGCTCGTGTGCACCGCGCAGCTCATTCCCACGCGGCACTCGCGTCTTTTTGACTGCCGCATCATCGCCGGCTTTGAACGCGAGGAGGTCTTTCCCGACGCGCTGCTCGGCGTACTGCGCGAGTGCTCCAAGGACTACGAAAAGCTGCTCGTCATCCCCTGCTCGGACTATTATACCGGTCTGCTCTGCCGCCATTATGACCACTTCGAGGGGCTGATCGCGAACCGCTTCATCCCCGAGCAGCTGCTCGAGACCTTCGACACCAAGGATCGGTTCTACGCGCTCTGCGAGCAGTACGGTCTGGACTATCCCAAGACCGTCATCGCCGCGCCCGACGAGCGCATCGAGGTCGCCGACCGTCTGCCGTTCGACTTCCCCATCGTCGTCAAGCCGGAAAACTCCAACGCGCTCGACTACCTGCGCTGCCACTTTGAGGGGCAGAAGAAGGTCTTTTTCTTCGACACCAAAGAGGAATACCTCTCAATGGTGCGCAGTATGAACGGCTCCGACTATCGCGGCAAGCTCATCCTTCAGGAGTTTATTCCCGGCGGGGACGACGCCATGCGCGTGCTCAACAGCTACTCCGACACGGACGGAACGGTGCGCGCGATGTGCCTCGGCCAGCCGGTGCTCGAATACTACGACCCCAAGAGCGTCGGCAACTACGCCGCCATCCTCTCGCGCGGCGACACGCTGCTCTACGATAAAATGCAGCGGTTTTTGCAGGCCATCGGCTACGTTGGCTTCTCCAACATCGACATGAAGTACGACAGCCGCACCGGGCGCTATGTGCTCTTTGAGATCAACCCGCGGCTGGGCCGTTCGAGCTTCTTCTGCCGCGCGGCGGGCATCAACATGATGAAGCTGCTCACCGAGGACGTGGTCTACGGCCGCCGTGGGAAGTGCATCTACAACGAAACGACCGCGCTGTGGTCCAACGTCCCGCGCGGCATCCTGACGAGGTACGTCACCTCCCCCGCCCTGCGCGAGGAGATGAAGCAATACAAAGCCCTGCACACGCTTTGGTGCGGCGGCGACCTCGCCCCCGCGCGCGTGTACCGGCTGGCAAGGTATTATGCCGCACAGTACAAGAACTTCGCGCACTATTATTTTGATAAGAGCAAAGAGAAATGACGCAGAAGCGCCGGCACGGAGCCGGCGCTTTTCCTATTTCACAATGTCGTAAAGCTCCCGCAGATCGCGGATCTCGTAGTCCACGCGCAGACTCTCCGGCTTCGGCGCTTTCTTCGGATTGAACCAGCAGCACGCAAGCCCGTAGTTGTTCGCACCCTGAATGTCGCTCGTGAGCGAATCGCCGATGACCAGACAATTTTCCCGCGTAATGCCGTCGATGTGGGCGAACACATAGTCAAAGTATTCCACGGACGGCTTCGCCGCACCCGCGGTCTCGGAGATGAACGCCTCCTCGATGAGCGGTGCGAGCGCCGAGCGTCCCAGCCGTCCGCGCTGGACGGACTCGACCGCGTTGGTGATGAGGTAGACGCGGTGCGTTTTCTTCAGCTCACGCACGACCTCCAGCGCGTGGGGCACGAGCGCGGTCGAACGGCCAAGCACCTCGAGACGGACGCGGTTGCAGCCCTCGATGTCCAGCTCGATACCCAGCTCCTCGGACATTTCGCGGAACTGGATGCGCAGCGTCTCGTCCTTTGTCAGCTCGCCGCGGTCGAACCTTTCCCATGTTGCGTTGTTGATGACCTCGTAGCGGTCGAAAAGCTCCTGTGAAAAGGGCAGGCCGAAGGCGTCGCACACGGCGCGGAAGGCGTGAGCATTGGCCTCATCGAAGTCAAAGAGCGTGTTGTCGGCGTCGAAGAGCAGATAGGGATAACGTGTCATAGACGGGTCTCCTTTGATTTTTTGCCATGATACCACACTCTTTTGCGTTTCGCAATCAAATTTCCCCTGCCGCGCGCATAGAGTAGGAGGAATGGAAAGGGGGACGCCTATGGAAAAAACGATCGCCGTGCTCGGCGGGGACCGGCGCATGGCGCTGCTCGCGCGTCTGCTCGCGGAGGACGGCCATCCGGTGCGGACGTGGGGACTCGCCGCCTTCGGCATGGAGGACACGGCGTTGGAGGAAGCGGCGCAAGCCGACCGCGTCGTGCTGCCCGTGCCGCTCTCGCGCGGGAAAAATCTCAACTGCACCTCTGCGGCGCTGCCGCTGTGCGGATTGTTCGCGCTGCTGCGTCCGGAGCAGCGCCTCTACGCCGGCGGCGTGAAGGCCGCCGACCGCGAGGCCGCGGCGGAATTTGGCCTGACGCTGACCGACTACCTCTCGCGCGAGGAGCTGGCGGTGCGCAACGGCGTGCCGACGGCGGAGGGCGCCATCGAGGCGGCGATGGCCGCGACGGACGTGACGCTCTGCGGCACGCCGTGTCTGGTCATCGGCTTCGGGCGCATCGGCAAGCTGCTTGCCCACCGTCTGCGGGGGCTGGGCGCGGAGGTCACGGTCAGCGCACGGCGGCTGGACGATCTCGCGTGGATCGACGCCTTCGGCTACCGCGGTCTCCGCACGAACCGTCTCGCCGGACGGCTCGGGAGCTTTCGCATCGTCTTCAACACCGTACCGAACATCGTGCTCACAGAGGAGCTGCTGTGTGAGCTGCCGCGCGAGTGCGTGCTGCTCGAGCTGGCCTCGCAGCCCGGCTTCGACCGTGCGGCGGCGGAGGCGCGCGGGCTGAAGTGCATCGCTGCGCCGGGACTTCCCGGCAGGGCCGCGCCGGAGACCGCAGCGCGCGCCATCAAGCTGACCTTGGAAAAAATATGGGAGGAAGAAGCATGAGAACCGAACGCATCGGATTTGCCCTCTGCGGCTCATTCTGCAATCACCCGAAAATTTTGATGCTCCTTGAGGAAATGGCAGAGAGCTTTGAGATGGTCCCCATTCTCTCCGAAAACACGGCGCGGTACGACACCCGCTTCGGGCTGGCCGACGATCTCATCGCGCGCGTGGAGCGCGCGGCGGGGCGTCCCGCCATCCGCACCATCGTGGAGGCCGAGCCGTTCGGTCCGCAAAACCTGGCCGATGTCCTCGTCATCGCGCCCTGTACGGGCAACACCCTTGCCAAGCTCGCCCACGGCATCACCGACGGGCCGGTGACGATGGCGGCAAAATCCCATCTGCGCAACGGCAAGCCCGTGGTCGTCGCGCTGGCGACGAACGACGGTCTGAGCGCGAGCGCGCCGAATCTCGCCGCGCTCCTCAACCGGAAGAACTACTACTTCGTTCCCTTCGGGCAGGATGACCCGCAGGGTAAGCCCACCTCGCTCATCGCTGACTTTTCACAGCTCGTGCCGACCATCGATGCGGCGCTGCGCGGCGTACAGCTCCAGCCGCTGCTGGTGAAATAGGCGCAAAAAACGACCGCTCATGCGGTCGTTTTTTCATTCCTGTAAAATGCTCAGATAATCCGCGACGCTGCCGAGGACAAACGTCGGCTGCACCGCGCTGTCGGCGAGGTCTGCCTCCTTCGTCTCGCCCGAGAGGACGAGCACCGTGTCGATACCCGCGTTCACGCCGCAGGCAATGTCGGTGTAGAGCCGGTCGCCGAGCAGCACCGTCTCCTCTGCGGAAAAGCCGCCGTGCGCCATCGCAAGGCGCGCCATATCGGGCCGCGGCTTGCCGATGACATAGGGCCGCCGTCCAGTCGCGCGGAAAAGCATCTCGCACACGCTGCCGCAGTCCGGCACAAAGCCGTACCACGTCGGGCAGACCCAGTCGGGATTGGTGGCAAGGTAGTCCGCGCCGCGGTTCAGGAGGATGCAGGCGTCCTCTAACTTCTGAAAGGTCAGCTCGGTGTCGAAGCCCATCACCAGGGCGTCCACCGCCGCGTCGCGGTCGTCCGTCAGGCGCAGTCCCGCCTGCGTGAGCTGCCGCTTCATCGACTGCGTGCCGCAGACGTAGAGGAGCTTTTCCGCCATGCCCTGCGCGCGCAGATGCGCGACGAGCGCGTCCACGCTCGTAAGGAAGTCGGAGATCTCCGCTTCCACGCCGAGGCGGCGCAGCTTCTCCACATAGCTCTCCGCCCCGCGGGAGGAGTTGTTCGTCAGAAAGCGGTACGTCCCGCCGCGCGAGCGAATCGCGCGCAGGAAGTCCGCCGCGCCGTCAAAGAGTCGTTCGTCCAGATAGAGCGTTCCGTCCAGATCGAGCAGGAAGAGCCGCTTGGCGCGGAGCCGTGCAAGGTCTGGCATGGCTCAGGCCTTCTTTTTGCCGTCGATGGCGATGAAGAAGAAGGAGCTGACAGCCAGCAGGAACGGATAGAACAGATTCGGAATGATCTCAAACGCGGAGACCTGATACCCCAGCTCGTGCGCCGCGGCGATGGCGACGAGCATCTGCGCGCCGTAGGGGATGATGCCCTGGAAGATGCAGGAGAAGGTATCGAGGATCGACGCCGCCTTGCGCGGTGTGATGCCGTATTCCTCGCTCATTTCCTTTGCGATGGGATTCGCCATCACGATGGCGACGGTGTTGTTCGCGGTGGCAATGTCCATCGCGCCGACGAGCAGGCCCATGCCGATCTGTCCGCCGCGCTTGCCGCGGAACGCTTTTCTGATCCAGCCCAGCAGCGCCTCAAAGCCGCCGTACTCGCGGATGAGCGCGCAGATGGCCGAGACGAGGATGGCGACCATCGACGTTTCAAACATACCGGCGGCGCCGCTGCCCATGTTCTCCAGCAGCGCCTTGACCGCAAGCACGCCCGTCTGTCCGGTCGCGCCGGTGGCAAGCACGATAACGGCCCCGGACACAATGCCGATGAGCAGCACCACGAACACGTTGATGCCGATGATGCCGCCGACGAGCACCAACACATAGGGGATGATCTGGATCAGGTGATAGCCTGGGATCTCCGCCGGGACGACGTCGGCGTTCAGCGTCAGCACGAGGATGAGCACGAGCGTCGCGAGCGCCGCGGGCAGAGCGATGTGGAAGTTCTCGCGGAACTTATCCTTCATCGCGCAGCCCTGCCCGTTGCAGGCGGCGATGGTGGTGTCGGAAATGAAGCTCAGATTGTCGCCGAACATCGCTCCGCCCATGACCGAGCCGATGCACAGCGGCAGGGAATAGCCGCTTGCCGCGGCAATGGGGATGGCGATGGGCGTGATGAGCGTGATGGTGCCGACGCTCGTGCCCATGGCGGTGGAGACGAAGCAGCTGACGACGAACAGCACCGCCACGGCAAACCTGGACGGGATGATCGAGAGCATGAAATACGCCACGCTCTCCGCGCTCGAGCGGCCCACCACGCCGACGAAGATACCGGCGGCAAGGAAGATGAGCAGCATCGTCACGATGTTCTTATCGCCGATGCCCTGTCCCATCAGCGTGAGCTTGTCGTCAAAGCTCAGCGCGCGGTTCTGGCAGCACGCCGCCAGCAGCGCGACAAGAAAGATGACTACAATAGGGATGGAATAAAAGCCCATCGGGATCTTGAGCACATACTCAAAGATAAGTCCCAGCCCCAGGTAAAGGAGCAGGAACTCAAGGATCGGCAGCAACGCTGCGGGATTGGCTTTCTTCTGCATAGTGATTTTTTCCTTCCTGATTTTCTCTCTCGTATTCTTAACACACCCGTGTGCGGAAACGGCGGCTCACTCCGCCCAGCGGAAGCTCTCGCGGCCCGCGCCGAGCTGAAAATGGTATTTGACGATGCCGAGGTCCACATGGCTGTAGCTGCCGCCCCGGCTCTCCGCCCGAACGGTGTCGTCCGGCAGGAGCGTGAAGCGGAAGCGCTGCTGGTTCATCGCCGTGGGCGCGAGCAGCGCCGCCTTGAGGCCGCGGCTGAACCACTCGGGCAGCGCACGGTCGGCACGGTACACCTCGCGCATCGGACGACTCTCGTGCGCCTCGCCCTGCTCGGCCCCATAGCCGAACGCGATCACACACACGAGCCGCTCATCCGGTGCGAGCACATAGCTCCTGCGCGCGACCGCTTTTGAAAAGGTCAGGCCCACCCAGCAGGTATTGAGCCCCAGCGTCTGCGCGAGCAGCACAAGGCGTTCGCCGAACCAGCCGGCGCGCTCGTCAAGATCCTTTGCGCGCTTGCCGGCAAGCACGATGTAGTTGCACACGCCGCGGAATTTCCCGTAGTGCGCAAAAAAGCCGCGGAACGCCATCGGCTCATTCATCACAAGCTGGATGTGCAGTCCGCCCTCGGCGTTGCACGCGCGGATCTCCGCGCGCAGCGCGTTCACGATCGCCGGCTCGACCGGCTTTGTCAAATAGGTACGCACGCTGTGGCGTGCGGAGATCGCCTCCTGCACGGTCATGGAATTTCCCTCCTGTTCCCATATTCCGATCAATTGAATATTTATTGTATCACAGGAAATTTAGAAAGAACAGCCATATTTTGAACTTTTTTCAATTTTTTGCCTCTCGGGGACGAAAAAAGGAGGCCGCCGCGCCGCTCGGCGATCGTCTGGATGCTGCGGCAGCCGTAGCCATGCCCCGCGCGCTCGGAGACCGGCAGGCCGTCGCGCATGACAAGCCCCTCGGCGCAGGGGTTTTGGATCTCCACGAGCAGCTTGCCCAGCCGCACGCCGCAGTAAAGCGTCACCCAGCGGTCCGCCTCCGGCTGATCGGACACGGCACGCAGCGCGTTCTCCAGCGCATTGGAGAGCACGGCGCACAGCTCGGTGTCGGAGACCGACAGCTCGCGCGGGAGCTTCGCGTCCACCTCCAGCCGAACGCCCATGCGCTGCGCCTTTCCGGCGAAGGAGGAGCAGAGCAGGTTCACCAGCTCGTTGTCGCAGTAGCGCTTGGGCGTGATGCGCTCGATATCCGAGCGCACCTTGCGGATATATTCCTCCGCCTGCTGCGGCTTTCCCGCCGCCAGAAAGCCGTCGATGGCGTTGAGATGGTGGCGCATATCGTGCTGATAGACGGCGGTCTGCACCTCTGCCCGGCGCAGCGCGTCCACCTCGATCTGCGACTGCTTCAATCCGGCCTCGAGCATGGTGCTCTGCATCTCCGCCTGCGCGCGGCGGCTGCTTTGGGCGTGATAGGCTGTGAGAAACATAACGTAAAAAATGATGAGCGCTGTGGGCAGGAACTCGTTGATCGCCCCGTAGCCGCGATAGAGCGCGTCGGAATAGACGACCGTGGCGTAATCAAAGAAATAATACGCCACCGGCAGGCTGCCGAATAAACGCAGCGACTGCGGCGAGGCCATCATGGCCGCGTAGGCCGGGCGGACGAAGAAGCGGTAGAGCAGATAAAACAGCGGCCCGATCACCAGCGTGTAGCAGATCTCGCCGATCAGCTCGGAGTGGGTAAGCGCCGTGACCACCAGGTCCACCCAGCGCGGGAGCTGGCAGCAGAGGTAGGCCGTGCAGATGCTCACCAGCGCCACGTCGACTTTCTTCTTTAGAATGAAGATCAGGATGAGCGCCAGCGGCAGGTGAGTGATGAGCGGGTAGAGCTGCCGCGCCATGTCCGCACCCAGCGCCAGCCAGCACACGCTCTGGATCATCAGAAACAGCGGGCAAGCGGCAAAAACAAGCGTTCTCTGCTTCGTATTCTCCCAGCCGCCGGAGATGAAGGTGCTGAGGAACAGGCCGTAGAGCAGCACCAGCCCGTAGTTAAAAACGCCGAGCGTGGTCAATACGGACATCGTCTCACTCCTCCCTCTGCGCGAACAGCAGCTTCATATAGTCCTTTTGAAGCTGGGGGTATAACAGGCGTGAGACCGGCAGCTCGCGGCCCGAAAAGGTGCGGAGCCCGGTGGGCGAAAGCTCCTCGATCTGCAGCATATTGACGATGTAGGAGCGGTGGATGCGCATGAATTCCGGCCGCGTGAGCAGGGCGTCCTCGTATTCCTTCATCGAGCCGACGACCTCGCGCACCTGTCCATCGGCAAGGTTGAAGTAAAGGTGCTTGCCGTTGACCTCCACATAGGTGAGCTGCGAAAACGGCACGCGCACAATGATGCCGCCGGTGCGAAGCGTAAGCGCCTCCTGCGGGCGGCGTTCGCGCAGCTCCAGCCGGTCAAGGATGGGATAGAGCGTCTTGGCGCGAATGGGCTTGAGCAGATATTCCAGCGCCTGGACGCTGTAGCTGTCATAGGCGAAGCCGGGGGACGAGGTGAGGAAGATGATGTCCGCCGCCTTGTCAAAGCCGCGGATCTCGCGCGCGGCATCCATGCCGTTCAGCCCTGGCATCATGATGTCGAGCAGGTACAGCGTGAAGCGCTCATGGCGCGCCGCGTCCAGCAGCTCCGCCGCGCTGCGGAAGCTCTTCACGCGCACGGGCGTGCCGCGATCCGTCTCCCACGCACCGAGCAGCTCCGTCAGGTCTTTGAGCTCCTCCGTCTGGTCGTCGCAGACTGCGATATACATTCCGCCGCCCCCTTTCCTCGCTTCCTTTTGCCTTATTGTAGCATGCCATTCTTTTTCTTTCCAGCATTATCTCACATTTCAAGCCGCAAATCCATACATTTCAAGTCGATATGGGTCCCTCCTGCCGGAGATTCCTGCTATACTGCAGAGAGCAAGCGATCCTCGTTTATCATTTCAATTACAGGAGGGAACCATGAAAAAGAAACTGCTCAGCGCGCTGCTCTGTCTCGTTCTGGCGCTCACCCTGCTGCCGACCGCGGCCCTCGCCGCGCCGACAAGGCTCAAGAGCGTCGACCTCGTCATCGACCTGCCGAAGGCGGGCGACCCCAACGAGATGGAGACCGAGGTCACCATCAAATCCATGAAGAGCGGCAACATCGACCTGCTCGCGAACGGCGCGGGCATCCTGTACACCGAGTGGCAGGGCGACGACGTCGAGACCGACGACGGCTATGCCTTCCGCGCCGGCACGACCTATCTCGTCAACATCAAGCTGGCCTTTGACACCACCAAGGGCTATTGCGCCAACTACAAAACCGTCAACGGCGAAAACATCGTCGGCCCCGACACCTTCTCCGCCACCGTCAACGGCGTGCCCGCCACCATCCGCACCAGCGCCCAGTATTATCCCACCCTGCAGGTCAGCCTGACCCTTGAGGGCGAGCGCTATACCGAGCAGGAGAAAGAGGAGCTCAACGCCGATCTGACGCGGAAAACAGAGCTTCTCCAGCAGGCCAAGCGGGCGATGGCGACTCCCCGCACGCAGGCTGTGGCAAGCTCCAAGCAGCTTGAAAACTTTGTAAACGGTGTGACCGTCATGACTGACGCCAACCACGTTCTGGAGAACACCGACAGCATCCGTACCCTCATTCTGGACACCAATGGGAAAATAACGGATGGAACGTGCTTTTTCATCTGCTACGCGAAATATTTGAAGGAGCTCTGGCTCAGCGATAAGGTGGATGTCTATCAGTTTATTCAGGCGATGGATTCCTACCTCTGGCTGCCCATCGCCGGGTTATACCGGTGGGAGAGGCAGAGCGACCTGCCCTTCTACACCGCCGAGACCGTGGTGTATATCCCCGAATCCGCTGTGCCCGCGCTCAAGGCAGCCCAGGCCCAGCGCGGCTATAAGATCCCCTACACCATCAAGACCTACTCCGGCAATGACGTCTACGCTGCCCAAAAGGCGGGTGACGCCGCCGCGAAGGACAACTGGTGCACCGCCCACCAGTACACCCTGCAGATCCGGACGGCCGACCGTGTTTACACCTACGCGCAGGCCTGCCAGTATGCCCGACGCTATTACTATTCCTGCGCCATCTGCGGCAAGTGCGAGTACAATGCGAACCATGTCGCTCCCCATAACTCGGATAAGGAGATCGAGCTCAAGACAGAGAAGCTGGCCCACTCGGATAACGGCGAGTATCCCACGGCGGAGGCCTACATCGGCGTGAATGCCGCCGGAGAGCACGTCTACTGGCTCAGCTGCGAATACTGCGGCCACTCCTACCGTTATCTCCAGCAGCATCTGACCTCACGGGATGTTTACGCCTCCGGCACGGGAATGACCCTCGCGCAGTATCAGGCGGAAGCAAACGCCTCCCTGCAGTGGGAGGAAACGCAGGCGCTGAACACCACCGAGCTGTATCCCGGCACCTTCACGCTCTCGAAGAAGTCCGCCGCCAAGACCAGCTCCTGGGCTGAAAGCGATGTGAACCTCGCGCTCAACGACGATCTGCTCGATACTGCCCTGCTCGGCAGCGACTACACCAAGCCCATCAGCCGTCTGCAGTTCTGCTCCGTTGCGGTGCGTCTGGCGGAAACGCTGACCGGCAAGAGCATCACGCCCGCCGCCGCGAACACCTTCACCGACACGAACAACGCCTACGTCCTCAAGGCCTATGCCGCGGGCATTACCACCGGCACCTCGGCGACCACCTTCTCCCCCAACGCCACCCTGAACCGTCAGCAGATGGCGACCTTCCTCCGCCGCACGCTGCAATATGTGGAGAAGAACTCCGGCTATTCCTACACCAGCTACACCTCCAAGCTCGCCTCCTACACGGATAACGCGCTGGTGCAGAGCTGGGCGAAGGAAGCGATGGCGTTTATGAACGCGCTTGATCTTGTCAAGGGCACCACCGCCACCACGCTCAATCCCAACGGCACCTGCACCATCGAGCAGGCGGTCATCGTAGCGGAGCGCAGCGTCTACGCCCACCAGATCGGCTGGTATCAGGCCGCGCCGGTGACCAACGTCTATAGCTATAATGGCAGCACAGGGGAGATTGAGCGCGAGGACGGGGAGTACACCTCCTTCGACAGCACCAACGCCAGCCTCCACCCGGGCGATCTCGTCTGGATCACGGGCAAGCTGACCGGTGTGAGCAATCTGCTGGCCACCGCCCCCGGCACCACCGTGGACCAATGCGTGTACTCCGCCTATCTCCCCGGCATCAGCCCGTACACCGGACAGATCATGTATCTCCACTATCGCGACCTCATCCCCGTCCGCGGGTAAGCAGGCAAAAAGGCGCGGAGGCCACGGCCTCCGCGCCTTTTTGCTCTTCGGTTTCCGGTCATTTCGGCGCAAATGTCGGGGAGGGCTTGCGGGATGCGCCGCGGGATGGTATGATTGAGATGAGCGCATCGCGCCCGCCCCTCCGCCGTCACGCCGCGGAGGGAGAACCGACAAAGCCGAGGAAACAACACATGGCATTGAAAAACAGCACCGACCGCGGCGCTCTGGAGCGTCTGCTGCTCTCGCGCCTACCGCGCAAGGAGATCAGCACGCTCGTGCAGAGCTACACGCAGCCCTACCGCGAGCTGATGAGCTACTACCGCTGCGCGATGATGGAGGTCGAGACCAAGTTCAACGTCCTCAATGAGGAGCTTTCGCTCCAGTATGACCGCAACCCCATCGAGAGCATCAAAACGCGCCTCAAGTCCCCCGAGAGCATTGCCGAAAAGCTCCAGCGCCGCGGCTTCCCGCTGACGGTGGAGAGCATCGAGGAAAATCTCAACGACATCGCCGGCGTGCGCGTCATCTGCTCCTTCCCGTCGGATATCTACCAGCTCGCCGACGCCTTTCTGAAGCAGGACGATATCACGCTCCTCCAGCGCAAGGACTACATCGCCGAGCCCAAGCCCAACGGCTACCGCAGCCTGCACCTCATCGTGGAAACGCCCATCTTCCTGCACGATCAAAAGCGCATGATGCGCGTCGAGGTGCAGTTCCGCACCATCTCCATGGACTGGTGGGCAAGCCTTGAGCACAAGATCCGCTACAAGAAGGATCTGCCGGAGCTCGATCACGTCAACCGCGAGCTGTTCGAGTGCGCGCAGATGGGCGCGCAGCTCGACGCGCGCATGGAAAAGCTCCAGCGTCTCGCCGAGACCGCCGCCGCGGAGCAGCACACCGACAGCCGGTGGGGCGAGCGCCGGTCCGGCCCGCTCATGCGCTGAGCGCCGGACTCCGGCGCGGCAGCGTCTCCATACCCGTTTCCCGTTCCATAAACCAGTAAGGCTTCCCTGCCGAAGCAGGGGAGCCTTACTGTTCGTTATAGCGTATATCGCGGGTCGTCGCTTACACCGTCGCCTGCAGGAAGCGCATCAGCATGGCTGCGACCTGCCCGCGCCGGGCAAGATCCTGCGGCGTCATGCGGTTGCCGCCCACGCCGTTGAGGATGCCGTTGTCCACGCACCACCTCACGGCATCGCGCGCCCACGCGCTGATGCTGTCCGCGTCATCGAAGCCCAGCTCGCCGCTGACGGCGGGGGAGCCTGCATAGCGGTAGAGCATCGCCGCCAGCTGCTCGCGCGTGACCGGCTGCTCGGGATTTGTGCCGTCGGAAATGCCGTTCTCGACCGCCCAGACTGTGCCCTTGGCGTACCACGTCTCCCCGCCGGCCGTATCCGCTCCGGCAAGGCGCGCGAGCACGGTGCTGACCATGCCGCGGGTCATGGAGCGGTCGGGGCCGAAGGCGTCATTGCCCACGCCGTTGAACAGCTCGCGGGACGAGGCGAACTCCACGGCGTCCTTTGCCCAATGGTCCGCCATGTCGTTAAAGCGCTTGGCGTTATCGATGATCTTGAGCCGGACGTCGCCCTCCGCGCGGAGCGCGATGCCGGTCTCGGTCACGACCGAGCCCCTGACGATCTCCTCCGTGCCGTCGGGATGGACGATCACGGCGACCATGCTGCCGGTCGGCTTGCTCACGGGAATGTCCACACGGGTGCTGCCGACACTCTTGGGCACGCTGACGGAGGCGGTGATCTCTCCGCTCGCGGACTCGACGGTTTCAACGGTCGTGCCGTCGGCACGCTTCTCGACCGTCTCCACACGGCCATTGGGGGAAGTCTCGGCGGTGAGTGTGCTGCCGTCGCGCCAGGTCGTCGTCTCGATGACCGTGCCGTCGGGCTTCGTCTCGATTTTCGTGACCGAGCCGTCCGCGTTGACGATCGTTTCGATCTTGCCGGGCTTCTGCCAGCCTTCTGCGCCCGGCTCGCTCGTCCAGTCGGAGGTGAAGTACAGCTCAATGCGGTCGCCGTCCTTTAAGCCCTGCGCGGACATATACCGGCGAACAAGCTCGCCGTTGACGCGATACATCCAGCCGGAGTTCTTGCCCTCGTCAAATTCCTCCAGCGTTACGCCGCTGTCGCTGGTGATGGCGGCAATGTAGCTGCCGCGGCGCTTGCAGGTATAGCCGTGCTCGGCAAGCAGGTCGGAGAATACGTCATACACCGTGCTGCCCTCGGCATACTTGAGATTGCTTTCCGCAAAGCCCATGCCGCGGCCGGAAAGGGAGAACGAAACGGTGACGGTCGGCCGGGCCGCCAGCGCGCGCCTCGCTGCCTGTACGCGGCCCTCGTTATTTCCCTGCGCATACTGCGTGCCGGTCACGACCAGATCGACCGTCACAGGCTGCTGGTACAACTTTTGGAAGTCCGCGTTCTGCGGGTACTTCTCGGCATACCTGCCCAGCGTTTCGCTGGAAAGATAGCTGGTGATGGTGACCGCCTTGCTGTCTCCCTGACGGGTGACGAGCAGATTCTCATGGGCTACCACATCGGCGTTGCTCGAGCGGAACAGACGCCAGATCTGCTGGTCATACCAGTTGTCCAGCGGAACGGGCACGATGCCGTGATTTTTGAGGTCCTTGCGGTCGTAGACCCATGTCAGTTCGCCGTTGTCATTCAGATAGCACTCCTGGAAGGCGTGCAGATCGGTGGTGACGTTGTTCTGATCGGTGTTAGCGTTGCGGATGCCGTCCCAGTAAGCGGCCTTGACCTTTGCCATCAGCGCGATTTCCGCGTCGATCTCGGCCTGCGTCAGCGGCTGTACGGTCACCTTGATCTCCTTGGACGCAAGCACGCGCATGGTGGAAAGATCGTCTCCCGGCTGCGGGCCGTTCGGACGGTCGAGGATCTTCATCGTCAGGGTGACGGTCTTTGCCGCCTCGCCGGGCAGCGGACGGTAGACCCAAACACGCGCACTGTTCGGCGTGGTCGGCGCTTCGATCACGCCGGGATCGCTGCTGGTGATGACGACCGGGGTGTACTTGCCGTCGATCTTCAGGTCGCGCGTCGTCGGGAACTGAATGTCGTTCACCACATTGGCCTTATCGAGCGCTTCGCCCGTTACGGCGTCGGTAAGATGTGCGGTCAGCGCCTCATCCAGCTTGTTCTGGTAGAGCGTGCTGCGGTTATCCGCGTTCGGGTCGCCCTTTACCGTTACATAGAACACCTTGTACAGCACGATCTGCTGATCCGCAAGCTGGAAGGTGAACTTCGCGGTCAGCTCCACCTGCTGATCGAGCGTCTGGCGGGTGACGACGCCCACATAGGGGTCAAAGAGCGTGTCCGCCGTTCCCTGCTTCTCCGTGCTGATGGTAACGGCCCGGTCGCTGCTCGTCCACTCGATGAGCGTCCACTTCTTGCCGTCCACCACCTTGGGCAGGTCGAAATTCTTCTCTGTCGTCTCCGGCAGTGTCACCTTGCTGACGATCTGCTCGGTCATGGCCTGCTTTACCTTGTCCGCGTCCCAGTAAACGATGACCGGAATCTCGACCGATTTCGTTTCCTTGCCGCAGGTGAGCGTGAAATGCGCTTTGTAGGTGTCGAACCACTGTGTGCGCTCATTGACCGTTTTGTTGGGGTCGTCATAGAAGTAGGTGATACCGCCGATGGACGAGATCGCAGACGCCGCCTGAACTGCTGGGGCGTTGGTCGGCTCTGCCGAGATAAATTTCACACCGACACCGGAAAAGCCTGCGTTCGCCAGCCGGGTCTCCACCATCGTCTGCACGTTGCTGTCCTTGCCGAACCGGGGGTGAAGGACGCTTAGGGCCTTCGCTGCTTTTTCCAGCGTTTCCTTGTCCGCGTCGACCGCCTGCGCGGTCTTGGACTTAACGACAAATGTGATCGGCAATTCAGCCTTTTTGCCGTTAAGCGTGAGATTTGCCGTCAGGGTAACTTTCTGCTCGCCCTCGGCGGGCAGAGTCACCTTGCCCGTCATCGGGTCGATCACGGACGAATCGCTGCTCTCCCAAGTGATCCTTGAACCGTTTTCGCCTTCGCTTGGCAGATTCAGCTTCGTATCTTCCGTGATGGTGGTCGAGGACACGCCGAGCTTTTCCAGCGTCAGCGCGGCCTTATCGAACGCCAAAAGAGCATCGTCGCCGGACAGCACATCGGCAGTTTTGTGCTGATTGTGCTCACTTACAGTTACGCCATTACAGGTGACCTCTACCTGAATACGATTATATGCGTAGGTCTCCGGAATGGTATAGCTTTTCTCCGTTGCATTATTGATTTTGTCTGCGTTTCCTGTGCTTGTATCGTAATGCCACCACTGATACTTCAACTCCGGATAGCTGGCCAGATACGGCTTGCCGCCTACGGATACCTGTGCTTCTACCGTCTGTCCCGGGGCGATAACACCGTTTTCCGGGTTGACGATATCGACAGAAGTGATATACGGAATGACTGTGATCGTGCATTCCGCTTCATAGGTGTTCTCGTTGTATTGGACCGAAGCCGTTACCTTTTCCGTACCGCCCGTTTTGCCCAAGGCGTCTACGACCAGCGCACCATCGGCCTCAGCAAACGCGGCCGCGTCCGATTCTGCCGGATAGCCCCATGTGACCGCCGGTTTTTCGTCCCCCATGTCGGCGTAGGAAACCGTCAGCGTGGTCTGCGTAACATTCTTGCCGCCGGCAACCGTCCAAAGCGTTTTGGTACCGGAGATCGAAATACCGGGTTTAGGCGGCGCGGGCGGAATGACACTTTCACCCGCCTGCCATGAGAGGATCGGATAGCCGTTGTTGATGTTTCTGGTGTCGGCGACGAAAGCATCGCCGAGGTCTTCTGCGGAAATGGAATCGACCTTACCACCACCGATAATCTCGCCGGTGCCATTCCCCCTGCCAACGTCGGGCCGCGTCCAGTAACAGTTGGAAATCTTCACGCCCGCAAACCCGGCAATCGCACCAATACCTGTGCCCTTGATCGCACCGGTGTTATAGCAGTTGGTGATCTTAACGCCGTACATATTCTGGCCGACAATACCGCCGGAGCGCGTAGAGCCATTCACGGTGCCGGTATTATAGCAATTAGAGATCGCCTTTGCGTTCTTAGCATATCCCGTGATTCCGCCGGCATAACCGGCAGAGATCGAGCCAAAATTCGCGCAGTTCGTTATTTGGGGGGAAGTCTTATCGGTATTACCAAGGTAACCGGCTATCCCGCCGGCATAGCCCTTGTTCGTGAATAAACCTTCTACTTCACCGTCGAAGGAGCATCTTTCCACCTTGCCGTCAATCATCGTGCCGATTATGCCGCCGGCATTGTTCTTTGTCGATGAAATGCTTGCCCCACTGATTTCCAGATCATGGATATACGCTTTGCCTTTTACATAGCTGAAAAAACCGGCGTAATTATAGGCAGCAGTAATCTTGAAATTCGAAATGGTTTTTCCGTTGCCGTCGAACTGGCCGGCATAATAAGAGGTTACGTAACCATTATTGCCGCCAATCGGTTCCCATTCAACGCCTTTCAAATCAATATCTGCTGTCAGTTTCGCACAGGCGTCTCTATGATTATCCGTGTCGTTGGAGTTATTGACCAACTTGCGGAACCACTCCAGCTCTGCCGCCGTGCCGATCAAATACGGCTCGTCCGCTGTGCCTTTGCCCTGCGGCTTCGGCTCCTCCGCCGCGAAGGCCGTGGCCGGCAGCAGGGAAAAAGCCAGCACAAAGGCCAAAGCCAGCGATAAAAGTCGTTTTTTCATTCTCTCGTCCTCCTTTTGCATGAAAAAAACGTCTGTACCCGCCCGCCTACGCGAGCCGTACAGACGTAAAAAAGGGCGCAAAGACCCCTTGGTGTCTCTCGGCTCCCGGTGTGGGCAGGAGCGTCCAAGGCCGTCCGGGCATTCTGACTCATCTCCTCGTGGGAGCTTCACAGTGACCCGCTCGCGGGGCTTTTCACCCCATTCCCCCGTTCCGGTTTTTCTCCGGCAGACGGCCTTGATCGCTATTCTTTTTCGCAGCGGAGCATCTCCCCCGCCGACTGTCCTATCATAAAGAAATTTTACCCAAAAAGCAAGAGCAAATCGCGGGTCGGCGTCATGCGCGCCGCCTTCTCTGCATACTCACCGAAAAGCGCCGCCGGACTTTGCGCATTTTTCCGAAAAATTCGGGCGGGCAGCTTTCTCTTGCGGGAACACTCTTTTTCTGTTAAAACGAAATCATGATCGCAAGTCCAATTTGAAAGGAGCGTGAACATTTGTCATTGCGAGGGAAACAGGCCAACGGCCTTGTGACGCAGCAGCGGGTGCTGCGCGCCGCCGTAGCGCAATTTCTGGAGAAGGGCTACACCGGCACGACAACCGCAGACATCACCGGGGCGGCGGGCATCGCTCAGAGCTCATTTTTCCACGTCTTTCCCAGCAAGGAGGCGCTGCTGCTCGAGCTGGTGCGGCGGATGTTCGGCGGGCAATTCGACCTCGCCGGACAGCACAGCGGCGCGGCGGACCCCGTGTTCCTCTATGCGGTGGAAACGGCGCTTTCACTTTCTATTGCCACAGCGCAAAGGAAGGCAAGAAGCTTGACGTGATCCGCAAGAATGCCAGCGTTGCCTTTGAAGTGGATTGTCAGAATGCCCTGCAGCACGGCGAAACCGCCTGCACGCACAGCTATTATTACGCCTCTGTTCTCGGCGAGGGCAAGGCGGAAATCCTCGAGGGCGACGAAAAGTGCTGTACGCCTTAAACTGCATAAAACCTCCTATTACTCTGGTAATGCGGCCGCCAAGCCTTTACCAGCGCAATAGGAGGTTTTTTCTCTTGCCGAAGCTTTTAAGCTTCAAAAAACAGTCTGCTGTTTTTGTCAGAATACCCTGAACTCTCCCCGCGCAAGCGGGAGCTCTCCGCCGTATCGCTTGAAGTAGTCCAGCAGCAGGTCGGACATCTCCGTGCCGATCTCGCGCACGATCGGGCAGCCGACATAGCCGTCGTACCCGCCCGTGCCGCTGGCGCGGTAGCTGCTCAGGCAGGCGGTGAACACGTCCGTGTCCTTCACGGGCGTTCCGTTGAATGTCAGCTCGACCACTCGCTCGCCCACGGGCCTTGCAATGTCGTAGGCATAGGTCACGCCGGCGTAGTAATCGTAATTATAATGCTCCACCTTGGGCTCCAGGAAGCAGTCCGACACCCGCAGCGAGCCGTCGGCGTTTCGGGTGAAATATTCCGCGCTGCGCTCCATCGCCCTGCGCAGGACGGCGCCGGTGATCTCCAGCACCGTCAGCGTGTTGGTGTAGGGGTAGGCGTTGAGAATGTCCCTGCGGCGCACGGTCTGCGGCAGACCCGCCGCGTCGTTGGCAAGGCTCGTGACCGAGAGCTGCGCGCCGCTCGCGGCGAGCTGCACGGTGTTGAAGAGGTCGGCGAGGGCGCTGCCCTCGGCCGCCATCCGCAGCGGCGTATCCGGCAGCATCGGCGTCTCCAGATGTCCCACCACCTGGTCGAGCCAAGCCTGTGCGCCGCGCTCCATATCGGCGAACTCCGCGAGCCAGTCCGCCCGGCATTCGCCGTGGGCGGGGACCGTTTCGCTGGAAAAGCGCTTCCCGCCGCCGGACACGGCGGCCTCTACCCGCAGGAACTCCTGTCCCTTGTCGGAGGGCTGCACCACGAAGGTGCCGCTCACCAGCTGCCCGGGAACGGACATATGCTGGTGTCCGGTCAGCAGGATGTCGAGATCCAGCTCCTGACAGATGCGGTAGGCGACGTTTTCGCGGGTCGCGGAGAGCACGCGACCCGTGGCGAGGTCGCGCTCGAAGCCGCCGTGGTAAATGCCGACCGTCAGGTCGACCTGATCGCGCAGCCTTTCCAGCGCGGCGGCCACGGCGGGGATCGGGTCGGTGATCGCAATGCCGGCGAGGTGCTCCGGCTTTTCCCAGATGTTCACATAGTCGGTCACGATGCCGATGATGCCGACCCGCAGCCCGTTTTCCAGCGTGTGGATGCGCGCGGGAAAGCGCACCCCCGCCTCGTCCCAGCGGACGTTTTCGCACACGCAGCGCGCTTTCAGCACGTTGAGGTAGCTGTCAAGGTACGGCATCCCGTAGTTGAAGTCATGGTTGCCCAGCGTCACATAGTCATAGCCGCAGCGGTTCATCATCTCGGCGAAGCGCGCGGCGCTGCCGATGGTATCGTGGCAGAACGCCCCCAGCGGCGAGCCCTGCAGGATATCGCCGCCGTCGATGACGAGGGTGTTGCCGTCCTTGCGGAAGCGGCTGGCGCACTTGAACAGCCCCAGCTCCTTTTCCCCCTGCCCGCGGTAATCGGTCGGATAAATGTAGCCGTGCAGGTCGGAGGTAAAATAGATCGTCAGCTTTTTTTCGTCCATCGCTTACCCCCGTGCCAGCTTCACGCGGATCTTCGCCGAGATCCACTCGATGATGAGCACCAGCACGATCAGCCCCAGCAGGATCGCGCCGACCTCGTTCCAGCGGTACGAGCTCATGGCGAAGATCAGCGGCGCGCCGATGCCGCCCGCGCCCACAAGGCCGAGCACGGTCGCGTCGCGCAGGTTCATGTCGAAGCGGTAGATGATCGTGGAGGTGAAGTCCGCCGTCAGCTGGGGCAGGATGCCATAACGGATCTTCTGGAAGGTCGTGCAGCCCGCGGCGTCCAGCGACTCCAGGATCCGCTTGTCAAGGTCCTCGATGCTCTCAATGAACATTTTCGACACCATGCCGATCGAGCAGAGGGACATGGTCAGCAGTCCCGCGAACGGTCCGGGGCCGGTGACGCGAATGAACATCAGTCCGTAGACGAAGGCGGGGATGGTGCGGATGGCGGCGATGAGCACGCGGCCGACCAGCGCCACGCCCCGCGGCACCAGATTGCTCGCCGACAGGAACGACAGGGGCAGCGAAATCACCGCGCCCACGATCGTGCCGAGGAAGGCGATGCAGAAGGTCTCCAGCAGCAGGTAGGGCACGCCGTCCGTGCCGAGCGTAAGGAGGAGCTTCGCCGAGGGATGGAAGATGCCGGAGAGGATGTTCCTCGCCACCTCCAGCCCGTTGCCGGTGGAGCTGCTGACCCTCACCGCCGTGCCGGACCACGCCAGAAGGCAGGCGACGATGAACGCCGCCAGCAGCTGCCACACCCACGTCTTCGGCGCGGAGGCATAGGCTTTTTTGATTCGTTCGTTCATAGCCGTTCCTCCTCATGTCAGGCGCTTGCGCAGCGCGTGGCTGATGCCCTCGATGACCATGACGGCGACAAAAAGGACGATCAGGATCATGCCAAGGCTGTCGTATTCGCGCCAGCCGATCTTTTCATTCATAATGAGGCCCAGTCCGCCCGCGCCCACATAGCCGAGGATAGAGGCGTAGCGCACGTTGCCCTCCAGACAGAACAGGGACACGGACAGATAGGTGGGCAGCACCTGCGGAAAGACGGCGGTGGTAAAGGCGCGCAGGCGCGTAGCGCCCAACGCCTCCATCGCCTCGTAGGGTCCCATATCCACCGTTTCGATGATCTCAAAGAGCTGCTTGCCCACATAGGCAAAGGTGAAAACGGCGATGGCACAGGTGCCCGCCATGGTGCCGAGACCGAAAATGTAGGTGGCGATCAGGGCGCACACCAGCGTCGGCAGGGTGCGCACCAGACTCAAAAACAGGCGCACCAGAAACACCACGACGCGGTTCGTCACGATGTTGCTGGCTGCGGCGACGGCAAATGGGACCGCCAGCACCGCGCCGATGAACGAGCCGAGGATGGACATTTTGATGGTGTCCCACAGCGGCTGCCAGATCTTGCCGAGGTAGGCGGTGTTCGGCGGGAACATCGCCTTGAGGATGTCGAAGAACTTGCTGCCCTTTTTCACCAGCACAGCAAGGTCAAAGCCCGTGATGCGGACGGAAAGGACGGTCAGCGCGATCAGCACAAGCAGGATCAGCGGCGCGCGGCTGCGCTTTTCCTCCACCGCCGTACCGTCCGCCAGCGTATAGACGTGAGGCTTGAAGATGCGGTCGTAGAGGCTCATACGCACTCCTCCGCGCCGGCCTGCTCCCCGTAGATGGAATCGAGCACCGCCTGATCGACCCTTGCGGAGGGTCCGTCGTAGACGATCTTTCCGGCGCGGATGCCGATGATTCGGTCGGCGTATTCCAGCGCCAGCTCCACATGGTGGATGTTCAGCAGGATGGAAATGCCCATCTCCTGATTGATGTGAACGAAGTCCTGCATCACCTGCTTGGCGGTCACAGGGTCGAGGGCGGCGACCGGCTCGTCCGCCAGAATGATGTGGGGGCTCTGGGTCAGCGTCCGCGCCAGCGCCACGCGCTGCTGCTGGCCGCCGGAGAGCTGGTCGGCGCGCATATACGCCTTATCGAGAATGCCCACCTTGTCCAGCGACTCGAGCGCCTTGAGCTTGTCCTCTTTGCGGAACGCGCCCAGCAGCACGCGCCAGAAGGGCATATCCGGCACGCAGGCGGAGAGCACATTCTTGATCACAGTCGTGCGCGTGACCAGATTGAACGATTGGAACACCATGCCGATGCCCCGGCGGAACTGCCGCAGCGCCTTGCCGGACAGGGTGCTCACATCCGTGCCGTTCACCGTCAGCGTGCCGGAGGTGATCCGGTGCATACGGTTCACCGCCCGCAGCAGCGTGGACTTGCCGGCGCCGGAGCGGCCGATGATGGCGACAAATTCGCCGTCCCGAATGGTCAGGTTCACATCGTCAAGGCCCACGGTGCCGTTGGGATATACCTTGGATACATGGTCAAATACGATCATACGGTCTCCTCTTCTTCCTGGTATGAAACGCGGGGAGGACGGCACAGCGGAAGGTTCTTGCCTGTGCGTATCCTCCCCGCGTTTGGGAAAGTTCTGGCTTAGTTCGCGGCGGTCAGCTCCTGAATGAGCTTCTGCGCGGCGCGCTCGTTGTCATAGTCGGAGGACTGCGCCTTCTGATAGCCGTTGTGGCTGTAGATGGCGATGACCTGCTTGCCCTCGTCGGTGTTGCCGATGTTGATGAAGGCGTTCTGCAGGGCGGCGATCAGCGCGTCGTCCATGATCTCGGAGTTCTTGCTCACGGAGATGGTGTCGTTGTAGATGGGGGCGGTGACGCCGATGACGTTGGTCTCCTCCCAGATGGAGGCCTCGCGGTTGAACTCGGTGTTCCAGCGCTCGGCATAATCGCGGCGGGCGTCGGCATAGGTCACGAGCACGTCGACCTGACCGGAGGCAAGACGCGCGAAGGCGCTGGCGTAGGAATCGGACTGCACGGCGCTGCTCAGGTCAGAGATGCCCTTGCCGTAGTGATCCTGCAGCCACAGGGCGGGATAGATGTAGCCCGCGGGAGAGGAGGTTCCCATGATGCTCCAGTTGGCGCTGTCAAGGTCCTCCCAGGTCAGCTCCTCGCCGCCGTTGACCTTGGCAGCCAGCTCCTGACCCTTATCGGAGGGACCGGCGATGATGAGCGCGCGGTAGGAGACCGCCTGCTTCTCGGACGCCTCGGTGGGCTGACCGTCGTTCCAGTCCTTGGCGTTGTCGGAATCCTTGCTCAGACCGTTGCGGGTCGCGGTCAGGATGACCTCGGCGCCGTCGTCATAGAGAACATAGGTGCCGCCCGGGATCAGACCGACGTCGATGGTACCGGCCTCAAGACCCTCGCCGACGGCTTCGTAGGTGGTGCCGACGGTGATCTCGACCTCGCCGACCTCATAGCCCTCCTTGGCAAGCTCGTCCTTGAGCAGCTGCTTGAGGGGCTCGGTCGCGGTGATGATCTCCTGCGGCTCGCGGGACGGAACGAACGCCACCTTCAGCGTTTCGATCTGCTTTGCGCCGCTCTCGCCATCCTGCTGGGGTTCGTCAGCGGTGGTGTCCTTGCTGCCGCAGCCGGCCAGCAGGCCGAGGCTCATGACCAGCGTGAGCAAAAGTGCAAGACTTCTTTTCATTGTGCTTTCCTCCATAATGTATCGTTTGCGTTTCTCCGCCGGATGCCCCGTCGGAGCCGATGATCGCGGAAAACGGCGTTTTCCGCCGCACCGCATTTTGAGTATAGCACAGCCGCGGAGGAAAAATTTTTCCGGTTGAGTAAAAAAAGTACCGATTAGACGCTCTCCTTTCGCTCAAAATAGCGCGCCATCAGATCCTCGAACACCAGAATGACGTGCCCGAAGAAGGGATTCGGCAGGCTGCCGGCGAGCGTCTGCTTTGTCCCGTCGAGCACGAATACAAGGTCGGAAAGCTGCGCGAGCTTGGAGTCGCCGCGCCGGGTGAAGGCCACGATCTTATGTCCGTGCTGCTTTGCGTGGCGCACGTCGTTGAGGACCGGCTCCGTCTCGCCGCTCTGGCTGACGGCGAACATGACCGCCGCCTCGTCATTCACCGCGCCGCGGTGCGCTTCCTGAAAGAGCATATAATCGTAAAAATGCACATTGTTGAACGCCATAAAGCCGCAGATCGACAGGCGCTGCGTGATATAGGTCCCCACAATGTTGGAAAAGCCCTCGCCGGTCGTGAACATCTTTCCGCTGCGGCGCTCCCGGAGCAGCGCGCAGAAACGCTCGACCAGCGCATCGTCGTAATTGTCGATCAGGCTCTTGAGGTTTTCCGCCTTTCGGTCCCCCGAAGAGGCAAGCTGGCGGCTGAGGTGGTAATAGAGCTCGCTGTAGCCGTCAAAGCCCAGCCGCTTGCACATTTTGACGATGCTGGTCGTGGACAGAAAGTTTTCATTTGCGATCTGCTGGATGCCCACGCGCTTCTCGCCCCGTTCGATGTGCGCGGCAATACCGGTGATCACCTTGCGCTCATCCTCCGAGAGCAGATTCGTCAGCAAAAAATAATTGTCTCCCATGACGGGTCCCCCTCTCCTGTGATCTCAGCCGTGCCGCCCCGGCCGTCCGTAGCACAGCCACCATCCCAGCGCGCACACCGGAAGCGCGCACAGCACATCGAGGATCGAGTGCTGCTTCATGAAAACCGTGGAAAGGCTGATGCACAGCGCCAGAAGCACGGACGTCGCCTGCCACCACGCCCGTTTCCGGAGCTGCGGGCCGTCCCGCAGCGCGAACAGCGCCGCGGCGGAGCCAATGACGTGGAGCGACGGGCAGACGTTCGTGTTTGTGTCAAAGGTATAAAACCACGCGACCGCCCGCGTGAGCGCATTGTCATGTGCAAACGCCTCGGGCCGCAGCAGCTGCTGCGTCGGGTAGATGAAATAAACGACGGTCGCGGCCGTATAGGTGACGATGACGAACCGCATCATCCGCCGGAAGGCGGGCACATCCTGAAAAAAGGTATACGCCAGCGCGCCGATCAGATAGACGAACCAGAGAAGATACGGGATCAGCGCCCATTCGCTGAACGGGATTGCATCGTCCAGAGCGCAGTGCATCACATGATAGGCCGCATGGGGGCGGAAGCGCTCCAGCGCCAGAAACGCCAGCCCGAAAACCGGCCAAAAGAGCAGCAGCTTGATGTGCGAAAATTCCGGCGTGTTGAGCTTACGCAGGCGAAACTGCCGGTAGTCCGGCTTTATGACTGTCTGTGGGACTCGCGCTTTCATTTTTTCTCCGCGCGGGCCATGGCGGCGATGTCGCCCACGCCGTCCAGCACGATGCTGGGGCGGTAGGCGTAGGTGCGGAGCGTCTCGCGCGTCGAGACGCCGGAGAGCACCAGCACCGTGGACATACCGCTTTCCATGCCGGAAATAACGTCGGTATCCATGCGGTCGCCGACCATCACCGCCTCGGCGGAGTGGCAGTTCAGCATTTTCAGTCCCGTTCGCATCATCAGTGGATTCGGCTTGCCGCAGAAATACGCCTGCTTGCCCGTCGCCATCTCGATGGGCGCGATGAGTGCGCGGCAGGCGGGCGCGATGCCGTTTTCGATGGGGCCGGACACGTCGGAATTCGCGCCGATGAGCTTCGCGCCCTGCATCACAAGGTTCGTCGCCTTTGTGAGCGTGTCGAGCGAATAGCTACGTCCCTCGCCCACGACCACATAATCGGGGTTCACATCGTTCATCGTGATGCCCGCGTCGTAGAGGGCGTTGAGCAGTCCCGCCTCGCCGATGGCAAACACCGAGCAGCCGGGTGCCTGCTCCCGCAGGAAGGCCGCCGTGGCGAGCGCGCTCGTATAAAAGTGCTCCTCCGGCACATCGAGGCCCATGCGCGCGAGCTTCTGGTTCAGCTCGCGCGGCGTGTAGCCGCTGTTGTTCGTGAGAAAGAGATATTCCTTGTCCTCCTCGTGCAGCCATTGGATGAACTCCGCCACGCCCGGCAGGATGCGGTTGCCGTGGTAGATGACGCCATCCATATCGCAGATGAAGCCCTTTTTTTCGTTGAAATTGATCGAAGCGCCCATGTAGATTTCTCCTTCGTTTCTTCTTTCTGTTTGGTATGTTTTCCTGTTATATCATTGAAGGGAATGGATTTCCATATCATTTCTGTAAAATCTACGATAAGCCGCCGGTAAAGTCGAGCACACACGCGCGCAGGCGCAATATCTCCTCCGGCGTATTCCGGCTCAGGTGCATTCCCATCCCCAGCTCGCGTCCCGCCTTCGGGCTGACCGGCAGCGTCCGCACACCCTGCGTTCTCCCCCGCATCATGATCTCCGTCATCATGGTGATGCCGAGCCCCTTGCTGACCATGCGGATCACCGTTTCATCGTCCACATGGCAGGGGCGGACCCTCGGCCTCACCTTTTTCGGGCTGAGCGCGGCATTCACATCAATGTCGAACCGCCCGTAGGGCATCAGGAACTCCTTCCCGTCGAATTCCTCGATGGGAAAGCTCTCTCTCCCGCCGACCGGATAATCCTCCGGCAGGATGGCATACATCGCGTCGTAATACAGCGGCGTCCAATCGCAGTTGACGCGGCTCTGCCGTGCGGCAAAGATGACGTCGGTGCGCCCTGCCTCCAGCAGCTCGAACGGCTCAAGCTCATGGTCCACCATGCGCAGGTCGACATCCGTGTCCGGGCACACCCGCCGGAAGCGGTAAAGGATCTCCGGCATCCAGTGCATCGCGACGCTCGCATACGCGGCAATGCGGATCGTCGCCGTCCGCTTTTTCGTGATGGCCTCGATCTGATTCTCCAGCCTTGCCGTCGCGCTGAGATATTCCCGTATGGCGGGCAGCAGCGCTTCTCCGTCCTCGGTCAGCGCGATGCCGCTGTGGTCGCGCCGGATGAGCGTCATGCCGATCTCGCGCTCCAGCCCGTTGATCAGGTGCGTCAGTCCCGACTGGGTGTAGCCCACCACCTCCGACGCTTTGGAAAAGCTGCCGAGGCTGACTGCCGTCATCAATATTTCAAGCTTCTTGCTGTCCACGGGTCTGCCGCCTCCTGTCCATCAGGGTATTTCAATTTGTAATATAACTATTATAACCGGTCGTTTCTCTTTTTCAAGTGCAGGGTGTAAGATTCTCGGCACAAAGGAGCTGATTTTCCATGACGACCAAAAAATTAACACTCCGGCAGAAAATTCTTGTTGCCGGAACACTGTTCGGAATGTTCTTCGGGGCCGGAAACCTGATCTTCCCCGTCCATCTCGGCCAAATGGCGGGGCAGAATGCCTTGCCGGCGATCATCGGCTTTATCATCACGGCGGTCGGCATCCCCATTCTCGGTGTCGCCGCCATCGGCATCACACACTCCGACGGACTTCAGACGCTCTCCGGCAAGGTCGGCAAGGGCTACGGCATTTTCTTCACCTGCCTGCTCTACCTGACCATCGGCCCGCTCTTCGCCATCCCGAGATGCGCCACCGTTTCCTTCACGACCGGTATCACGCCCCTTTTGGGCGCGGATTCGCCGGAGCGGCTGTATCTGCTCCTCTTTTCGGCGGTGTTCTTCGCCTTCGTGCTCTTCTTCTCTCTGCGTCCCGGTAAGATCACCGTCTGGATCGGCAAGATCATCAATCCGCTCTTCCTGTTCTTCTTTGCCGTGCTGATGCTCGCGGCGCTGCTCGCGCCCGGCGCGGCGGTCTCCGCGGTCGAGCCTGTGGAGGCCTATCGGAGCGACGCGTTCTTCCCCGCGCTCATTGAGGGTTACGGCACGATGGACGCCATTGCCGGCCTCGCCTTCGGCATCGTGGTCATCGACGTCATCCGCCGCATGGGCGTGGACAATGACGACGCCATTGCCGAGGACGTGCTCTCCTCCGGTCTCCTCACCGGCGCGCTGATGGCGCTGATCTATGTGGTGTCCATCGTGGTCGGCGCGCAGTCGAGAGGGCTCTTCGAGCTGTCCGAAAACGGCGGCATCGCCCTCACGCAGATCGCCGGACATTACCTCGGCGGCGTGGGACTGTTTATTCTTGCCTTCACCATCACCTTTGCCTGCCTCAAGACCTCCATCGGTCTGGTCACCGCCTGCGCGGAGACCTTTTCCAAGATGACGAACGGGAAGATCTCCTACCGCAGCTGGGCGATCCTCTTCACGGTGTTTTCCTTTGCCGTGTCGAACATCGGGCTGAGCGCCATCATTGAATACTCCATTCCCATGCTCATGCTCATCTATCCCCCGGCGATCGCGCTCATTCTTCTCGCCTTCCTCGGCAAATTCTTCGCGCATGACCGCACCGTTTATATCGCGACCATGACCGGCACATGGGCCGCCGCCATTTTCGACTGCATGAAAACGCTGCCCGCGCCGGTACAGACCGCGCTCCATCTGGACGCGCCCATTGCCTTCGCCGCCGCGCATCTTCCCCTGTTCGACAAAAACCTTGGCTGGCTGCTGCCCGCGGTCATCGGCTTTGCGGCCGGCATGGCGATCCGCGCGGTCCGGAGGCAGACGCCCGCAGCCCTTTCCTAAACTGCCGTCCGCATCCTTCTGATGAATAACGGAAATGCTCAGAATACCGCACGAGAAAATTTTTATGCAAATTTGTTTAAGGCAGCTTTTGCATAATGGAGTCGGAATAAGATATACACCAAGGGACAGGCACGAGCCTGTCCCTTATGTGTTCGTCAGTTATAATCGGCAGAATTTGTATATCTCCTGCTTGCCGAAACAATGACCGACCCAACTACGATTCCGAGTATAGATATGTATTGCAACAGTGATAAGCCATAAAGCATTCCGCGGTAACTATCACCTCTGAAAAATTCCAGAACAAAACGCAATTCTGTTGGAAACGGCTTATCCCATCACAACGAACATGGCAGCCAGAAGAATTGCCAGGAATGCAAAGCTGATCCCAGAAAAAAGGAAAAGAAAACGCTTCCCGCCATTGGGAACGCGGCGCGTATATTCCCGAAACGTAATAAGGCTTGCCAGAGAAGCCACCAGCGTTCCTGCGCCGCCCACATTGACGCCAACCAGAAGCCCGCGGGCATCCTGCGTGAAGCGGCTGAGCAAAATGGCGGCAGGGACATTGCTGATGATCTGGCAGGTAAGCGCAGAAATCAGAATGGTTCCGTGGGACAAAAGGCGGGCGAACAATACCCGAACAGCTTCCATCCGGGCAAGGTTGCCGGAAAAGGTGAAAAAAGCAGCGAAAGTGGCCAGCAATCCCCAATCTACAGTTTTCAGCGCATGTCGGTCCAGCAGCCAGAGCGCCAGAACGATGACAGCCAAGCCAAGAATGTAGGGTACCAGTCGCAGCACCATGGCAACGGCTAAACAGAATAGTCCACCATAGATAACGGCTCGGCGTGAGTCTACCGTGGCCTGTGCTTCCGGCACGGAAAGCCGGTCTTTGGGAAACGCCAAGCAGCACAGGAGAATGAGGACGGTAGACAGGATGAAGGGCGGCAGCATTGCCGAAAAGAACGTCTTCGTAGAAAGACCGTAATAGCTGAAAAGATAAAGATTCTGCGGATTGCCGAAAGGCGTGATCATCCCACAGAGGTTAGCGGCACAGTTTTGCAGAATGAACAGGAGCGCCGTGTGCTTTTCCTGTCCAGTGGAGGAAAGAACAAACCAGCCCAGTGGCAGAAAAGTCAACAAGGCGGTATCATTGGTCAGAAGCATCGACCCGAACATGGTGATAACCACCAGCGCCGTACACACGCCCCGGACAGTGGAAAAGGTGTGTACCATCCGCTGGGAAAGAGCGGAAAAGATATGCAGATCCCGCAAAGCACCCACCACTGCCAGCACACAAAACAGGCAAGCAAGCGTCTTGAGGTCATAATAACCTAAGTAGTCCCTATCAGGCGGAACAAAAAATGCCGTTACAACTGCGGCCAGTAATGAAATGACCAGCATGGCATTGGCGCGACACCAAGATTTGATCTTACTCATAAAAAGCCCCTTTGCGTGAAAAATGTAGAATTCTGTATGGACACTTCTGCGAAGAAGATAACACATTTTCAAATGATTTACAATGGCACTCCGTTGACCTAACAAACGCTAAAGGCAGTTCAAAACTCGTGTACATTTTGCGCTGCTGGAATCAATAAAAGCATTTTTAAAAATATTTCGATTTCTTTGGAAGAATCAGTAGCTTTCCGGCGCAAGGTGTGATATGTGTTGTGGCTACCAAAGAAAGGAGCGATGCTCATGGCAAAAAAACGTGCCGACGGCGAAGGCAACATTCGCAAACGCGCAGACGGGCGTTGGGAGGGACGCTACACAGCAGGCTACCACCCTGAAACCGGAAAGCACATCATCAAAAATGTGCTGGGTAAGACGCAGGCGGAATGCAAGGCGAAGCTAAAGAAAGCCATCGAGGAGAGCCAGTCATTGGACGTCGGCCGCGCCGATGAATACACGGTTGCCGCTTGGCTGCGGACGTGGTTTGAATTGTATGCCAAACCGCACATTCGCCCATCCACCATGAACTACTACCACCGAAACATCGAACAGCATGTTGCCCCGGCTATCGGAGACATTCCTCTGAACAAGCTTACTACCCGTGACCTGCAAAAGCTCTACAACGATTTACAAAACAATGGCAGGTTGCGAAAGGTACAGAAAAAGGAGAAACCCGGACTGAGCAATTCCACTGTGCGCGGCATCCATATGATGCTGCACAATGCCCTTGACCAGGCGGTGAAAGAAAAACTCATTCTCAGCAATCCCACGGAGAATTGCATCATCCCCAAAATTGAAAAACAAGAGATGAAAATCCTTCACCCAGACCACATCAGCGCGTATCTAAATGCAGCCGAGCGGCGTAATGCCCTGCCGATGTTCTATCTGGAACTGGTCAGCGGACTGAGAAAGGGCGAGCTGGTCGCGCTCCAATGGAGCGACCTCGACGAAGCCAACTGCACCATCTCCGTCAGTAAGCAGGCCAGCTGGGACACAGAGCACCAGCTCATTCTAAGCCGCCCCAAAACCGGCAACTCTATCCGCGAGGTGTCCATCCCGCAGGATGCCGTGGAGCTATTGAAGCAGGAGCACGCCAAGCACCCGGACAATCCGTGGATGTTCCCGTCCAGCAGAACAGGAGAAATGTACCACCCAGACTCGGTGGTAAACCTTCATAAGAAAATCCTCAAGGACGCGGGACTGGAGCATATCCGCTTTCATGATCTCCGACATACCTTCGCAACGCTGGCACTGCAAAATGGCGTGGACGTCAAAACCGTCAGCAGTATGCTCGGCCACTATGATGCCGGATTCACACTCCGCACCTACACCCACGCCACTCGGCAGATGCAGCAAAAGGCTGCGGAGAAAATGGGCAGTTTCATGGCTCAGATTCGATAAGTCCCACAGGCAAGCAGAGCACCGGAAAGGAAACGGTTTCCTCTCCGGTGCTCTTTGGCTCTTTCCGCGCAGTTCGTTGTGTGGGTCACGGTGTGGGTCGGGCCGGTGTTTCAAGACGGTAATTTTTGAAAAGCGTCGAAGAAAAATGCCTTCGGCGTGAGGTGTAACCGCAATTTGTGTGGGTCAAAACTTTTCTTAAAAGTTATGAAAACAGCGGAAATCATTCGATTTCCGCTGTTTTCTGGAGCTAATGATGTGACTCGAACACACGACCTGCTGATTACGAATCAGCTGCTCTACCGACTGAGCTACATTAGCATATTCACTTTTGGGGTCGCAGACCTGATTCTTACGAATCAGCTGCTCTACGTCAGCATAGGGAACGATGAGATAATTTAAGCAGAAAACATGATACCATACTTTTGC
>ENA-OYYK01000365-OYYK01000365.1-human-gut-metagenome-genome-assembly--contig:-NODE-365-length-33322-cov-11.399946_pt1 | contig 33322 bp, 26 predicted proteins | sample MGYA00243247_ERZ653443 | MGnify/ENA primary metagenome ERZ653443 (study PRJEB26926, sample SAMN06165010) | human gut metagenome | biome: ENVO:00009003; feature: ENVO:2100002; material: ENVO:00002003... | reverse complement strand
ATACATTGCCATATATGGCACAAAGTACTGACAAATTGACAAAAGGAGTGCCACTTTTAATTTGGCACTCCTTTTGTTTTTTGGATATAAAAACTAAATAATTGAGTTTATGGCATATTCAAACGTAACAAAAGATTTTCGTGCTTTCGTAGATTCCATAGATATGAATTATCATGAGATATACGAATTTTATCAAGCATCAGTTGGCAATACAGAATCTCTCACCTTGTTTAGAGTAGAACCTGCAAACGGCAGCAATGACACAATGATTGTCCACGAGCCAATGAACAATGCTTTAAGGCTTTCTCCTGCGGCAGCAAATTTCTTGCCTGAATGGATTGAAAGCAATCTAATGGAAGAAATGGATGCTGAGTCTTTTTATGGTATGAAGTATGCACAAGAAAGAGATGAAGAACGAGAAGCGAAAGGTTTGGATTAACTTGGGGGCATGTCTTACGTTTAATAAAAAACTCCGATGAAGTTAGCGGCTTCATCGGAGTTTCTCATTTTCATACACATTAGGAATAGCCCCTGTATCTATTACATTATCGTCCCTGCAAAAATCAATAGTGCCGGATGTAAATCCCATGCTTCCGATTGCAATATTATGGATATAGTCTGCATATCCTTTATTTTGAAAATTTTTGCCGATTAGGTTTTTGAAAATTATCTTTATACTTATGCTATCGTTACTGCTTAAGATGACTTTTCCGTTCTGTCTGATTTCCTCTTTCATAGAAATATACTTTTGTGCTTTAATCGCAGATTATAGACAATGGTTTCTTTGCTACTTTCTTTGTCCGCCCTTTGCTCACTGAAAGAAAGTAGCGGCGGCAAATGCCGCCACCGCTTAAAAAAGTCGGGTGTTTAATCCCGTTACCTCCGTAAAGATTTCCTCCAGCATATCGAAATATATCCCCTCGTATTTGGCGATGTCTTTCGTCTTGCTCTCGAAGGTCTTTTTGCTGAATGTCTTGCGGTAGAAACGCATATTATAGAGGTCTAACCCCTCGTCGTAAATGATTTCAAGGCGGTTGGCGGAAGTCTTGTTCCGTGAAAGGCTCATCAACAAGCCGTTGCCCAAACCGATAAAATCCTTGCTGCCGGTCGTAAGGGCAAATCTGTGTCCTCCCATCTGTTGTAAAATCGTCTGTGCTATCATAATATACTCTGTTTTATCTGTCAATACTTGTTTTTGGGTGAGGGCGGTGTTTCCACCGCCTCACGCTGTTAATACTCTGTCAATTCGGCTATCTCGCTATGCCTGTGCAACCACTCTTTCACACACTCCATATTGTATTCGCTCGTGATGACTGCCGTATGGCTGTCTGTCTGCGTGAAACGGGTGCTTTCGTAGTCGTCTATCCACTCTTTGAGGGTTGACACTCCCCAAAACTGCACATCACTGAAAATGCCGTTCAAATCCGTTATCGTTTCCTTGAACTTGACGATTATCGTCTGATAGGTTGCGTTCATTGTCTTTCCTCCTTTCCTTGTTTCTTGTTCAACCATTTGTCCCTTGCGGTTCGGCACTCGTCCAATGTCGGCTTTACGCAGGAGAACAATTCTCCGTCCTCGCTTCTGTAGTCGTATTGCACAAGTGTCCGCTTGCGTCTGCCGAAACCCGATTGGAAACTTTCGTATTTCTCCGTACCTGCTTCCGTGCAGGTACTTACTCCGTTGATGGTCATTCGTGTTGTCATAATCGTCTATTTTTGAATAAATCTTTCCAAATATCTCTCTTGTATGCCGAGTGCTTCGGCATAGACACTTAATTGGGCGGCATAGCGGGTGCAGTAATAACTTTTTTCCATTTCGTTCTTGGATTGTCCGATATGTGCCCTTATATCGTTCAAATGCCTTTTGACGATATACTTGTAGTAATGAAGTTTTCTCTTTCTGTCCATATCCTTATGTGTTATATTATTAGAAGTGTACTGATAAAATTCTGTCCTGCATCACCATTTCGGGATTGCTTGTATAGCGTTGGTGCAGGTAGAAGTGGTGGGAGCCAAAGCCGTAAAGGAAGAACTTGTCAAGTTCGTGCTTTTCGGCAAACTCCTTTACACCTTTTCTTAACCCCTCCTCACTTGTTGTCAATGTGAGGAGGTTTACAAATTCAAGGAACAAAGTGGGGATTTTATCGTCCCACAGACAAACCATGCTTTCAATTCTTACTTCCATATCATTATCGTTTTAGAGTTTATACTATGCTGCTTTTCTCATTCGCTTGCGGATTAGGCTCATATTGCTGTCCACAAGGTTTATAATGCGGTCGTGGTATGCGGTGTTTTGGTTGCACGTTCCACGGCTTTGCACCACTTTGAATGTCTTTAACGACACTTCTATCGTTTCAATGCGTACCCCGTCTATGGTTGCCGAAAGGATGAGGGAGTTCTTTTTGAGGTAATAGGAGTTAGACCACACGCAATGGTGCATTACCGTTCCTTCTTCCGCAAACTCCGCCACGCTTTCCAATACACGGATGTTCAGTGTTCCGTCCGTAAAGACGATACCGAAGAATTTGCCTTTGAGTTTGCGGTATTCCTTTTCGTACTTCTTCGCTTCCTGCTTCCGTTCCTTCAACTGCTCGCGTTCCCTCTGTCTGTCGCGTTTCCGTACCAACCAGTCGTGTTCGGCTTTGAGGTCGGTAGGGCAAACATACTTCGGGCTGTGCGTGTCCTTGCCGAAATGACGGAGCAAGTCTATCATATCGCACCACATAGAGCCGTCGGATATGGTGTAGCCGTTGCGGATACAGATTTTAATGGATGCCCAATAGTCCCCGATGTTGAAAGTGCGATGCAGATAATGGCGTAACATCGGATATTGTCCTGCTTTTATCAGTGTTTCCGCTCGGCTGTCGGTAAGAATGGCAGGGAACAACTCTTGCGGAGTGAGGTTGTGCAAGTCCCCATCAAAGCCGTTGCGTTTCAGTTCGGGTATGACCTTGATTGTCGGGTAGGTCTTGTATGCTCCGATGTCGTATGCCTTATGGCTCTTGTTACCCCTCAATTCAATATTACTCCATTCGTTCCACATATCGTAATATAGGGTGTGCATACTTCTGAGCCTTGCTATGATTTCCGACTTTCCGCTTGGTGCAAACCACCACTGCACTACTTCGTTTAATGAATACTCGGCAGGCTGTCCTACCTTGAATGTTGCCCTTGCCATAAAGTAGCGTACCACCTGATAGCCTTTCCGTGTGGTGATGACTGAATAATATGCGTTCTCCCTAAATACTCGTTTGCGTGTATCAAGGATTTCAAGTTCCTTTCCGCAATGTGGGCAGGTACATCCGCAAATACTTTCGGCAAGTTGATGCTTGCTTTTCCATCGGTGTCCGCACTCTGTACAAGTGATGATACCGCCTTTCGTGCGGTGTGCATAGTGCTTGAAACAATGCTCAAATGCGTATGCGGTCTGACTTTCGGTCGGTTTGGACAGTCCGTGTGATAAACGGACTACCTCTCTCTGTATGCGTGTTCTCGGTTTCATAAGCCTAAATCAAATAATGAGGGTTGGACATTGGTTTCTTGCTTGGCGGTCGGCTTCTTGTTGCGTTCCTGCATCTTGCGGAGTTCGGCTTGCTGGTACTGCTCGACTGCTCTTTTTCGTGCTTCCGCCTTTTCCTCCTCCGTAAGTTCCACCGTGTGGTTTACCATCACTTGGCAAGAAAGGGGTTTGCCGACCTCTATATCATCCTCGTCATAGTAGTGGACTGCCATAGAGTACACCTCTCCGTCCGTGAAGCCGTTACAACCGCTCCGTTGCACCTCGTTGAGAATGTAGGTTACACAATCGTCTATGTTCTTGCCCTCCTTGCGGTATGCAACCGCAAAGAGTTTGTCTTCCATTGCCCTCTGTTCCAAATAGGCTTGTATCGTTCTCTTGAAATGGTCTGTTGTCTTCATATCCTTGTCGTTTTAATGGGTTACTGAATGGTCGCTTTCAAAATCTCTCGCCAATAGATTGGCTCTGCTTCGCTTAGCAGGAAGTCCACAAAGTCCGCCCTTGCATCCTTGCGGAGTTCTTGGAATAGTCGCTGAAAGGTGCTGAAATTGCCGTTGATATAGGTTTCCACCATATACTCGAAGATGTTGTCCACCTCGTAATATCTGCACTGCTGTGCTGCTGTCCTTGAATGTCTTTTCGTTGCCATATACTTGATGTTAAATTGTTAATAACCATACGATAAAGCCGAAGAAAGCGATTATTGAAACAAGCGTAACAAACACGCCCAACACGATACGGAACACTCCGCAGATAACCTCGCCTGCAATGCCGATGACGGAAGCACCTGCCCAAAGGATTGTACCGAAAATGGCTCTCAATAATGCGGTTGCCAATCTTCGCAATGTCTGCACTATGTATTGTCCTGCTTTCATATCCTTTTCGCTTTTTGATTTTTTATTTATGCGGATTTGAGAGCTGAGGGAGTTGAGTTTCGTTCTCTTTTTCGCCTCTCGTCATCCGACATTTTTTTTATGCGTCTTCCGGTCGCTTCGGTCGTTTTCGTTTCAGTTGCCCCATAAACGAAGCGGTTGGGGAAAACAAGGTTTTTTGAAAAAATACTACCCGACAACGGAGGCGTGGAGATTTTTTCAAAAACAGGAGGCTTGACCTTGTTTTACCGGCAAAACCCGAAGTTTCCTTTGCGACTGATAACGGAACGCCCTCGAAGCGATCCACTGAAGACGGATATGGAGGATGACGAAACAGAGGCGAAATTGAAAAGGAAAATCATTATGCTTTCGCCAGAATAAAAGAGAAGTGTATGGGTTACGAAGTATGCAGTACAGAACCGACAATAAAGAATTGTCCCCCGTTACGGTACTCGCGAATTGAGTCGTAACGGGGGATATTTCTTTCGGTTATGTCCCTGTCGTAAAAAGGTCGTTGAATTTATGAGGAGACGTTTTTACGATGAAACAAACAGTCTAATATATTATTGGCATATTCTCTCTGGGAACAGAAGAGGATTGAAATTCCATCAATTCAATAATTATAAATACATAGAAAGATGAAAAGTACATTCAGCGTATTGTTTTTTGTAAAACGCATGGCAGTCAGAAAAGACGGTACTGCCCCTATCCTGTGTCGTATAACATTGAACGGCACACAAACAAGTTTCAGTTGTAGGCTATATGTTCCTTTGGAACAATGGGATGCCAAAAGTGGAATGTCGGTCGGGAAAGATACCGTGTCCCGGCATATAAATAGCGAAATAAAGAAAATCCGAAAGAATGTCAGGAAACACTATGATGCGATTTTCAACGGATTGGGTCCCTTGACAGCCGAAAGGGTGAAGCACTCTTATCTTGGATTTGACAGGTGCGGAAGAACTTTGTTACAAGTATTTGAAAACCACAACAAGGACTATGAGCAGTTGGTAGTAAACGGTATAAGACAGATGGCTACCTACCAGAGATACTGCGGTGTTTACAAGCACCTTCAGGAGTTCCTTTGGAAAAAATACCGTCTTAAAGATATTGCCCTTGCGGATATTCGTTCCAATTTCATTGTCGATTTCGAGGTGTTTTTAAGAACGAAGAAAGCCTGCTCGAATAATACGGTCTGCATTTACATAACGCCCCTGCGTAAAATGATTTCCATTGCAACAAATAACGGGTGGTTGGATTATGACCCGTTTTTCAACTATCGTATCTCCATCCATAGAAAAGACCGGGTGTATTTGACTATGGAAGAGATTGAAGCTATTGCAAGTATGCAGTTCACAAAGTTCCGCGAGAATTATGAGTTGATACGTGATATGTTCGTGTTTTGCAGCTTCACAGGGGTGTCTTATGTCGATTTGAGAAATCTGAAACACGAAAATCTGAAACGGATAGACGGTGAATTATGGCTTTGTTTCAATCGGCACAAGACAGGCATATCTTGTAGCATCCCTTTATTGGAAACGGCAAAGGAAATTTTGGAACGCCATAAAAATCCCGAAAAGGCACAATTCCTGTTTACCTTGCCAACATATCAAACCTTGTTGAATGGCATTAAACGGGTCATTGAAAAATGCGGTATTGAAAAGCCAATTTCGTGGCACACCAGCAGGCACTCGTTTGCTTCGGAGGTATGTCTATTGAATGGTGTTCCCATTGAAACAATCAGCAGGATGCTTGGGCATACAGACGTGAAAACAACTCAAATTTACGCCAAAGTCAGCAACACTGCAATACGGAGGGACATGGCTAATTTAGCGGAAAGATTACGGAGGCTATAGCAAAAAATGAGGTTCTGCAATACGTCAGAACCTCACAATTATCTCCATTTCTTTGGCTGTTTGGCAAATAAAGTATAACTTTGTCCTTTGAAAAGAGTTGTTTGAAAGAGTAAGCAAAGCACAGTAAATCAATGCAGTCTGAATGTCGCTAAATCATTACCCTTTTCCTACTACTTGTTTGCTACTCTCTGCTTTTCAATCAGATACAACATTTTTTATTATCCTTTGCAAAGATAGGAAATAAAATTGAGAGTAAGAGCGGAAAAGCGAAGAAAGGAAGGATAAAAAAAGGGAGAGAGCGGAGGAATACTTCAGACGCAGACGCGGCAGAACCAGGTCTTTTTTCCTCACAAACGTGCGTGTTCTTATAATTTGTAGAGAAGAAAAGTAAATGAGGCAGAGTGAGGGGAAGAGAAGCACCGGAAAGAGAAAAGACGAAAGAAAATAGATAAAAAGACCGGCGGCAAAACCGGAAGATGATAAAACTTGAAAAAAGAAAATTAAAAAAGTTTCTGAATAACATGGTTTGCATAAGTCTTGAAATTCGCATTGAATAGTAGTATGGCATCCATCGTTTCAGAGGGAAGTCTTTGATGAAGGATGCCGGATTTATATCATATTTGTAATATGCGCGCACGTGTGTGAGAAAAAGGAACTGCGTCTACGTTGGAAGTAGCTTCCGTCTTCTTGGAAATCTGTCGGCTTGTCCGTATTGTTCATATTATGGGAACAGACGGGAGAGCTGAAAGATTTAAATTTTGCGGGGGTAAGATTATAGATCTTTCCTAGTGGCAACAGGTAGTCCGTAAGTTCTTTTTTAATAAATTATGGGAAACAAAAGATAAAAGCTGCGTTCTTTCAACCATTATGCCGATAAAATTGTTTAAATTTGCAGGAATACTTGTACAGACACTCGATGAAGAAAAAATATGTTCGTTGGACATTGTGGACGATAGCATCTCCGTTCATTCTGTTCATCATTTTATGTATATTGATTTATTTGCCACCTATTCAGAATTTTCTGGTGGACAAAGCTGCTGTATATGCCTCGGAAGCTACGGGTATGAATATCTCCGTGGGACGTATCTCTTTGTCTTTTCCGTTGAATCTGGTGGTGACCAATGTAGATGCTGCTTCCCCGCATAATGATACGTTGCTCAGTGTACGCCGCCTGCAAGTGAATGTGCAGTTGCTGCCACTGCTGAAAAAGCAGGTGGAAGTGGATGGCATATCCCTGCAAGGAGCCACAGTGAATTCTAATGACTTGATACATGGCATGAAGTTGAACGGTACTTTGGGGGAATTGTTCATTTCCAGTCATGGAGTGGCACTGGACCCCGAAACTGCCATCGTTAACAAAGTCTTGTTGAAAGATACGGATTTATCTCTTTGCCTGAATGACACCGCTGCGGCCGATACGGCTGCAAGCGACACCGCCTATTGGAAAATAATATTGCAGGATATTGATTTACAGAATGTATCCTTTGCGCTGGATATGCCTTTGGACAGCTTGTCATTGGCGGCTTCGCTGGATAATGCCATACTGCGCGATGGGCTGATAGACTTGCATAAATCGGCCTATTCGCTGCAAACGTTTCGGATAGAGAACGGACGTGTGCGTTACGATAACGGGAAGCCGCTGGCTGCCGACAGCCTGTCCTCCGGACTGGACCCCTCCCATATTGCACTGACGGATATCGGTGTGAAACTGGATTCCCTATACTACGGAGGTAGGAATATGAAAGCCATAATCAGCCAGTTTGTGCTGAAAGAGCGTTCGGGAGTGGAAATCGTTTCTGCCACAGGGCGGATGGTTTCCAATGACAAGGTGCTGCGTGTGCCTTCATTGAAACTGGAAACCCGGGATTCTTATCTGGAACTGAACGCTGCGATGGATTGGAATGCCTTGGATTTTAAGGATGAAGGCTTGGTGTCCGCACGGCTGATGGCTGATATAGGAAAGCCGGATGTGGTGAGATTCATGGGAAGTATGGATGAAAAGTTTATCCGGCAGTATCCTTCCGAACCCTTGCGCATCCGTACAGGGATCGACGGTGATTTGAACAAGCTGAAACTGACTACGCTGACTGCCGAGCTGCCCGGTGCATTGGGATTGTTCGCCCGGGGGGAGCTAACCCATCTGACAGACAGTCTGCTGCGCGGGGGGGATATCACTTTGGAAGCTGAAACCAAGGATTTGAAGTTTGTTTCCACGTTGGCTGAAGGAATAGAAATTCCATACGGAACGCGCTTGGAAGGCAAATTTACGATGGCGGGCACTAAAATGGGCACGGACCTGCTGCTGATGCAGCCCGAAGCCCAGGCGGTGGTTGCGGCCGATACTATTCCTATAACGGTTTATAATGACAGCATCTCCGTAGCGGATGATTTCAAGATGGAACGGGCAGCCCGTCTGTTTGCCAAATACGACTTGTCGCGTGACAGGTATGAGGCAGACTTGGCTGTCAATCATTTTGACCTGCACCAGTTTATGCCTGCCGATTCTTTGTACACCTTGTCCACCCGTCTGAAAGTGGAGGGGGAAGGTTTTGACTTTTTTTCTCCCCGTACTTATTTCAATGCGGAGGGCGGCATAGACCGTTTCCATTATGGCAGTTATCATCTGACAGGAATTTCATTGGCTGCCGGACTGGAGAAATCGAAGGTGCATGCTTCACTGGCAGTGAAAAACTGGACCATGGATATCAAGGCGCATTTGGATGGTATCTTGAAACCTCATGATGTTTCGGGCGACTTGAAAATGGATGTGGCTCATTTGGATTGGCAGGCGCTTCATCTGATGGATACCCGTTTTCAGACCTCCCAGCACCTGGGGGTCCGTTTCAGCAGTGACCTCAGAAAAAGGTATGTCGTAGAGGCCGAGATGACGAATGCCACGATTGTCACTGCCAAACGCACTTCCCATTCCAAGGACCTGTTTGCTGGATTCAGCACTTCCAGAGATTCCACTTTTGCTTATCTGCGTGCGGGGGATCTTGATTTGAGTCTGGAAGGAGCAGGGCACATGGAATACATTTCCGGCAGGGCGGATTTGCTGATGAAGAAACTGGCGGAACAATGGGAAAGCAAACATATTGAACAGGAGGAGCTTCGGGAATTTCTTCCGGGACTATGTCTGAAAATATCTTCCGGTCCCGATAATCCGATAGCCAATTATCTGTCAATGATGGGGTTGTCATACAGTCGTCTGTTTATGGATGTGGATTCATCTCCGGCAGAGGGATTGAACGGGGAGGCTTATTTATATGGATTGCGTACAGACAGCCTGACTTTGGATACCATCTATTTGGATGTACAGCAGGACCTGAATGGCATAAATATGTTGAGCGGAGTGGTGAACGGACCCAAACCGGGACAGGAGGCGTTTGATGTGACGCTGGAGGGAAATGTGGGAAACAACAGTGCCCAGTTGTTGGTTCAATACCTGAATGCCCGTAAAGAACAGGGAGTATATATGGGCGTGATGGCCGACCTGCGCCGCCACGGCATACGCATGAAGGTTTTTCCAGAGCATCCCACGTTGGTATACCGTCCTTTTACCGTGAATAAAAATAACTATATTTATCTGGCTGACAACGGGCGGATTCATGCAAATCTGGATTTGCATGACGAGCAGGGGACCGGACTCAGTTTCTATACCAATCGGGAAGATACCATAGCCAAACAGGATATGACGGTGGAGCTTTCACGCATCAATCTGAAAGAATTCCGGCGTATCCTTCCCTATATGCCTGATATGGAAGGATGGATCGGAGCAGAAGCGCATTATATAGATTCCGGTCCGTATATGATGGTGAGCAGTGATTTGCGTATAGATGAATTCAAATATGAAGGCAGTGCGTTGGGAAATTGGGAACTGGGTGGTGTGTATCTGCCCGGTGAGGCAAAGGATCATCATCTGGATGCCTATATACGCCATGATGGTGAGGAGATAGCTCATTTGGGAGGTATCTATCTGCCCGCGGAGGAAGGAACGGGAAGCCTGAGCGCGGATATAGCCTTCGAACATTTTCCGCTGAATGTCGCCAATCCGTTTGTGCCCGACCGCATGGTGGAACTGGACGGGGATATTGATGGAACATTGTCCATGAAAGGTGATCCGGCCAAACCCTTGCTGAATGGGGAACTGGCATTGGATTCCGTGACTTTCTTCATGCCGGAGATGTCTGCCATGTTCCGTTTTGATAATGAACCGGTGCAGGTGGTGAACAGTAAGATGATGTTCAAGGAGTTCGATATATTCACCAAAGGCAAGACTCCTTTTACCATTAACGGCGAGGTGGATTTCTCGGATTTGGAACGGACGGCAGTGAACCTTAAAATGCATGCCGAGAATTATGAGTTGCTGAATGCTCCCCGTACCAAGCGGGCTATGGTTTACGGCAAGATGTATGTGGATTTTAACGCAACGCTGCGCGGTCCTGTGGAGGAACTGGTGATGCGGGGGAACATGAACATCTTGGGGAAGACCAATGTGACCTATGTCCTGAAAGACTCTCCCTTGACGGTGAACGACCGTTTGGGGGATATGGTGACTTTTGTCAATTTCAACGACACAACTTCGGTAGAGGAGTCCTCTGTCCAGCAAATCTCTTTGGGAGGGATGGATGTGGCCATGACCATGCATATAGACCAGGCGGTGCAGGCACGTGTGGATCTGGTGCCGGACGGCTCCAACTATATGTTGCTGGAAGGAGGCGGAGACTTGTCATTCCAGTACACTCCTCAGGGGGATATGTTGCTGACCGGGCGTTATTCCTTGATGAGCGGGGAGATGAAATACCAGATTCCGATTATTCCGCTGAAGACTTTTAATATTCAAAATGGCAGTTATGTGGAGTGGACGGGAAATATCATGAATCCGCAACTGAACATTACCGCGACCGAAAGGGTCCGTGCTTCGGTGGGCGAGGATGGAAAGACTTCGCGTATCGTCGGGTTTGATGTAGGGATCGCTTTGAGCCAGAGTCTGGAGAATCTGGGGCTGGCGTTTACCCTTTCGGCTCCCGAGGATGCGTCTGTGCAAGACCAGCTGAATGCCATGTCGGTGGAGGAACGGGGAAAACTGGCTGTCACCATGCTGGTGACCGGAATGTATATGGCTGAAGGAAACTCTACGGGAGGATTTAATGTGAATAATGCCTTGAACTCATTCCTGCAGAGCGAAATCTCGAATATTGCCGGAAAAGCACTTGATATCAATGTGGGCATGGAAACGGTGGATGACGCCGATAGCGGCGGGAAACGCACGGATTATAATTTCCAGTTCGCCAAACGTTTCTGGAATAACCGCTTCCGTATAGTGGTAGGCGGTAAAGTGTCTACCGGAAGTACGGTACAGCAGGATGAAACCTTTATTGATAATGTATCCATAGAATACCGCTTGGACAACAGCGGTACCCGGTATGTCAAGCTCTTCCACGACAAGAACTATGAGAGTGTGCTGGAAGGTGAGATCATAGAGACCGGTGTGGGTATTGTGCTTCGCAAGAAGATGAGTCACCTGGGCGAACTGTTTATTTTCAAGTCTAAGAAGAAAAAATGATTGTTGGAGATATGGAGAGAAAACATAACATAAACCTGCTTCTATTATCGGTATTGTTGCTGATGACAGCTGCCTGCTCTACTACCAGGAATTTGCCGGAAGACGAAACGCTATATGTCGGTGTGAAAAATATGGAGATTCTGAATGAAGACAAGACCCCTGCCGGTGTCCAGACCTTGGAAGAGGTGGAGGCTGCTTTGTCTTATCCTCCCAATAATGCCATTTTGGGAAGCAACTCCTTGCGTTTTCCCATTCCTTTCGGTTTGTGGATATACAATGATTTTGTGAAATACCAGGATAAAAAGGGGGTGGGGCATTGGATCTTCAACAAGCTGGGGTCTACTCCGGTGTATTTGTCTACGGTGAATCCGGAAACCCGTGTGAAGGTGGCCACCAATCTGTTGCATGATTATGGCTTTTTCAATGGTGCTGTGACTTATTCTGTAGACTCGTTGAAGAATCCTCGGAAAGCCAAGTTAAGTTATAAGATTGATATGGCGAACCCTTATTATCTGGACTCTGTCATGTATCTGAAATATCCTCCTCGCGCCGATAGTCTGATCAGGGCTGCTTATGACCAGAGGGTATTGCATAAAGGAGATAATTTCAGTGTGTTGAAACTGGAGGAGGAGCGCCAGCGGCTGAGTACCCTTTTCCGTAACAATGGTTATTATTATTTCCGTCCCGAATTCATTACTTTCCGTGCGGATACCTTGCGCAAACCGGGAATGGTCAGTTTGCAGGTTGTCCCGAAAGCTGGAGTGCCTGCCGATGCGAAAAGACCTTATTATATAGGGAATACTTCTGTTTATCTTACCGGATATAAAGGAGAGGAACCTACTGATTCCATCGTCTTTCCGGGAATGACTTTACACTATAGCGGTAAGAAACCCGGTATCCGCCCCGGAGTATTGGCTAAGCGCTTCTTTTACCAGAAAGGGCAGCTTTATTCTCAGGCCCGTCAGAATTTCACGCAGGAAGCCTTGGCGCGTTTGGGCATTTTCAAATTTGCCGAGTTCCGCTATGCCCCGCAAGATACATTGCCGGGGTGTGATACGCTGAATGTGCGGATGAATGCTACATTCGATTTGCCGTATGACGGAGAACTGGAATTCAATGTGACTACCAAAAGTACGGATCAGACTGGTCCCGGAGCGATTTTCAGCCTCTCGCGGAAGAATTTCATGCGTACAGCCGCCACGCTTTCTTTCCAGTTGAAAGGGTCATACGAATGGCAGACCAATTCTACGGCGGACGGGAACAGTTCTAAATTGAACTCATACGAGTTGGGAACTTCTTTTTCATTGGAGTATCCTCGCCTGGTGTTGCCGTGGATGAGTAAAAAAATGATGAGCTCGCGATTTCCGCAGCATACCTCATTCAAGTTGTATGCCAGTCAGTTGAACCGTGCCCGCTTCTTTAAAATGCTTTCTTTCGGTGGAACGGTGTCATACGATTTCCAGCCTTCGCGGGTATGGAAACATACTGTGACTCCTTTCAGATTGGCATTTAATACGTTGCAGCATACTACTACACGTTTTGATACGATAGTGGACAAGAACCGGAGCTTGAAAATCAGTTTGGGAAATCAGTTTATTCCAGCTATGAGTTATACGTTTACGTATGATAACGCCCCGTTGAAGAAACGCAATAATTTATGGTGGGAAACTTCCTTTACTTCGGCAGGTAATCTGACTTCGTTGGTGTATGCTGCTTTTGGGAAGGGATTCAAGGAAACAGATAAGAAGTTATTAAACAGTCCTTATGCGCAATTCCTGAAAATGACATCTGAAGTGCGTTGTTTGTTTAAAGTCGGAGAGAAACAGCATATAGCCACTCGTTTGATGGGGGGAATTTTGTATGCATATGGGAACCAGACTGTAGCGCCTTACAGCGAGCAGTTCTATATTGGGGGAGCTAACAGTATCCGTGCGTTTACAGTGCGCTCTATCGGCCCCGGTTCTTATCGTCCCGAAGATAAACAGTATGGTTATCTGGATGAAACCGGAGATGTGAAGCTGGAAGCGAATGTGGAATACCGTTTCCCTATCCTGGGTGATTTGTACGGGGCAGCTTTTCTGGACGCGGGAAATGTGTGGCTGCTGCGTGAACAAAAGAATGAGGAAGGTGAGAATATACGTCCCGGCGGTTTGCTTACTCTTCGTAATTTTGCTAAAAGTATAGCTTTGGGTACTGGGGTGGGATTGCGTTATGACCTTACTTTCCTGGTGATCCGCCTGGATCTGGGTATTGCTCTTCATGATCCGTATGATACCGGCAAGAAAGGATATTATAATATTCCTAAGTTTAAGGATGGACTGGGATTGCACTTTGCCATCGGCTATCCTTTCTAGAAATAGGGCTTGATTTGTGTCAAAAGGAGGGAAATGATTGATTTATGCTCGAATTTGAATGGAATGTAGCTTTTTTCCTCCGTATTATTTTGTAGCTTTGTACCATCAAATATTCAATTTTAAATAAATAAACTATGAAACCAACTTTATTTTTATTGGCGGCTGGTATGGGCAGCCGTTACGGAGGATTGAAGCAATTGGATGGTCTGGGTCCTAACGGCGAAACTATTATGGATTATTCTATTTATGACGCTATCAACGCCGGCTTTGGAAAACTGGTCTTTGTTATCCGTAAAGATTTTGAACAAGATTTTCGTGAAAAGATTATTTCTAAATATGAAGGTCATATTCCTTGCGAACTGGTATTCCAGGCTTTAGACAATCTGCCGGAGGGTTTTACTTGTCCTGCGGAGCGTACAAAACCTTGGGGAACTAACCATGCTGTCATGATGGGAGCTGATGTGATACAGGAACCGTTTGCGGTGATCAATTGCGATGACTTCTATGGCCGTGACTCGTTCCAGGTAATGGGCAAGTTCCTTTCTGCACTGCCCGAAGGTGCTAAAAACACGTATGCTATGGTGGGCTTCCGTGTAGGAAATACATTGAGCGAGAGTGGAACGGTATCCCGCGGCATCTGTGGAACCAATGCGGATCATTTGTTGACTTCCGTGGTAGAACGTACCAAAATTCAGCGCATAGACGGAGAAGTGAAGTATATTGACGACAATGGCGAATGGACAGCTACCCCTGACACAACTCCGGTGAGCATGAACTTCTGGGGCTTTACTCCTGATTACTTTGCTTACAGCAAGGAATTCTTTAAAGCATTCTTGAGCGATCCTAAAAATATGGAAAACTTGAAGAGCGAATTCTTTATTCCGCTGATGGTGGACAAGCTGATTAATGACGGTACTGCTACCGTTGAGGTATTGGATACTACCAGCAAATGGTTTGGAGTAACTTATCCTGAAGACCGTCAGAGTGTGGTTGACAAGATACAGGCATTGGTGGATGCCGGTGAATATCCTGCAAAATTATTTTAAGATGAGAGGTAGTGTAGTCACACTTATATAATTTACTTTCGGGGGCTGTCCGTTTTTTTTCGGACAGCCCCCGTTGGATTACTATTTTTTATCTTCTGTTTTCATTATTGCATCTTGTATTCGCTGGGAGATAACCCGGTATGGTGCTTGAAGTATTTGCCAAAAAAGGAAGGGTTCGGGAAGTTCATAAAATAAGCTACTTCCTGAATAGACATGACGGAGTATTTCAACAGCGCTTTGGCTTCCAGTATCACATATTCGTCAATCCACTCTCCGGCAGTTTTTCCGCTCACTTTCTTTACTACGGTGGAGAAATGTTTGGGACTCAGGAATAATTGCTCCGCATAAAAATCTACGCGTCTTTCTTTACGGTGATGTTCGGTCAGCAAGTTGATGAACTGGTTGAACAATACCTCTTCCCTTTTCAGTGATTTCGGATTCTCGGAAAGGAATTCCGGTTGTTTTCTATGAAGGATGGAACCTATCTTATATAAATAGGCCCCCATTAGTCTGCGTACGATTTCTGTCCTGAAGTTATCGTTCCGGCTTACGGTTTCTTCTATCAGTTCATAGAATGATTTCAGTTCCTGTACCTCTTCTTCCATCAAATGAAATTTGGGATTCTCTTTCAATGAGATGAAAAATGGCATGAAACTGTTCAGGTTGATATACATCTCTTTTAAGAAATCAGATGATATTAAAAACATTTGTGACAAATGAATGCCCGGTGATAACATGGACTGTAGAATATCGCCGGGAGCGCAAATAATCAGATCGTTTTGCTCAATGTCGTATTCCCGTAAATTGATATTGACTTTGGCAGAGCCTTTTTCACGGATAGAGATAATGATTCCATCCAGCCGTAATGGGTATTTAAAGATGGGGTTCATATTCTCGGGGATGTAATGTTCGCTTCTATCCATTACGAAATCATTGTTAATCCCTTTTAGACTGGGATTCATCTGTCGGATACGGGCTATGGATATATTTCCTATTTCATGTTCCATATTTCTTAATTTTGCCTCAAATGTATAAATCAAAAGTCAATAATCCACTCTTTTTTTCTCATAATATCATTTTTTAATTGAAATTGACGGATGTGAATTCGGAGGCGTGTGATGGCAGGAATTCTTAATTCTATTTAAAAGGGGGATGCTGGCAAACTATTTGTACATAATAACGTGTATATTTAACAACAGAATTATAAAGAACAAAACTATGTCAATGTATTGGATCTTATTTATTGGAATCGCGGTAATCAGCTATATTGTACAGAATAGTCTGCAAAGCAAGTTTAAGAAATACTCGAAGATGCCTTTGGCCAGCGGTATGACAGGAAAGGATGTGGCTGAAAAAATGTTGCATGATAACGGTATCTATGACGTGCGTGTAACCAGCACTCCGGGTATGCTGACCGATCATTATAATCCGGCAAACAAAACGGTGAACCTTAGTGAAGGGGTATATGGAAGCAACAGTGTGGCTGCTGCGGCAGTTGCCGCCCATGAATGCGGACACGCCGTGCAACATGCGCGTGCATACGCTCCGCTAAAGATGCGCTCGGCTTTGGTGCCTGTGGTGCAGTTCTCATCTTCTATTATGACTTGGGTGTTACTGGCAGGTATTTTGATGGTGAATACTTTCCCGCAGTTATTGTTGGCAGGAATTTGTCTTTTTGCCATGACCACTCTTTTCAGCTTTATTACGTTGCCTGTTGAGATCAATGCCAGCCAGCGTGCGTTGGTATGGTTGAGCAAGGCCGGAATTACAAATTCATATAACCATCATGCGGCAGAGGATGCGTTGCGTTCGGCTGCTTATACGTATGTGGTTGCGGCACTTAGTTCGTTGGCTACACTGATTTACTATATAATGATTTATATGGGACGTCGTGACTAAGACCTTATAAGGGAAATATATTTTTATTATAGAAGGCTGCCTACGGGGCAGCCTTTTCTAGTTATATTTTGATTAGTTTCGAAATAATTTTTGTTTTAATCTCTTTTTCTTTTCGTTTTAATTTGTATTTTTGCCCTGTCAGCAAAATGAGATAATACCTATGAAAAAACAATTACTGGTCTTTTTAACAATTTGTTGTTTCCCGTTTATGCTAAATGCACAAATGCCGGAACGTACTCCCGAGAATATTGCAAAATACAAAGAATTGTGCCGTGCCCATATTTATAAAGATATGAAAGGCATGTATCGTGAAGCCGGAGGAGCTTTAGTCTTTCCGTTCCTTGCTCCGGGAAGTAATCAATACTTAGATATGCTATGGGATTGGGATTCTTGGTTGAGCAACATCGCTCTGCGCCAAATCTTATTAGAGAACGGCACGGAAAAGGATAAGCAGGAGGCCCTGAAGTATGAACAGGGATGCATCCTCAATTCCTTGCACTATGGAGGTATGGACGGTTGGATTCCTATCTGGATAGAACGGAATGCCCCTAGCCGCGAAGAGATGTTGAAAACACGGAATCCTTGGAAAAGCAATATGCACAAACCTACATTGGCACAACATGCCGCCTTTATTGTCCGCAATATGAACGGGGATGCGGAGTGGTTGCGCGATGATTTTTATACGTTGCAGGCATTTGTCTGTAAATATTTGAATTTTCATCGTCACAAGGCGACTGGGTTATTCTATTGGGAAACTGATGAGGCTATCGGAGTTGATAATGATCCCAGTACTTTTTATCGTCCTCAGGGCAGTTCGGGATCCATCTTCTTGAACGCGTTGATGTATCGCGAATTACAGGCTATGGCATACTTGGCCGGCTGTCTGAATTTGGATGATATAGCAGTTTCCTTTGAGAAAGAAGCGGCAGTATTGAAAGGAAAGGTACAAGAACATTGTTGGGACCCGCGTGACCGTTTTTATTATAGTGTGGATTTGAATCTGCTTCCGGTGGAGAAACCGGATATAAAGGGGCTGTACCCGGGACAATTGTTTCTGCACGTAGGGCAGCCGCGTGATTATGATTGTTTGATTCAGCGTCTTAGTGTGTGGAGCGGATTTATGGCGATGTGGGCTGAAATTGCCACTCCGGAGCAAGCAAAGGAAATAGTGCGGATTCATTTTCATGATACTTGCTCCTTTAACGCTCCGGCGGGAATCCGTACTTTGTCTCCTTTGGAAAAAATGTATAATGTACGTGCCAGTGGGAATCCGTCTTCCTGGCAAGGTCCGGTTTGGATTAATGTGAATTATCTGGTCTTTCGTGGATTGGTGAAATATGGATTTACGGAAGAGGCCCGGGAATTGGCGGAAAAGACCATTTTGCTTTTGGGACGTGACTATGAACGTTTCGGGGCATTACATGAATATTATCTGCCTGATAATGGTGAGCCGGTATTGAATAAAGGTTTTCAGAACTGGAATTTACTGGTGTTGAATATGGCTGCATGGTTGGATGGGAAACCATTCGTTACTGAATTCTAGGTATGAAGCTGCCTTTTGACATAGAGCGGGAATTAATTCGGAAACTTATAAATGGAGACAAGATTGCTTTCAGCCATCTTTTCTCTTTTTATAAGTCCCAGGTCCTTTATTATTGTGTCCATTTTGTCAAGGATAAAGAGATAGCTGAGGATATAACACAAGATATTTTTTGACCGTTTGGGAAAAGAAGGAAGATATTCGGATTGAGCAGTCTTTTTCCGCTTTTCTTTATACTATAGCAAGAAATCGTATTTACGATATATTTCGTTCTCTGTCTGCCCGATCTGTGCTATACGAAAAACTGATGGAACAGGCCATTGATTATGTAGATGATGTAGAGAAGAGTCTGGAAGAAAAGAATATTAAGGAATTGATTGCACAGGCTTTGGAACAGTTGAGTCCGCGCCAACGGGAGATTTTCGAATTGAGCCGGAATAGAGGACTGTCTCATAAAGAAATAGCTGAACAACTTGGTTTGTCTGTTTATACTGTGCAAGATCATATAAAAAATGCATTAGAGAAAATTCGTGCTTATCTGATCCCTTTCATTAGTGCCTGTCCAATACTTGTAAGCCTAATCATATTAAAATACGTTAAACCATAAGATTCCTATCCCCACCTTTTGCTTTTGATTCGTATCCTTTATAAAGAAACGAAAGAAATGCATAATGAAAGAAAAACAAAAGATACATTATTCGGTTTGGAAAAGATTTGTTGACGGTATTTATACCTGTAAGGATATTGAGGAACTGTTGGCAGACACAAAGACAGACCGGTCAAAAGACTTTGATGAAGCTTCTGCTTGTTTATGGAAAACTGGTGAAGAAGAGTCTTCATCCTCATGGGAGGAATGGATTTCCAATGAGCGTCAGGCACTTCAAATTATCAGCAATTACGAGGATAGGCGTCGGAATCACTCTATCTATTTAGTAAAAAAATGGGGGAGCATTGCTGCGGCTATATTGCTTTGCATCGTTTTGAGCGTAGTTTATTTTGCTAATCCGGCAGGCATGAAGGTTGCTCAATATGAAATACACGTACCTTATGGTAAAAGACAAAAAGTGGTGCTCCCTGACGGGACAAAAGTGATCTTGAATGCAGGCTCTTATATGAAATATCCGAGGCAGTTTGGAAAAGAAGGCCGTTACGTTCATTTCAAGGGAGAGGCTTATTTTGATGTAGCTAAAAATAAAGACTGTCCTTTCATTATTCAAAGTCAGGATTATAAAATACGTGTTTTGGGTACTACTTTTAATCTGAATAATTATGAAGATAGTGAGGAACTGCAACTGACTCTATGCACAGGAAAGGTGCTGATGAATTTCGGCGAAGAACAATTGAAACTGACCCCCGGCGAGCAATTGGTATTGGATAAAACCAATATGCATCTGGAGCGTGAGCATGTGAATACTCAAAATTATATGTTGTGGATGCAGAACAAGTTATACTTTAACCGTACTCCGATACAAGAAGTGACGAGGAGGTTGGAACGGGTGTATAATTGTACTATACGATTAGACTCAAGTTTTGTCTTTAACAATTTCCTTTCGGGTACGCATGATAATAGGAGTTTGGAGGCGGTTTTGGAGTCCATTCGCTTGGCTACGGGCATTAAATACAGGAAAGCAAACAATTCGTATATTCTATATAAATAATACCTTAATAATTAAATAATCAAGATCTATGAAACAACATGCGAAGAGGGCTTCGTGGGCCCGAGTATTGCTTGTACCGACCTTATTGCTAGGTTCGGCATCCATGGCTGCTTTCCCCGTGCATGCAGCACAAGTTGAATTGAATCAGATAGTTACATTGCAGATGCGTAAAGTGAAATTGGCTGATGTGTTCAAGAAACTGAGTAACCTTTCCGGTTATGAGTTTTTCTATGATGAGAGTGTTGTCCAAAAGTATAATACGATCGATATTGATTTGGACAATGTAAGTTTCGATCAGGCTTTAGAGCAAATCAGGAAACAAACTAGTCTGCAATTGAGCAAGGTGAATAACACCATTGTGGTGAGTCTTGCCAGACAAGTACTGGCATCTTCCGGTAAAGTACAGGCTTCCAGGCATAGAGTCACCGGTAGGGTAACCGATGCTAATAATGAACCGCTGATTGGGGTAAGTATAGTTATTCAAGGAAATAGCGGAGGAACTATAACGGATATTGACGGACGTTATACGTTGGAAGAAGTGGATGCCGATGCCACTTTGGTCTTCTCTTATATCGGTTATGTTTCACAGAAAATAGTTGTCGGAAATCAGCAGACATTGAATGTACAAATGAAAGAAGACAACCAGACTTTGGAAGAAGTCGTAGTAATAGGTTATGGTGTGCAAAAGAAAAGGGATATGACCGGTTCTATTGCTTCTATTAAAAGTAAGGATATCACAGCTATTCCTACTACCAATGCCTTGGAGTCATTACAAGGAAAAGTAGCCGGACTTGATCTTACAAACTCTTCGGGGCAAGCAGGAAGCACACCTAATTTTACGATCCGTGGAGAGCGTTCATTGACGGCTAGTAATGCTCCGTTGATTCTTGTGGATGGTATTGATTATGGTACCTCGCTAGATATAAATCCCACTGATATAGAATCTATTGAAGTGTTAAAAGATGCCTCTTCTACAGCTATTTATGGAACACGGGGTGCGAATGGTATTATTATGATTACGACTAAAAAGGGAAAAGAAGGAAAGTCAAAAGTATCCTTTAATGCTTTTGTTTCTTCTACCATGATAACTGATTATCCTGATATCATGGATGCTGAAGAATATGCCCAATACAAAAGAGAGGCCTATCGGGACAGAACAACAGGAAAATACGCAGAGGATGCTGCTGTATTTGCTCCTGAAGAACTGACTTATCTGGAAAAAGGATATGATACGAACTATCGTGACATGTTGATGCACAACGGATTTAACCAAAATTATGAGGTGTCTGTATCTGGGGGCAATACGAAAACCAAACATAATATATCTTTGGGTTACAGAAGCGAAGAGGGACTCTTTAAGGATGATAATTATAAACGGTATAATGCCCGTGTAGCACTGGACCATCAATTGTTTGACAATGTGCAGGTAGGGACAAACATTATCTATGCCTATGTAGATAAGAATAATCGTTATAGTCCGCTGAATATGGCTAATAAAATTGTTCCTATCTCGAAACCTTATGATGAGGAGGGGAATTTAGTGATGTATCCGTCTCCCGGTTATAATACTCAGATGAATCCGTTGATTGACGATCAGGAGGGTATGCGTGTGGATAATACCATTCAGGAGCGTTTCTTCGGCAGCTTGTACCTGAACTGGAATATCACCAAGGATATTTTATTCCGTACGACGCTGGGATTGAACTCAGTGAATGTGCGTAGAGGCTTTTTCTGTGATAAGAACTCGTTGCAGGGAAGTGGCAAGGATTCACAATCCTATAAGGAGCACACCATGACACGTAATCTGACATGGGAGAATGTGCTGACTTATTCAAAGGACTTCTCTGATATCCATAATTTGCAGGCAATGGTTGGAACCTGTACGATTCTCAACTCTAAAGAATATACCTATGCAGGTGGAAAGGGACAAGTATATGCTGATAACTGGTTCCATAATTTGTATTCCAATGAAAAAGAAATCACTATAAAGAGTTCACTGGTCGATCAAAATCTGGCTTCCTTCTTTGGGCGTGTTAATTATAAATTGATGGATCGCTATATGCTGACTGCTTCTTTGCGTGCCGATGGTTCTTCTGTTTTTGCACTAGGTAAGAAATGGGGATACTTTCCGTCTGTAGCACTGGCCTGGCGTATCAATGAAGAGAATTTCCTGAAAAATGTGGATGCTATTTCAAATTTAAAACTCCGATTGAGTTGGGGACAATCTGGCCAATGTGCTATTGATCCTTATCAAACCGTTGGTTTGCTGGGTAACTCCACTTATTCGTTCAATAATGAGGGAGCTTATGGATTCTATCCTAAAACGATGTCAAACAAGGAACTGACTTGGGAAACTACCACGCAGTATAACCTTGGTCTGGATTTCGGATTTTTTAATAATCGTATTTCAGGTAGTATTGATATTTACAAGGCAGAAACCCGGGATATTTTAATGAATCGTGTAATTCCATCTATTAACGGTTATGCTTCGGTTATGGAAAATATCGGTAAGACTGAAAGTACTGGTGTTGATTTGACACTGAGTACGGTTAATATTCAAAACAAGAACTTCTCCTGGTTCTCAGATTTCTCATTGTCACACAATAGGGAAAAAATAAAAGAACTTGCTTCGGGACAATTAAAGGATGAGGCGAATGCTTGGTTTGTAGGAGAACCTTTCAAAGTGTTTTATGATTATAAGAAAGAAGGCATCTGGCAATTGGGTGAAGAGGCTGCCGCTGCTGCCAATGGACAGGAACCGGGTGATATAAAGGTACAGGATGTGGATGGTAATGGTGTCATAACGACAGATGATCGTATCATTTACAGTCAGCGTCCAGATGTAACTTTTGGTTTCAATAATACTTTTAATTATAAGGGGTTTGATTTGTCTGTATTCTTGTATGCTCGTTTGGGTCAGTGGATTGCGTATGATTATAATACTACGTATCGTATCAATGCGTTGGAAAATGGTGGAAATGTAGATTACTGGACTCCCGAGAACCCTACCAATGCTTTTCCGCGTCCTAATAAAAGTAAGAGTTATACACAGGTTACTTACTATTCAACGTTGAAGTATGAAGATGGTTCTTTCTTTAAAATACGCGATATTACGTTGGGATATACTTTCAAACCGGAACTTTTGAAACATCTCAATCTATCCAAACTCCGTGTATATGCTACAGCAAAGAATTTCTTTACTTTCAGCAAGATTGATAATTATGATCCCGAACAGGGAGGAAGTATTTCTTTTCCTATGACAAAACAACTTGTATTTGGTCTGAATGTAGAATTTTAACTGGTAAAGAATGAAAATTATGAAACGAATTACATTATTATATGCATTGGCAGCTACTCTTATGGTTTGCTCGGGCTGCTCTGATTTTTTGGAAGAACACAATCGTAGTGCGGTTACTACCGAAGGTGGTTATTATGATACTGAGAAAGGTTTTGAGTCTTTGATTAACTCTTGTTATACTCCCTTGCGTTTTTGGGGTGGAAAGTCTGCTGCTATGGCATTCAGTGAAACGGGAACGGATATATTGGCTCCGGGCGGTGGTTGTGATTATCCCGCCATTGTTTCTTATCAGAATGATTTTGATGGGACCAATCCTATCAGTAAAGAGTATTATGACCGTTTTTACAAAGCGATCAACTTTTGTAATACAGCCATCTATCATGTAAAGAATGTTCCGTTCAGTGATAAGACACTTACCAGCAAACGAGAAGCAGAGGTGCGTTTCCTACGGGCATATTATTATTGGATTCTGGTGGAAACATTTGGGGATACTTATTATACGGATCAGCCATCGGAGTCTATTGTTATGGCACCTAGGAAAACCTCGGTGGCAGAGATTTATACTCATATTTTTGAAGATTTGGATTTCTGTATGGATAGCCGGTTATCTGTTGCGCAAGCTGATGGAGGGCGTGTTACCATGTGGGCTGCCAAAGCCTTGAAGGCTCGTTTGCTATTGACTAGAGCAAGTGAATTGAATGATAAAGCATTGTATGAACAAGCCTATACTTTGGCAAAAGAAGTGATTGATAATGGTCCTTTCGAGTTATCAAAGGATTTTGCCTCAGTATTTGATATGGAAAATTCTGATGGAAATGGCAATAAAGAAGTGATTTGGTATATTGATTATTCTTCTACCAATCAGTTGTATAATCAGGAGATGGATAATGATATAATTCGTTCAGGCGGTAACCATACTCATTTGATTTTCTGTATGAAATATGATGACCAGCCCGGTATGGTTAGAAGCATAGAATATGGTCGTCCTTTTAATCACTATATGCCGACGCGTTATTTGCTGGATTGTTATGACGAGAATATAGACCAACGTTTTGAAGTGACTTTCCGTTCGTTATGGAAGGCTAATGGAGGAAAAACCGGAGATAACTACCCTTATATGGTACAAGGGGATACTGCTATATGGATAACAAAAGATGTTGTTCCTCAGGTAAAGCGTCAGTGGGCCAAAGGACGTTATCAGATACTTGATCGGACAGATATTTATCATGAAGATGGTTCTGTAAAAAGTCAGAAACAATGTATGCCTATCTCTAAATTTGAAGACCCTACTCGTGCTACGGTGAACGAGGATCGTGGAACACGGGATGCTTTTATAATCCGTGTGGCAGAAATGTATTTAATTGTGGCGGAAGCAGGAGCAAAAGCCGGCAAAGCAGATGCGTTGGCTTATATGAATATTCTTCGTGCCCAAAGAGCTAAGGCTGGCAAAGAGGAGGCTATGAAAGTTGCTCAAAGTGACATTGAGGATATTGATTTCATATTGGATGAACGTGCCCGGGAATTGGTCGGAGAACAATTACGTTGGTTTGATTTGAAACGAATGGGAAGTGAAATATTTATCCGCCGGATAAAATCCGGAAATCCTGATGCCGGTAAAAACGTGGAAGCTTATCATATGTTGCGTCCGTTCCCGCAAACTTTACTGGATGCCATAACGAATAAAGACGAATTTTTACAAAATGAGGGATATAAATAGGCTTGTAGGAAATAGGGTGAAAAGGTAGTTAGGAAAAATGGCAGCTATTGGTTCTTATACCAAAGTTGCCGTTTTTTTCTATTTTAACCTTGTATTTTATGTCTAATTGGCAATTTATCTTAGGAGGAAATCTACATTTGGTTATCTTTGTACTTGTTTGATAAATCGATGTAAAATGAGAAACACAATAAAGTTAAAATATATATGGTGTACTTTGTTTTTACTTCTTCATTGGGGTTTTGTCAAAGCACAGCCTATTTGTGTTGCACGCCAATATACAGTGAGAGACGGATTGATTCAAAGTAATCCGGCGCAGATTCTTCAAAGTCATAATGGTTTTATATGGGTTAGTACTTGGAATGGGGTAAGCCGGTTTGATGGACGCGATTTCGAAACTTTTCAGTTTGATTCTCTTTTGAACCAGCACATGCAGCGGCTGGAGAATACGGCCGACGGCAATTTATGGATGATTGCATACGATCGTCATAGCCTGTATTTATATGATATTCGTGAAAATAAGCTGATCAATGTTCTGAAACAGTATGAACAACATTTTAATACTCCGTTGCAAATAGAAAATTTGTATCCTTTATCCAAAGGGATTACTTGGGTTACTTTAAATAATGGAGGATGTTTCAGAATTTCAGATAAAGAGTGTACTGTTTCTTCAGGGATTCAGTATATTACAGCTATTGATGATGTGGAACTGGGGAAAGTCAGTAGGGTCTTTGAAGATAAACAGGGAGAGGAATGGGTATTTAGTGACAAGGGAGTTAGCATATTTGGCAAGCGGACCATTAGTTCATATCCCTTTTCTATGTTCGAAACAATGGATAATCTTGTTTTTCTTGCATCACAGAATGGCAGGCTAGCCTATTATGATGTAAATACCATGCAATTCAACATCGTTCCTTTTCAAGAGAAGATTCAGCATATAAACGGAATTAAAGTGTTGAAAGATAATCAGCTGGCTGTTTTGTCTGATAAAGGTTTGTACCTATGCCGTTTCCCTGAACTGGCGATGGAGAAATATGATTTCTCTCTTCCGGGGCATGATGATGCGGCTGTGAGAAAAGTCTACCAGGATTCTAAAGGATTTCTATGGATATTTACCGGATTGCCGGGAATTATCCGGCTTGATCCGGAAACCGGAGTGAAACAATATTTGAATACTCCTTCCGGATACATGGCTTCTTCTCCGGAAAATGAACTCTTTATTTATGAAGATCCTAACGGAGTGGTTTGGACTATTCCTTATAAAGGTATATTCAGTTATTATGACGAAAAGAGCCGGGAGCTAAAAGTCTATTTTACACCGGGAAGGAATCATATACCTTATTCTCCTATTATTAAAACAACTTATGTTGACAAACAAAATAATTTGTGGATCAAATCCCAGCGCTCATTTATAAAAATGTTCTTTCCGCCCAGTCCCTATACTTATAGGGAGTTGGACAATTATTTTGATACAAAATCATTTCTGTTTGATAGCGACGAACATTTATGGATTGCAACAAAGAAAGGGATTATACGTATTATGGATTCACAGAAAAACTTGTTGGGTTATTTGTCGCCTGATGGGGAACTGGCTCAAACGGAAACAGTTTTTGCAGAAGGTGGAATCTATGTCATGCTGAAGGATCAGGCGCAGACAATATGGCTTGGCAGTAAGGAAAACGGATTGTTCAGACTTGTTCCTCGGAATCGTCCTTATCATTATGAGGTATATCATTATATGAATAATCCGTCGGATCCTTATTCCATCAGTGACAATAAAATATCATGCATTGATGAGGATCATAACGGACGTATTTGGATTGGTACTTACGGTGGCGGATTGAATTTGGTTGAGGAAAAGGAAGATGGGGCGATACGTTTTATTCATGCGGAGAATAAATTGTCCGGTTTTCCTATTAATCGTACCAACAGTATTCGTTGTATGGTGGAGGGACCCGGTCATACTATGCTGGTGGGTACTATAGAAGGTTTGATCACTTTTTCTTCTGATTTTTCGGATTACGAAAATATTCGTTTTTATCTTAACCTTCCTCGTCCGCAGGCGACTGACGGATTGTGTAGTGCTGATGTGATGTCTGTTTTACGAACGACGGATGAAACTATCTATTGTTATTGTTATGGAGGTGGCCTTTGTAAGTTGGTTTCGTCAAATTTATTATCTGATGAACTTCGGTTCCGGTCGTTCGGCAAAGGGACATCTCCGTTGGCTAGAGCCTTGATTGAAGATAAAAATCATAATATATGGATCGGCTCGGAAACGGATATCACTCTGTTTGATGTGCACGATCAGACTTTTGAGTCTTTTGGAGAAACTTTTTTCAATCGCTCTTTTAATTATAGTGAATGTCTTCCGGTTACAGACAGGCAAGGGGATATCTTAATGGGTACAGAAGGCGGTATGCTTGTCTTTTCTCCGGATAGTATCGTTAAGCAGACTTATGAAGCTCCTATTGTAGTGACAGGTATAAAATATTCGGAGGATAATTTGTCTCATGTATTGAGTGATGCGGATTATTTAGAGATCCCTACCCGGCGGAGGAATTTTACCATCTCATTTGCTGCGTTGGATTATACTAATTCCTTGGATATCGAGTATGCTTATAAGTTGGATGATAATCAATGGTATTATATAGGTAAGAAGAACTCGGTTAGTTTTGTAAGTCTTCCGGCAGGAAAATATCAATTTCAGATAAAGGCGACCAATGGGGATGGTATTTGGATGAACACTGTGAAAACGGTTACTTTACAGGTATTACCCACCTTTTGGGAAACCGGTTGGGCTAAGGCTTTTTATCTAGTTGTTGTCTTGGTGATATCTTTAGCTATCGGATATGTTTTTTTCTATATTTACTATTTGAAGCATAAGGTAAATATGGAACAAAGATTGGCGGAAATAAAAGTACGTTCTTTTATTGATATCTCACATGAACTACGTACTCCTTTAACCCTTATATCCGGTCCGGTATCCGAAGTGTTGTCCCAGGAGCCTTTGACTTCCCGGACCCGGCATCATCTTCAATTGGTTCAGAAAAATATCAATCGTATGTTATTGCTCATTAATCAAGTATTGGATTTCAGAAAGATACAGAATAAAAAAATGGGCTTGACTATTGAATACCGGGATATCATTATCATGCTTCATAATATAATGGATAATTTCCGGTTGTTGGCAACAGAAAAAAATATAAATTTTTCTCTTCAGACAACGTTGCCTTCTGTTTTTTTGTGGATAGATAGTGATAAGTTCGAGAAAATTATCTTTAACTTGCTTTCCAATGCCTTTAAGTATACACCGGATAATAAGTCGATTACCTTGATTGTGATGGAAAGCGGACAGTTTGTTTCGATTGCCGTAAAAGATGAAGGTATTGGCATCTCTAAAGATAAAGTGCCATCCATATTTGAACGTTTCACTACAGTGTCCAAGGAAAATGACATGCAGCCTTCATCGGGTATAGGGCTTTCGCTGGTGAATGAGTTGGTTAAAATGCTGCATGGGGAAATTCAGGTCGAAAGTGAAGTAAAGAAAGGAAGTGTATTCAAACTGGTTTTGCATAAAGGAAAAGAAATATATGCTCAGGATAAAAATGTTGAATATATATTGAACGACACTTCGGAAGAACAGGAAACGGTCTTGGCGGAACCGGAACAAAATGATAAAATATCTTTGCCGGACATGCCTCCGGCAACAAAAGAAACTTTAGTAAAAGTGATGGTAGTGGAGGATAATGCGGAGTTGCGTCAATTTATATGTGAAATATTGTCGGGCACTTACCGTGTTGTTGGAGTTGCCGACGGGGTGATGGCATTGGAAAAGATAGAAGAGGAAATTCCGGATTTTATTATTACGGATATTATGATGCCGCGTATGGATGGTATTGAATTGATAAGGCACATCAAGGAGAATGTCAATACCTGTGATATCCCTCTTATTATCCTTTCTGCAAAATCGTCTGTTGAGGATCGTATTCAATGTTTACAATTAGGGATTGATGATTATATACCTAAACCTTTCAGCAGCGATTATTTAAAATCGAGAATTGAGAACTTGATCAGGCAAAGAAAAGTGCTTCAGTCGGCTTTTTTGTCAAAGTATGGTGCTCAACCGAAGAAAGAACCTTTAGAAGCCGTCGCTTATCCTGTGTCGCAAATTGTTCCTTTGGACGAGTTGTTTATGCAGAAGCTGGTAGGATTTATGGAAGAGAATTACAGTAATCCGGGGCTGCGGGTGAATGATCTGGCAGAGTTCATGAATATGAGCCGCTCTGTATTCAATCGGAAAGTGAATGGTATCATGGGGATTTCTCCGATAGAATATATAAAGAATTATAGGTTGAATAAAGCGAAAAGTTTTATACAAAGTGGTATGTCTTTCTCTGAGGTTGCTTTTGCCGTCGGCTTCTCTGATCCCGGTTACTTTGGCAAGGCGTTTAAAAAAGCATTTAATCAGACTTTGACTGAGTATAAAAATAATAACTAAGTTCCGTTTTGTGCTGTTTATAAAGGTAAATAGCAAGAAAATACCTTATTGATGTAAGATTTTACCTTTGGCTCTCAAGGGTAAAATCTATCTTTGTGCTCATTGACACAGTATGAAAATGTTCCGGAAAACTTTTATGAGTATAATTTTTAAAACATGATAGGATGAGTACAAAATTTTATGTAATAGCTGTTTGGACGCTGTTAAGTTTTGTGGTAAAAGTAAATGCACAAGACAAAGTGGAATGTTGGGACCGGTTTGAGTTGAGTTTTAAACAGGTGACCAAAGGGAATCCTTTTGATATACGTCTTTCCGCTACTTTCGTTTGTGGAAAGGAAAAGAAAACGGTGGAAGGATTTTATGATGGTGAGAATACTTATAGGATACGGTTTATGCCTGCTGTCGCCGGGGAATGGAGGTATGTTACATCTTCCAGTATAGGGGCTATGAATGGTCGGAAAGGTACATTCACAGTGATACCTGCCGGAAAAGATAATCATGGCATGGTATTGGTGGACGGAGAACATAATTTTAAATATGCGGACGGTACCCGTTATTATCCGATGGGTACGACGGCCTATGCATGGACACATATGAAGGAAACGACTCAGGAGGCTACTTTGAAATCGTTTGGTGAAGCCGGTTTTAATAAGGTAAGGATGTGTGTGTTTCCTAAAAACTATTCTTTAGTGAAAGACGAGCCTGCGCTTTATCCTTTTGAAATAAGGAAGACGATAAAAGATAAGGAAGGAAATGAAAGGAAAGAATGGGACTTTGACAGATTTGACCCGGCTTTTTTTCAGCATTTGGAGAAACGGATAGACCAACTGAACCGTTTGGGGATTGAGGCGGATTTGATCCTTTTCCATCCTTATGATAAGGGAAGATGGGGCTTTGATGCTATGTCGAATGAGGTGAATGTACGTTATATTAAATATATTACTGCTCGTTTGGCTTCTTTTAGAAATGTATGGTGGTCTATGGCAAACGAGTGGGATTATGTAAAAGCGAAAACTGTGGACGATTGGAAGCTGTTGACGAAAACTGTGGTTGAGAATGATCCTTATCGCCATTTATGTTCTATTCATGGAGCGACGGCTACTTATTTTGATTATTGGATGCCTGAATTTACCCATGTCAGCATACAGGATGAGGCACCGGTACTGAGTTCTACCGCTTCTGCTACTTTAAGAAAAATTTATCGCAAACCGGTTATATGTGATGAGGTTGGGTATGAAGGGAATCTACCTTATCGTTGGGGAAGGTTAAGTCCGCAGCAGATGACTTGCTTTATTTTGAATGGTTTGTTGGGTGGAATTTATGTCACTCACGGTGAATGTTATCAGCAGGGGAACGAACCTATTTTTTGGGCGCAAGGGGGATCTTTAAAAGGTGAAAGCTGGAAACGTGTGAAATTTTTAAGAACGATTATTGAAGCTGCTCCCCATCCGTTGGAGATGGCAGATGTCAGTCGTGACTTGGTTACTTCTACTGCTGGACCAGATTATTATCTGGTCAATATGGGAAAAGATGTGAAAGGTTTCTGGACTTTTAATCTGCCGGTAAAAAATGCGGATTATAACAAATTGCAAAAGAATAAACGGTTTAAAGTGGAGATTATTGATGTGTGGGCCATGACTGTCACGGAATATCCTGTGATATTTGAAACAACGGAGGAATTGGATTATCGTGTTTTTGATATACATCATCGGGGAGTAAGAATTCCGGATGCTCCTTATATTGTTCTTAGAATAACAGAAGTGAAATGATGGGATAAGCCTTCTGACGGGAGATGATTGATTTTTTTTATCATAAAAAAGGCTAATAGTTTTCGATTCTTTTTGTTTTAGCTTAAATTTGCGGTATAATTAACTCCCTAGATACACTAAAATGTTAAATACAGTAGAAGAAGGATTGGAAGATATTCGCCAAGGCAAAGTATTGATCGTTGTTGATGACGAAGATCGTGAAAACGAAGGCGATTTTATCGTTTCAGGAGAAAAGATTACTCCTGAAATTGTAAATTTTATGATTACTCATGGCAGAGGGTTGTTATGTGCCCCTCTGCCACGTTCACGTTGTGAAGAACTTTGTCTGGCTCCGATGGCAGAAGAAAACACTTCATTGCTAGGTACACCGTTTACTATGTCGGTAGATTTAAGAGGGTATGGCTGTACTACGGGAGTTTCTGCTTTCGACCGTTCGTCAACAATAAAAGCTTTGGTGGCAGGAAATCTGAATCCTTCCGAGTTTGCTCGTCCCGGGCACGTTTTCCCTCTATATGGTGCGGAAAATGGGGTCTTGGAGCGTAATGGACATACCGAAGCCACACTGGATATGACAAGAATGGCAGGTTTGAAACCCGGAGGAGCTCTTGTTGAAATTTTGAATGAAGATGGTACAATGGCGCGTCTTCCCCAACTAGGTGAGATTGCAGCAAAATTCGGTTTGAAAATTGTTTCCATTAAGGATATTCAGGAATATCGTAAAAAACATAACCTCTAAATCTAATAAATATGGCACTCAATCAAAGAAGAGTAAAGATATTGCATCTGATTCGTGAAGACGGGCATGCAAAAGTTCAGGACCTTAGTAAAATTTTCAATGTGACGGATGTAACGATCCGTCAGGATTTGGAAGCCTTGGAACAAATGGGGTATATCCAAAGAGAGCATGGAGGTGCGTTTCTGAAAGGAGTAGGGTCGTTTGCCAAGACCGGGCAATTGTTCAATCAGACTCATTTGGAGGAAAAGAAAGAAATCGCTCAGAAAGCTATTCAGTTTATTCAGGAGGGGGACAGTATAATTCTTGATTCCGGTTCTACAACTACAGAGATCGCAAAGCTTTTAATGAATTATAAGGACCTGACAGTCATTACCAATGCTTTGAATATAGCTTTGATTTTAGGTGAGAATCATGGTATTAATCTGATTGTTACCGGAGGTGAATTCAAGGCTCCTACACTTTCTTTGACAGGAAAAATGGCGGCCGATTCATTTAAAGATATACGCGCTAATAAATTGTTTCTGGCTACGGCCGGTATTTCTTCGGATATGAAGCTAACTTATCCTAGTCTAAGTGATTTGGTCGTGAAATCTGCTATGATAGAGTCTGCCAGTAAAGTGTATCTGGTGGCTGATTGTTCAAAAATAGGTGTCAGTGCTTTTGCTAGTTTAGGCTCGGTTTCATTAGCAAATGCTATTATTACAGATAGTACTATAACCGAAGAGGATTTTGAAAGATTAAAAGAATTAGAGGTCGAAGTTATCTGATTCTTACTGAAACAAAGGTAATATGGGTGATTGAGAATGTTGGAAAATACATTCTTGATCACCTTTTTTATCAACTTTGATTTTACTTCCTTATTTCTCCTTATTGTTTGCTTCTTTTTTTTATAACAGTTCTGTTGGGTACAAAATAGACAATCGGAGAGTCTTGTTTATATAGAGATATAACTTTGTTAGCAGAATAAATTAATTGTCCTGATTTATAGATTATATAGGTG
>ENA-OYYK01000342-OYYK01000342.1-human-gut-metagenome-genome-assembly--contig:-NODE-342-length-34377-cov-6.227318_pt1 | contig 34377 bp, 22 predicted proteins | sample MGYA00243247_ERZ653443 | MGnify/ENA primary metagenome ERZ653443 (study PRJEB26926, sample SAMN06165010) | human gut metagenome | biome: ENVO:00009003; feature: ENVO:2100002; material: ENVO:00002003... | reverse complement strand
ACGAGATTACTACGCGTCTCGTGGGCTCGGAGATGTGTATAAGAGACAGGGTCATGACCGCGTTGTAGCAGCCGAACCAGAGCATCATCACCAGAAACACCCCGGCAATGGCCGCGCCGTAGAGCAGCGCCTCCACCGTGTAGGGTCTTCCGAACACATGAAACAGCACCCGCTCGCCGTAGGTATTGAACAGCGGGTTCACCACCGTCAGCGCGAGAAACATGGGCAGCAGCATGGCAATTCGCTTCCAGCCCGCCCTGCCGCTGAGCAGCAGATAATAAACCGCCGCGCCAATCGCCCCCGCGATCAGGTACGCCGGGTGCTGGATCAGCACGCCAAAGCCGATGGCTCCCACAAAAAATAAGAAATTCACCGCCGGGTGGCAGTTGGAAAAAGCGTCCGCAGTCATAGCATCCCCCAAAAAGAAAAAGTCCCCAAATGGGGACTTCACAAAAACCTCCGGCAGGCATCCCCAAGAGCCTTCCGGGAAAAAACGTCAGGTCACCGTGTTCCGGCTCTGGACGCCATTTGCCGAAAGTCTTCTCAGGATGTTCCCAATGACTTTCCGCGGCTCAACTGTCCATCTACGGCGGCTTGGTACCGCTGGGATTGCCCCATTCCAATGTGCGACCCGACTTTATTAAGGAACCTCTGAATAAATCGTCTTCGGCTGACAGCGGATCTTTCACCCCCAGCCTTCGGTATGAAAAATGGGAAATACATACAGTATTCCCGCATTTTCCATACCTTGTCTGGAGGCAAAATCTCTCGCTGTCAGCTCTCGCCGATTTATTCAGAGCTTCCTTTTTTATTCTATGCAGCATATTCTATCATAATCTCCGAAAAACTGCAATGTCTTTCCGCCGCGCATCGTGATTTTTTCCGGTTGAAAAAAATGGGAATCTATGCTACAATATCTGCGCTGTTTGTGAATACCAAATAGCGAACCCCTTCACGCAGCCGTTTCAAGGCAGGCGGGAAAGGAATAACATGATAGGAGAATTGTTATGAACAAATTCAGCATGAAAAAGCTGCTGTCCATCCTTCTGTGCATCGCGCTGATTGCGGCATTGGCGCTTTCCACCGTTGGATGCAGCAAGAATGACAAAACTGAGCCTGTGGCCTCCGCTGAAACTTCCGGCGGCACCGTTTCCATGGGCGAGGGCGAGACCAGCTTCCTCTTTAACGTGGTGGATCCCGAAGGCAAGGAGAGCCATTTTGAAATCCACACCGATGAGAAGACCGTTGGCGCGGCGCTGCTGTCCTTGGGTCTGATTGCGGGCGAGGACAGCGACTACGGCCTGTACGTCAAGACCGTCAACGGCGTCACCGTGGACTATGATGCCGACGGCAAGTACTGGGCATTCTATGTGGACGGCGAGTACGCCGCCACCGGCGTAGACTCCACCGACATCACCGCCGGCGCGACCTACACCTTCAAGGCAGAGTAATTTCCGGGCGCAAAGCAGCCGGTAAGATGGTTTTAACCGTCTTACCGGCTCTTTTCTGTTGCAATTCGGGAAAATCATCGTATAATGGTAGTGATATTTTACGGAACAGGAGAAAACGCAATGGAAAACGGCGCGGTGTATTTGAAAAAGGGCGAGGGGCGCAGCATGAAGGCGGGCGGCCCATGGGTATATGACAACGAGGTGGAGCGCATCGAGGGCGAGCCGCTGGACGGGGATGTTGTCTCCGTCCACGACTACAACGGTTTCTGTCTGGGCAAGGGCTTCCTGAACCGCCGCTCCAAGCTCCGGGTGCGGATGCTGACCCGGAACCGGAATCAGGAAATCGACGAGGCTTTTCTCAGAATGCGGGTGGAGAACGCCTGGGAATACCGGAAAAAGGTGGTGGACACCGGCAGCTGCCGGGTGATTTTCGGCGAGGCGGATTTCCTGCCCGGTCTGGTGGTGGACAAGTTCTCCGACGTGCTGGTGGTGCAGTCTCTGGCGCTGGGCATGGATCGGTATAAGTCCTTCATTCTGGAAACCCTGAAAGAATTGATGGCGAAGGACGGCATTTCCATTCGGGGAATTTACGAGCGCTCCGACGCAAAAGTGCGGGAGCAGGAGGGAATGCCCCGGGTCAAAGGCTTCCTGTCCGACCCCTTTGACACCAAGGTGGAGATCGTGGAAAACGGCGTCAGATATTTCGTAGACGTGGCCGAAGGACAGAAAACCGGCTTTTTCCTCGATCAGAAATACAACCGCAAGGCCATCTGGCCGCTGTGTCCCGGCGCGGAGGTGCTGGACTGCTTCACCCACACCGGCTCCTTTGCTCTGAACGCGGGTCTTGCCGGGGCGCGCCATGTGCTGGGGGTGGACGCTTCGGAGCTGGGTGTGGCACAGGCCCGGGAAAACGCCGCCCTCAACGGTCTTTCCGACCGGGTGGAATTTCTCTGCGCGGACGTGTTTACGCTGCTGCCGGAGCTGGAAGCCAAGGGGCAGAAATTTGACCTTGTGATTCTCGATCCTCCGGCCTTCACCAAATCCCGCGCCTCCGTGAAAAAGGCGGTGACGGGCTACCGGGAGATCAACCTCCGGGCAATGAAGCTTATCCGGGACGGCGGCTTCCTCGCCACCTGCTCCTGTTCCCATTTTGTGGACTACGAACTGTTCACCCAGACCATCGGTCAGGCCGCCCGGAATGTCCACAAGCGGCTGCGGCAGGTGGAGTACCGCACCCAGGCGCCGGATCACCCCATTTTGTGGGACGCCGAGGATTCCTACTACCTGAAATTCTACATTTTTCAGGTCTGCGACGAGAAATAACAAACGGGAGCCATCACGTTTTCGTGTGATGGCTCCCGAACATTATACTTTCCGTCTTGCTCTATGGAACCGGTACTCCGTCCAGAATTCCAGTCCCATGGGCAGCAGACACAGCGCGGCGTAGCCGGCGGCGGTCACTGTGCTTACGTTTTCCAATGGCTTCCAGATGATTCTGGGATTGTAAAACATCGTCGTCGCCCCAAGGATCGCCCCCATGGCAGTCAGGGTGATGCCGGAAAACAGCGCGATCACGAACGCCCTGTCCCGGTTGTCGAAGCGGTAGATGGAAAATGCCGTCCGTCCCCGAAGCAGACTGCCCCGGGAACGCATGGCGTCGGATTCCAGCGCCAGTGCGGAGATCATCCACGTGATCAGCATGGAGAAAATCCGCAGGCAGTTGACAAGTCGTCGAAAAACATTTCCCTGATTGCTTCCCCGGCCGATGCCCTTCTGAGCCAGGTTGATTTTTCTTGCCTCCCGGCCGATTCTCGGAATAAAGCGCAGCAAAATTGTGAGAAACAGCGACAGCCGTGGGCTGACCCTGCCGAACAGGTACAGCACCTTGTCGCTGGACACCACCCGGAACAGGCAGCTCAGCCACATGCACACTGCCGCCGCCCGCAGTCCCGTCACCATGCCGTACACGAAGCTTTCCACCGTCAGGTTGTTGCCGATGAAGTTCTGTTTCAGCACCGTCACGCCGAAATGGTGATAGCTGCTGTAATACAGGGCGAAGCAAACCACCAGCGGCAGCAGGCACAGGTTGAAGATAACCGCCCGCTTTCCGTTCCGCTTCATGCTGAACGCGAAGGCGCACAGGCAGGATATGGCGAGAAACACCGGGTGCTGGAAGGCCACGCTTCCGTAAATGACGGCGGCAAAAAACAGGAAGTTCACCGCCGGATGGCAGCTTTCAAAGCCCATCTTCGTCCTCCATCATCCCGTACTGCACCTTCACCCGATCCAGCTTTTCCAGCAAAGGATTCCCGAAAATCACCATGGTCAGGAACGTGCACACGCCCTGACTGAGGTTCACCCAGAAGCCGGACACATAACGGGGCCACGCCGTCCGCACATTGATAACCGACAGCTCCAGAAAAACCGAACAGGTGTCCAGCAGCGGCCCCACCAGCAGCAGCGTTGTCAGGAAACCAAACACGCCCATGACGACCGGCTTTCTCGGCAGTCTCCCCTTTGCGAACAGGAAGCCCGCCAGCAGTCCGCCAGCGCCGTAAGCAAACATCTGCCATGGAGTATAGGGCCCCTGACCATAGAAGAAGTTGCTGGCAAAGGCCGAAATCGCGCCCACAAGGAACCCGGTTTCGGGGCCAAAGGCAATACCCGACAGCATGATGATAGCGAAAATCGCCTTGAAATTGGGAATGGGAATAACCACCCGCGCGGCCACTGCCAGGGCGGACAGCACCGCGATGACCACCAGCTCCCGCGCCTGAGGCTTCCGGTTCTCGAAAGCCAGCAGAAACGGCACCAGCGTCTCAATCATGACCAGCGTGCTGGTGACATAGTAGGCACGTCCGCTGAACCGCAGGCCGAAATAAATCGTTGCGGGGATCAGCAGCAGGAAGGTCAGCAGCATCACGATATGGGACTTTTTCATTTTGCGGTCCCCTCCGTCATCCATCCGCCGCCCACATCCTTACCGAAGCCTTTGCAGGTGTAGCACCAGACGATATCGTCCCCGTTTTCCACCTTGCAGGCCGAGCAGCCGTAATTGGGGAACCAGCCGTTCACCTTGTACATCCAGCCGGATTCTTTGCCGCAGTCGAATTCATACAGGTGGTTGATACCCTCGATGTAGCTGCTGTCGTAAATGGGCGTCCAGCTGTATTCCAGCTGGATATCCGCCGCCGTACAGACCTTTTGCAGCACGTCAAAGACGGTATCCCCCTCAGTGAAGGAAACCTGCGTTTTGGGCAGGATCACCGCGTCTTTGGGAACATAGGGCGCTTTTTCTTTGTCAAGCGTCCTCAAATTGTCCAGAACTGTGTCACAGACGATGGTGACAGTGCAGACATTCCCCTCCTGCCCCGGGGTGATGAGAGAATTGTCCGGAATCGCCGTAATTTTGTACAGGCTTCCCAGATTGCTGTCTTCCCCGCCCCGCAGGTGAAACGCCGTCAGAAGGCCGGTCACGGCGATCACGACGATCAGCAGAACCATCACGATATTCGCAAGCCGCTTTTTCTTCATTCGCTGTTTCTCCCCGCGAAACTGTTTTTACGCCTCTGTCATTGTGTACAGGGTGGATTTTCCCTGCTCCGCCCGGCTCACGGCCACGAGGGCGTAGAAGCCCTGTTCCGTCGCCATCACGTCTTCTTCCCCATCGAGAATGTGCCGGAATGCGCCATTCTCCGTCCGGAATTCCAACAGCCTGCTTACCAGCGTGTTCCCGCTCTTGACGAACCGGGAGTCGGTCAGGCTGACATCCAGCTCCGTCAGCGCCACGATCACCTGCGCGATGGACTCGCTGCTCTCCGAATCGTAGGCGACAAAGCCGCCGTTTTCTTCCTGCTGCTGAGACAGAACAGCCAGTCCCCGCTCCACCGCGTCCGCCACATCCTGCCGGTCGCGGTACTTGGCCAGCGCCTGCAGCGCCATGGCCGTGATGTCCGTCTCCGCGTCGCCCCCCGCGAACGACCATCCGCCGTCGGGAAGCTCCGCGTTCAGAATATAGTCCACATACCCGTCCCGCGTGGCCTGCGTGGTTCCGGCGGTGTTTTCCGGAATGTCATACGCCCCACTGTCCAGCGCCAGCAGCGCGAAAATGGGGCCGTTGATCCCCTGAAATACCGTCTGATCAAAGTCCGCCAGAGGAACCAGCAGGTTGAATCCGCCAACGTCCGTGGCATCCTTCCCCAGCGCCGTCCACGCCAGAATTACACGGGAATACTCCGTGTACTTTTTCGCGTGGAGCACGCCGCCGTGTTCCGCCGTGTAGGCAGCCACGTTTTCGCCATAAACTTCAAAATATTCCTTCGGTACCGCAACGCCGGAGCGCGCCAGCCCGAATACGGCCCACTCGCCCCCCACGGAGCCGTAGGTTGGCTGCGGGATCTGCTCCATCAGCCATTGGGCAGTCTGTGTCAGTTCCTCATCCGTTACCGTACTTTGCCCCGCGGCTGTCTGAGTTTCCACAGACGCGGTCGTTTCGGCAGTCTCCGTCTGCGGCTTGTCCGCGGCACAGCCGCAGACAGACAGCGCCAAGATAAGCGCCAGCAAAAGGGCGATCCATTTTTGACTCATAATCTATGCTCCTATTCTTTGGGAAGTCCTGTGTCCTCGACTGCGATCTGGTCAGTGCTTCCCGTATCTTCCGTTTCCTTCGGGGCAGCCGCCGGGAACTCCTTCAGAGTTCCCGCGGCATACTGGAGAATCAGCACGGCGTCGCTGCTGTCAATGACTCCGTCGCCGCTGACATCCGCCGCCTTCAAAGAAAGTTCTGTATCAAGGCGCTTCGCTTCATAGTCCAGAATCATCTGGGCATCGGCCTGATCGACCTTACCGTCGCCGTTGACGTCGCCGAGAAGTCCATCGCCCACGGTCAGATCCAGCGTGACAGCAGGTACCATCGTCTCAACGCCGGAGGTCATCTCCGTTCCGTTTTCTTCATTATGGTACATGACATACGGGAAGGAAATGACAAACTCCCCGTCGCCGCCGTCCAGCGGGTCAGTCTTATACGTCACATAATCCGTAACGTCTCTCGTCTTTCCGTTGGCATAGACCGCAGTGACGACCATTCCGGCAGGGTCGAAGGTCTCCCCTTCCGCGTATGCCGTCTTTGTCGGCTGCTGGGTGATCTCAAGACGCTCAATGGCACTTCCGTAGGCCATCAGCCGCGCCGAGTCGTTCTTGAAATAGACCGTTCCGTATTCGTCGGTGATGGGGCTGCAAATGGCATACTGCGCCTGATCGCCGGTGGGGGTGAACAGCGCATAGGCCGTTGTGCGGCCGCCCTCGGTGGTGACGTAATCCGGGGTCGTCTGTCCGGCTCTGTCCCGCAGAACCCGCAGCTTGCCGGGGGTCATGTTGTCGAAGAAATAGACGTATACGCAGCCGCTGTCCTGTTCATAGGCCGTGGTCAGCAGGCCGCTGGTCTGGGGGTAGCCCTGCGTCTCCACGCGGTAGGCAATGCGCCTTGCAACCACGTCGATCACCGTAATGTTGTGGCCGGAGTACGGGGTAAACTGTCCCGCGCCGGAAACACCGATGTAGGCTCTGCCGCCATAGACCACAGGGGTCGATGTACTCATGGGAACGCCGCCCACGCCGTTTGCCAGATTCACGCTCCACTTATTCGTCAGCTTCCGGTCGCCGGTCACCTGAACGGAATAGAAGGCGCCGCCCTTGGAGGTGAAATAGTAGGCGTCCGTCCCGGCGTCGTAAACCACCGTACTGCGGATATCCGCGTTCAGGCCGTCCCAGCTGTCCAGCAGCTCGCCCGTCGCGGGGTCCAGAAGCAGCAGCCGGGAAGTCTGGCTGGTGTAGCCGTTTCCGCCGTCGTCCGTTCCCACCAGCAGGAAGTCGTCGGCCACGTAAGCGCCCGCCCAGTAGAAGCCGCCCTTGCTGGTATAGTACCAGGAGGCGCACTTGCTTTCTTTGGACTGCGCCGGATCCTCATCGGTGATGGACAGGCAGACGAAGTTCGCGTTGCCGGTCTCGCTGTTCCAGAAGCCGGTGTAGAGATAGCCGTTTTTCACCTTCAGCGGGCAGTTGGGCTGTCCGCCCAGTTTATCCGTGTAGATCCAGAGAGATTCCAGTGTGGCCGCATTGAACGCCTGCACCGTGCCGCCGGACAGCGCCACGAAGACCATGCCGTCCGCGTAAACCGGCGGGGTGATGGAGAAGCTGGACTTGTGATCCATGTTTGCCTTTACCTTGACCTCGCCGCTTACGGTGTCCACGCGGTAGATCTTGTCGCCCGCGTAGGTGATGATATCGCCATCCACCAGAATCGGACTGCCGACGGCATCCGAATCAAAGCCGACGCCCAGCTGGTTTGCCCAATACAAGGTGCCGTCCTGCGCCGCCGTTGGCAGCAATACGTCCGTGACGCCGTTATTGGTGGAAGAACCGCGGAAATCCGCCCACTGCGCCGGGATCGACGGGTCGATGGCGGGGTTGGCCGCCGCCGGATTCAGCGTCCAGACGATGGTCACCGCGCCGCCGCCCTCCGTCTCGGTGACGGGGTAGGTTTCCGTACCGTTGGAGATCACCAGCGCACCGGCACCGTCCCGGGTCACGGTCAGAGTGCCGGATACGGCTTCATAGCCGTATTTTGTCAGCGCGTAGCTGTAGCTGCTTCCCTCGCACAGCAGATAATTCCCCGCGTCGTCCGGCAGCTGCTGCACGCCGGTGAGAACGTCCCGCAGATGCAGCAGCGCGTCCGCCGGTTCCGTCTCGAAGGTCACTTCCACCGGGGGAGATTTCAGAATGTTCAGGGTATAAGTTCCGGTGCCGTCCGGAGCCTTGTTATTTTCCACCGTGACCGTAACCGTCTGGGTGTTGATGGTGCCGTCCAGCGGGATGACCACGCCGCCTTCGGCGGTCACGTCCGTGCCGTCCACCCTGATGCGGTAGCCCACGTCCTCTTCGCCGTAGCAGGTGTTCTCCTCGTAGCGGGAAAGAAACAGCTCCAGATTCTGCGCCGCCATGGAGACCGTCACGGAATAGGTCTTCACACCAGGCGTAAAGCCCTTGGTTCCGTCCTCTTTTTCCAGTGCAGCGGCAGCGCCGTCGCACTGGGCTGTCATATCTTTCAGCGTCAGCGTGCGGTCAAAGCGCGTTACATAGTCCTGATAAAAAGTAACACCGTTCTCTTCCTTTGTCAAGCGGATGGTGACCGTGCCCGCAACGGGGTTCTCCTTCATCAGCAGGCGGTTCAGCAGGGTGCCGGAAGTCGCGCCGGAGGGTAGATCAACGGTTTTTTCCTTCCCGTGGTACAGGCTGCCGCTGAATACCTGATTATAAATTGCCTGAATGCTGACATTTTTCTCTCCGGTCGCCGCCCAGGCGTAGACCATATGCTCCGTATCTTCATAGGAAACCCTGTAGCTGTGATTCTCCGGGGTGAAGGAAGCGTCGGTTTTCAGCGAATTCTTGGAGGCCGCACCGGCTTTTTTCCCGTAGGCCAGACTTGTCAGCCAGTCGCTCATGGAACTGAAGTCCACGATGATGGTGCTGTTGGCCACTTCCTCAAGGGAGAAATCGTCGGTAATGTGATAATAGGTATTTCGGGTCGCGACATAGTGGTAGGTCTCTCCGGGGACCAGAATGTACCGGTAGCGGTTCTGGGTTGCGGACTCCCGGAGTGTCGTATAGGGCATCACAACGCCGTTGCTGTTGACCACCTCGACAGTCACGGAACGCTCCGACAGGAAGGACAGACTTTTGCCCTCGCCCGGCTGAATTGTCAGGGTGTAGGTACTGGAATAGCCGTTGGCGGAAACCGTCACAGGGATGACCGTCTCGCCGGAAACATCCACCGTCACGCCGTTCGCCGCGTTCTTACCATTGACCGTTACGGTGTAGCCGTTTTCCAGCGGCTGCCCCGTGATCGTCACTGCCGTGACCGTGTCCAGAACCTTATAGGTATATTCCATGGTATCCGGTGCGAAGGGAATGGAAGCCGCCTGATCTACGCCGATCTGATCTTCGACCCGGATGGACGCCAGCGTGGGAACACGGGCGAAGTTCACCGTGTAGTCCTGAGAATAGGTATAGCCGTCCTCACTCTTACTGCTGAGCCGGTAGATCACGGTATTGCCCGCCGCGCCCCGCGACAGCACGCTGTAAGCGCCGCTGGTCAGGGACTGAAACGCAAGCGCCTTTTCCATCCGTTCACCGGTGCTTGCCAGCGTGTAAATGGCGGTCAGGGTCGGGATCTCGGACAACAGGCCGGTATCGTACTCCGCGTAGGTGTAGACCGAGCCGGTAAAGGTGTCCAGCACCGGAACGGTCACTTCCCTGTCAGACCACTGCCCCAGCTGCCATTCTTCGTCCGTAAATTTATTATCCTTGTTGGTTTCCTCGCCGAAGCTTCCGGAAATACGGAAGGTGTCGGTGATCAGCCACTCCGACTGGGGCAGTTCTGCCGATACCGTCGCTGCGGCGCTGACCGTGATTTTGCCTTCCACCCGCAGTCCCGCCTGCTCGACGCAGAAGGTGTAGTCGCCCTTGGGCAGCTCCAGAACGCCGTCGCCGTCGTCCGTCCACTGCTTTCCGTAGGCGTTTACCGCCGTGATGGAAACGCCGTGGTAGTTGACGTCAGAATACGCCGCTGAACCGTCTGTGAAGCGAACTGCGTAGTGCTCGCCGGTGAGGGTGTTTTCATAGTTCCTGACTGCGTCATTCAGATTCGACGCGAGGGTCTTGGCGGACTCGCTGTTGATGCCCACGAACAGGTCACTGGCAGTATCATATTCCTTTTTGGCGGCCGCCTGAACGTCGCTGCCCTTTTTCTTATAGTCCGCCATGGCGGTCATCAGCTGCTTCAGTCCGTCGCTGGGCTTGCTGTCCATATCCTCGCTGAAGCGCAGATAGCCGATGGACGCCGCGCTGACGGACAGGTCGTAGTTACCGTTCTCGTCGCTGCGGGTAAAGTTGCCCGTCACGCCGTCAATGGCTGAGATCATGCCGGTATCCAGCCCTGTGAAGGTGTGTCCGCTGGCGCTCAGCGCCTGCGCGGCGGTCTGCCCCGACGTACAGGAAATGTATTCCGGCGCGATGACCAGCTTTCCGCCGGCCTCCGCCACGAGAATAAACCCGTTTTCCGCCGCAAGCGCCGTTACCGGCAGACAGCCGATGAGCAGCAGTGCGGAAAGCAGCAGGCACGCAAGGCGCTTTCTTAAGTTCTTCATACTATGTTCTCTCCTTAATACAGGCACTGAATCCATTTTATCCACATCCGGTGGTACCATTTTACATTCTTTTTTAGCCTTTCCTGCGTATCGGCGTAGAATTTCAGCGCCGATTCTCGCTGCTCCTGCGTGAGTGCGTGGCTGCTGAACATGGCGCGGTCATTCAGGCGGATGGCTTCTGCCAGCGCCGTCGCGTAATCGTCGCCGAAGCGCTGCTTTGCAGGCTCGCACAGCGCCCGCATGGAGCCGTTTCCTCTGCGCAGACCCAGCTTTTCCATCAGCGCCGCCGTATCCGCGAAAATCCAGCAAACGGCTTCGTTTATGTCCTCCAGCTGGTATTTCTGTTCCCTGCGCTTGCGGATCAGCTTTCTTCTGAGCAGCAGGAGCAGGAACAGCAGAAGCACGATCAAAAGCACCCACAGCACACCCAGCAGCATGGCCTTGGCGATTTTGGTCACGGTGCCGCCATCCGGCTCAGGCTCCTGTGTCCCGTCCTCTTCGGGGGTCGTTTCCTCCTCCGGCTGAGTCTCCGACTCGGCGTTGTCCGAATCTCCCTCGTCCGGGTTTTCCTCCGGCTTCTGTTCCAGCATTTCTCCCAGTCCGGGAGTCAGCTCCATGGGTATCCAGCCGATCCCGTCCTGATAGACCTCCGCCCACGCCCGCGCGCAGCGGCTGTCCACGGTCAGAGGCTCGTCCGCCTGAGCATCTGCGGCCATTTCTTCCGAAATGACATACCCTTCGGCGTAGCGTGCCGGAATTCCAAAATAGCGCAGGGTCATCACCGCCACCGTGGCATACTGGAAGCTCGTCCCCTCCGCCGCGGTCAGGGGCAGCTCCATATCCTCCGGCGTTCCTTCCTCCGGGAAGCACCGGCTCAGGAACGTCAACGTGCAGGCCTGTGCCTGCGGCAGGGTGAGATTTTCCCGGGAGCCGTAGCCCGCCGTGGTCTCGTCCCAGTATTGCCCCAGCAGCTGCGTCACGCTTTCCGGAACCTGAAGGTAATTGCGGTACACAAAGCTGCGGTACGCGCTTTCCGCCCTCCGGTATTGCAGCACCTGCGCATCATCGGAGGTTTGCAGCCGCGACAGGGTCTGCTCAATGCCATTCCCGCCACTGGTTACCACGGAGTACCGGTACGTCCTCTCCCCGTCGGAGGGAAGGCTGTCCTCTTTCAGGTTTTCCGCCGGTAAATTTCCCGTATCCCGCAGGGAGAAGGGAACATATTGGTAAGCGCTGCACGCGCCGATATTCTGAATGGAAACGCTGCCAGTACCCCTGTCCGTTCCGGCGGCGGCCGACGCATACTGCGCCGCCGGGTGGAAGGCATTTTCGTTCAGCCAGTATAAAAGCGCCTGATTCTGCGCCAGAACGGCAGAGTCCACCGTGCTCCAGATGTCGCCTTCCAGCGTAGCCCCGGTGAATCCCCGCAGGTACAGTGCTTCCGGGTTCGACATGGTCACTTCCAGTCCGGCCCGGGTGCCGTTCTGCTTCTGATAATCCGTGAAGTCGCCCTCGGGCAGCACGGTATTTTTCGTCTCATAGCGATAGGCATGAATTGCCTTGCGGCTATCTTCGCCGATTTTCTGCGTCCAGCTTTGCACACCGGGAACCGACGCGCAAAGCATCAGCAATCCCGCCGCAATTCCGCAGAGAAGCCAGCCAAATGTGACCGGGAACGCCGCTTTCCGGCTCTGCCACCCGCTGTAAGTAAGAATCAGCACGGCAGCCGCCAACGCGGCCAATCCGGGAAGTACCTCGTCGGTCTTGAAAACCGCCATTCCCGCCAACGCGGCGGCGGGCAGCAGCACCGCCAGTATAGCCGGCGCCCGGCCGCTCAGCCAGCAGCAAATCAGCGCTATAGCGCTTGCGGCCGCCACGGCAAACAGCGTCAGGCACAGCCCACTTTTCTCAGCAGGCAGCTGCGTCTCCCATTCGGGAAGCACCCAGCCCGTCCCGGCGGTATAGGTACTGCGCATCTGATTCCAGAACAGGCGATAGCCTTCCAGCACCTGCTGTCTGCAAATGAGCACCAGCAGAAGCAGTATGACCAGCGCAGCAAGGAAAAACCACTGCTGCTTCTGAAACCGGATGGTCACGCCGTAGGCGATGCACACGTATCCGCCCGCCGCCAGCAGGATTGGCAGCAGATTTCCCGTCCGAAACCCGGCCAACGCCGCAAGCGCAAACATCAGCGCCGCGCAGGCGAGCATCGCCGCCAACGTCTGGAAAATCCATGCGCCGTCCGACGAATTCTCAGGCTGACGCAGGTGCATCCCCTGTTTTATTTTTGAGGTCAAGGCTTTCGCCTCCCTTATACGTCAATTTCTCCCAGTTGTTCCCGATACCGCCCCACGTCGAAGGGGATGCTCCCCTCCAAAGGCGATTCGCCGCAGAGCAGCGCCGTGACATGCCCCAGCCGCTGCATCTGCAATACATCGGCGCAGGGTTCCTCCCCTATGTACACCATATGTCCGCACAGGGCATCCGGCCGGGTCTGTACCAGCAGCGACGCGCCGCCGACACCATCCTTCCTTCCGGCGGCGCACAGCAGCCGGGGGATAACACCCACCAGATCTTCCATGCCGCAAATCTCATGCAGGACGCAGACATTGCTGTCCGTATCGTTCCATCCGAGGGTGAACTGGACGCCGCTGTCCGACAGGCTCCGGCACACGGACACCACCGTCTCCGCCTGCGCGTCAATGCGTTTGACGCTGCCGGACTGCCCCGTTCTTTCCCAGAACACCAGCACATTTCGGGTGATGGGCAGCGCCGGGTCACGGACGATCAGCCGGTCAAATTTTCCGCTGAGTTTCCAGTGGATCTGCCGCATACTGTCGCCGGGGACGTATTCCCGAATCTGGAACGTCTCCGTCAGGTCGGCGCCGGGCCGCTCCTGAGAATAGCTGTCGCTGTCCTCCTGACTGTCGGGATTGGGGATCAGATTCACCCGAATGGGGAAGGTGTCCGGCTGCACCGTCATGTGCGCTTCCGCACTGCATCCGCAGGGGACGCCGATGAGGCCGAAACAGTCATAGAGCTTCACCTGCTCCACGGATATCCGGATGCGTCCGCAATATTCACTTCCCACCCGAAGGGACGTACGCCGTTCCCTTTTGGGGAACGCCCAGGTCATGACGTTCTGGGTGCAGCGCTCGCCGTTCAGCTGATTCCGGGTCGTTACCCGGCAGCGAATACGCAGAGCGGGCAGCAGCGTGGGGTTTTCCAGACAGATCGTGACGCCGCCCTCGTCCCCTTTCCGCACCACGGCAGGTGCTTCCACCCGCACCCGAAGCCGTTTTCTCAGGAAAAGGTGGATCGGGAGGCTGCCCAGAGGCAAAACCAGCAGCGCCGCCGCCAGAGCCAGCGCGCCGCTGCTCCCGTAATACAGGGTAAGCCAGACGCAGATGCCCTCCAGCACCGCCCAACCCAATTTCATTGCGATCATAAGCAGTACCTGCTTCCGTTCGTTGTTTCGTTTATTGCTTAATCACCGGCATTTTCACAGAATCCAGAATGGCGGCAATGACCGTCTCCGGCCGCTCCTCCATCATTCTCGCCTTGGTGGTCAGCACCAGACGGTGGCAGCACACATCCGGGAACACGGCGGCCACATCCTCCGGGATGACGAAGTCCCGGCCATTGAGGTAAGCATAAGCCTTCGCCATGCGGCACACCGCCAGCGCGCCGCGGGGGCTGACGCCCAGCTGCACCATGGGGTGCTCCCGGCTGGCCTGTGTCAGCCGGGTGACATACTCGTAAACGGCGTCCTGGATTTCCGCTTTCGCCGCTTCCTGAATCAGCGCCTGCAGCTGCTCCCGGTCAACCACCGGGGTCACCCGGTTCAGGGGGTTTTCCGTGTGTCTGTCCCGCAAAATGCTGATCTGGCTTTCAAAATCGGGGTAGCCCATGCTGATCTTAATCATAAACCGGTCCATCTGAGACGGCGGCAGCATCTGCGTTCCCGCAGAACCCACGGGGTTCTGGGTCGCCAGCACCACGAAGGGCTGGGGCAGCTCATAGGTCTTGCCGTCCACCGTCACGTGCAGTTCTTCCATTGCCTCCAGCAGGGCGGACTGGGTCTTGCTGGAGGTGCGGTTGATCTCGTCGGCCAGAAGCAGATTCGTCATGACCGCGCCGGGCTTATAGACGAAGCTGCCGCTTTCCTTGTCGTAGACTGAGTAGCCGATAATGTCCGACGGAACGGTGTCGGAGGTGAACTGAACGCGCTTGGTGTCCAGTCCCAGCACTTTGGCAAAGGTCATGGCCGTGGTGGTCTTACCCACGCCGGGAACGTCCTCCATCAGCACATGGCCGCCTGCCAGGATCGCCATCAGGATTTTCTCAACAATTTCGTTTTTACCCACAACGACCGTTTCGATCTGCCGCAGGATCTCAGGAATTTTCTCATTCATTGTGATTCCCCCTATTTTTGATACGTCTTTGGGAAAAGCCAGCTTAAAAAGAGCATCTGGATACTGTACGTATCCTCTTCGGTCGTCCGGTAGTCCTCCGCGCCGCACACTCCACAGTAGCGGACTTCCTCCCCGTCTCCTGCGGGCATCCACTCGCCCCAGCTGTGGCCGGTGGCCGGGAGCGGGTCTGTGTGGGTATCGCCGCAGTCGCAGGTATACTCGACGTAGCCGTCCTCCGTGCAGGTCGGGTCAACCCGATGCGTCTCATGGTAGTCGTGCTCGTGCGGCACATGATCCGGGTCTTCCGCGCCGCAGTACCGGCAGAAGCCGTCCACGTAATCATGGTATTCGTCGAAGGTGCCGGGCTTCGTCATGTCATAGCCGCAGCTGTCACAGTGGTACACGATTCTCTGGCAGGTAGCTTCCTGAATCGTCAGGGCGCCGCCGCAGATTTCTTCGTGGAGCACATGGCAGATACGGCACTCATAATCGTCCCAGTCCTCACTATATGTGTACTCATGATTTCCGCGCCCAAATTCCTCGCCGCAGGTCGAGCATTTCTGATAGTGCTCCAGCGCCGTGTGGTTCCAGCGATTGTCCAGCGTGTGCCCCTTCGCTTCGGCTTCTTCTTCCTTTTCCATGCCGCAGATGCTGCATCTGACCGTTCTGACGCCCGGCTCGGTGCAGGTGGCAGTGTTGGTGCCTTCCACTTCCTTCCAGAAATGCTGCTCCGCCGCGCCGCACTCCGCGCAGACGTGGCTGTCCTCCGTGTCCCCGGCGTCGTATGTCCAGTTGTGGGGGAGCGGGTCGCCGATGACCGCCTGACAATCCTCGCAGAGCAGAATATGGGTTCCGTCCTCCAAATCCTTGTAGGTCATATGCGCGTGGGGGCAGTCCTGAACCATGCCGCAGCAGCGGCACACGTAGCGAACGGAGCCGTCCGGGTCTTCCACCTCTTCCATCTGATGTCTGGGAGTGATGTCACCATTGATTGCCGTAACACAGTAGCCCACAATATTGCCGTAATTGTCGCTGCCGCCGCCAATGTCCCAGCCATAGGCCAAGGTGTAGCGCAGTGTCAGCACATCTCCGTCCTTCAGACGCACCGCAGACATGGACTGACCCGGGTAATAGCTGCCGCCTATCGAGTACATCCACCCGGAGCCGCTGGTATAATCGAACTCGCCGAAGGTGCTGCCGGAGCCGGCGCTTTTGTTCAGTCCGTTGCGGTACAGGCAGCGCCACAGAACTGCAAGACCAGTCCCCGCGCCGAACCGGGCGTCGATGGCTTCCAGCACTTCCTCTTCCGTGCTTCCCGGCCAGACCGCATCTTCCAGTGCATCTGCGTGATAGTCGGTATTCAAACTCCGCAGATAGAAACCAGTGTCCAGCGTCCCGCCGTAATCGCCCCGCCAGCCGAGAGTATCGCTTGCCGCACCGAAGGGTTCGCCGGTGTCCTTTCCCATGATTGCCTTGGCGACCACATAGGAAATCGGCTCGTCCGCCAGAACCTCATAAGGGATAGGGCCGACAACACCGACCCCCAGCACCGTCATGTCCACATAAATCGTCGCGTCCCCGATTTTCTGTCCGGGTTCTACGCGGAAACCATTCAGCGTCAGCTCCGCTTTCCCCCAGTTGCCGTAAGCGTCCTCGGCGTAAACATAGAGGGCATGTTTCTTTCTGTCCCCCGTCTCCGGATTAGACGGAAACAGGCCGTACTCCCAGGCGTCCCCGGAGGAGGTAGGATCCGTGACCTCAATTCCGTCCAGTGTAACCTGAATAAATTCACTCGTCCCTTTTGCCGGAATGCTGACCGTATTCCCTGCCGCATCTTTTCCCTGCGCGGAAACCTTCAGATTGGTTATGACTTCGTTGGGAATTTCATCCTGATCCTTGAGGTTCAAAAGGATTTCTATGCTGTTCGTTCCCTTATGCTTGTAGGGAACATTGATTTTGAAGGTATACTGATTTCCCGAGTCGTCCTTTGCTTCGACCGTAAAATTGTTCTGTCCGGTTTTTCCTTTATTCAGGAGAAGCTGAACCGTGTCCGATGCTTTCAGGGTCCGGGGTCTGTTGCCATTGCCGGTTTGTGTACATTTGACGGAGGTGATCTTAGCGCTGTCGGCATCGGAGCCGACAATGGACATTTCATATTCCAGAAATCCATCGGTCAATTCGTCATCATACACGGTATCCGCCGTTTTGGACTGCTTATTCTGGCAGAAAATCTCTCTCCGACTGCCATCATTGAGCGTATAACTCATTTGCAGTGTGACATCATTTCCGACATGCAGAATGACTTCAAAGTGAGCCGTATGCCCGTTTGCAAGGGCGGAAACCGAAATCCGATAGGTATTGGAGGTTTCCCCCTCCGGCATTTTCACCTTCAACCGACCTTGTCCATCCCGCCAATTCAGCTCGCCGCTCTCGGAGGCCGCATCGGAGGTATAGCTGGCGCTCATAATTCTCGCGCCTGCGCTTTCGGCATCTCTGCCGACCAGTTTCATCTCGTAGCCAATCACACCGGACAGCTGGTTGTTCTTGATTTTATCCGTAACACTGCCATTGGGCAGGCAAAGCAGCGTGCCTTTGTGATTGCCGGTTCCCCGCCATGTAAAGGAAAGCTGCACATCCGGTAGCTTCTGATAGGTAATCTTATACCGGAAAAACACATCCCGTTCCGCAGTCCTGACCGTAAATGAAAAATTGTAAACTTCTTTGTCCGTTCCCGCTGCCGGATTCATGATCAATGAGTCGCTGGGCCACTTCAGTTCTCTTGCCGTCTGGGTGGATTCCGTAATGGAGATGCCATTCACGATCTTTGCGTCCTGCGCCAGCGTTCCGGTCAGGCTTACGCGAAACCGGAACAAGTCCTCGTTCAGCTCATAGCTGCTTACGGAAAACGCCTGCGTGTTGCCCGCGGCACAGGCAATGCCCTTTGCGTTCCAGGTCAAGACCAGCGACAGCTCCGAGGGAGACACTTCCCCGCCGTCGGCGCCCTGATTTCCGTTCTCCTGACCGTCGCTGCCGTCGTCCGTGGAGGAATCAGGCTGGGTTTCTTCCGGTCGGGTCTCGCTGGCCTTGTCATTCGGCTCTGTGGATTTTGTCTGACCGCCGCTGGGAACCGAAATGGTGTTCAGCTGCTCCAAATTCTCCCCCAGCTTCAGCACCGTGATCTCCCGGACGCCCTCCCCTTGCAGGGGGTCATCCGGCTGGGCCTCCTTCAGCCCCGTTCCCGGAAGCCACAGTCCCAGCAGGATCGCGGCGATCAGCACTGCGCACAGGCCGCCCCGCAGATATTTGCTGTGAAATAATGAATTCCAATCCATACTGCCATTCCTTTTGTCTTCGGAATTTGCCCCAATTCACGTGCCCCCGCAGAATGCACGTGTGCCCCACCCGGAAAAATCCGGGTGGGGACGCATGAACTTATAGCCACTTTGCGTAGAGTGTCATATTATCTTCAACCTTGTCGTTATCAAAATCCCAGCGCTTGGTGCAGCTCTCATCTGCGTACCATCCGGCGAAGGCTCTGCCCGGACGAACCGGCTGCTCGGGACGTGTCACCAGACTGCCCTTCTTCACCTTCTGATCCTTGACTTTGCTGTCGCAGCCGGTCTCGAAGTGAACCGTCTTTCTGCCCAGCAGCAGGAGGAGCAGGAGCAGAAGCAGCAGACCAAGCAGGCCCAGACCCAGCAGCCACCACAGGCCGCTGCCGGTGCCGTCAGCATCCGTCTCAGGCGCGTCGCCCTTCTCCCATCTTGCGTACAGGGTCACATTGCCCTGAACGGTGTCGGTGTCAAAATCCCACGGATTCTGGAGGTCGATATCCGAATACCAGCCCACCAGATGGTAGCCCTCCCGGGTAGGATTGTCCGGCCGCTCCACGGTCTCGCCGTACCGGACGGTCTGGCTGGGAACCGCCGTGCCGCCGTTTGGCTCAAACGTGACCGTGCAGTCGGTGGAAATGATGATGGTCACATCCTGACAGGACGCCTTATATTCATCGGTTCCGTCCTTGGTGGACACCAGATAGTCCTGATTCGTGATCTTGGACACGCCGGACGTGGCGATCACCTTCAGCTTGAAGGAGCCGACCAGACGCTGGGCGTTCCATTCCTCGCCGCCGGACAGGGACACAAAGTTCATGTAAAATTCCCGGTAATTGTCCCGCAGGCCGATGTCCGTCGTGGAAATGCCGTTGCTCAGCAGGGCGCTGCCCTCCACCAGTTCGAAGAAATTGCTGTCGTAGCGAATTTCGTTCTGCATACCGTACATGGTGTAGGCGTCGCCGCTGTCCGACCGTTTCAGGTTGAAATCCACCTGAATGATGTCGCCGGGCTGTACCTCTTTCTTATCGCTGCCGTCCACGGACAGCTCGAAGAAAAAGTCACGGGCGTTATCCACTGCCATCGCCGTGGGAATGCAGGTCAGGAAAAGCATGACCGCAAGTAAGCAGGACAGAACTTTTTTCATCATATTTCGCTCCTTTTCTGTGGGTCGGGTCATTCCTGACCGCCCGATACGATCCCATAAATTGCCATTATGTCAAGCGCGTTGATCATACCGTCCCGGTTGACATCCAGACGGTCAAGATCCTCTTCCGAGAAATCCGTGCCGCTTATCACAGCTCTGTACAGGCCCATGACGTCAAGCGCGTTTACCGTTCCGTTCTGGTCATAGTCTCCCACCAGAACCGTCGATACGGTTCCGCTCACGGTCGTGACGGGAATGGCGTCAAATACAGACAGCAGCCGTTTGTTGCTGCGCATATACTGCACCACCGGCTGCACCGCCGCAGTGCCGGAAAAATCCCCACTGACCCGGAACGTGGCCGTGAACAGAATTCCGTCTGCCGTCGCGGCTTCCTCCAGAGCAGCCGTGACGTAGCCAAAGGTCTTCTCGTCCGTACCTGTCCATTGGGTATTCACGGCAACCGTCGTGCCGCAGAGATAGGGCGTTTCCCCTTCCGCCGTCTGGATGCTCAGCAGCTCCAGCTGCTCCCGGTCATAATCCAGAGCAATGCCGAAATTGGTAAAGCCCCGGTTCCCGGAAATGCGGATGGGTACAGTCACAGTCCCCCCCGCCGTCGCCGACACGGAATCGGCGGACACGGTGCAGTCCGCAATCTCCGCCGCCATGGCCGTCACGGCCAGCGCGAATATCAGTGCGATGGCCAGAATGACACTGGTGATTTTCTTCATATGTCACGCTCCTTGCTGTCCGCTGAGAATGCGGTTGACGATCCACACCGCATCCTTTACGTCCACCTTCCGGTCTCTGTTGACATCTGCGTTCAGGAATTTGTGCATCACCATGCTTACCAGCGTGTATCTCGCGTTGTACACGTCGTGGTCGAGATGTACGTCGTCCACGTCGATGCGCCCGCTGAGATCAACGTTGCCGGAGTAGTCGATGGAGGCGGCGGCCTCCCCTTCTCCGATGATGATACTGTTCCGGGCAGTCCGCACGACCTCTTTTTCATCAGCGGAGGAAATCACCAGCCATGCGTAGGCGTTGTAGGCTTCCGACCAGTACATATTCTGTCCGTCGTACATGGGGACATGCCCATCTTCAACGCTGCCGCTGTAAGTCACAAGGTACATGCTCTGCTTATCCAGCGTGACGTATACGTTGACCTCCACCGGGGCGCCCTTCGTAATCGTGATGGTGATATCTCCTGTAACCTCGCTGCCCGAAATACGGTAAATATTCTTTTTACTGTCGTAGGTACATTTGACGGTGACGCCGTTGACCCTTGCGGAAACGTCATAATCGGTATCGTCCTTACGATCAATGCGGAATGTATAATCCGAACCGCGCCGTGTGGTTTTCCTGCCCACCGCGTCGTCCGCGCCGGAGCCGATGAAGCTGACCGACACATACTTGGCAGAACTTCCGCCGCTGCTGCCGCCACCGCCGCTGGTGCCGCCGGAATTGATCTTGGTTTTCTGCGCGGTGACGACAATGTCGCCTGTGACGGCCGCGCCCGGGATCACGTAGCCGCCGTTCTCCGCCTTGTAGCCGGTGTAAGATTTTCCGCCGATGGTCACACGCAGAACGTAGCTGTATCCGGCCTTCCGGTTCAGCTTGAAATGGTAGGGCGTGTTATAAGGCGCGGAATTCTCGCCCGACAGATCCTCGCCCTTGAATGTTACCTTATAGGTCTTGGGGGTTCTGTTCGCCTTGACCGTGATATTTCCGTTGATCTCGCTGCCGGGGATGGTGTAGGTGCCGTCGCCGTTATCCTTGACCGTGACGTCCTTGCCGCCGATCTTCGCCGAGGGCTTGTAATCATAGTGAAGCGGGTCCGTCGCCCGGAAGGTATAATCCTCCCCTGCCGCCGCGCTCAGGCTGTCAGAGGTCAGCCCCTCGTCCAGCGTCACGGTGTATCCCGGCTGGATGGTAAACTTTGTGGTATTTCTGCTGATTGCAGCCGGAGGCGCGTTTTTTGTCGGGGCGTTTGTGCCGGTGTCGATCTTCGCCGAGGAAATCACAACCTTTGCAGTCCCCGCCGCCTTTGTCTTGAATGTCAGGGTTACGACCTTCGTGGAAGCGGACTTATCCGCGCCGTAGCCGATAACGCGGATGCTTCCGCTCTTTTCGGTTACCGAAGCCCCTTTATCCGCCGCCTGACCGGACACATAGGTCAGCCGCGCGGCGTCATAGGTCAGCGCCAGATCGTAGGCATTGTACTTTCCCCCGGAGACGGACACGCTCATGCTGACGGTCTTCCCAACATCCGTAGTCTGATCCGGCGAAGCGGCGACCGAATAGCGCGTTTCCGCGGCATAAACTCCCATGGGCAGGGCGGACAAAAGCATTACAAAAGCAAGCAGACTGGATAAAACTTTCTTTTTCATAAAATTCACATCCTACGGCAAAGGTGTCGGAAATTCACAGCTGTCCCCGCTTTCCATAGGGACACCTGTGACCCTCCGAATTCTGCGGTCTGGCCTCCCCCGCCTTTCACGGCGGGGGAGGCACTTTGGTTTCGGGTCAGAAGGCCCGGTCATTCAGGAAATCACTTGATGAGGTTCACAATAGCGGTAGCGTCGGAAACGTTGACCGTCTTGTCGCCGCTCACATCGGCATTCAGGAACTTCAGCATGGAGACAACATCGAAGCTGCTGTACTTGGTGTTGTACATATCGTAAGTCAGCTGAGCGTCGTTGACGTCGGTCAGGCCGGTGCCATTCACATCGCCGCTGTAATCCACGGTTCCGGCAGAGGTGCCTTCCGCGACCTTGACCTTCGCAGCGGCTTCCGCCTTCACAGTCTCCAGATTATCCGCAGAGATAACCAGATAAGCGTATGCGTTGTACTTCTCGGACCAGAACATGCTCATGCCGTCGTACTTGGCAACCTGACCCTCGGGGAGAGTGCCGGAAGCGGTCACAAGGTACATGACCTTGCCGTCCAGAGTGAGGTACTGGGCGACGTCCACAGCAACAGCTGCGGTCTTGGTCACTTCGATGGTGATGTTGCCGGTGATGGTGGAGCCGGGGATGGTGTAGCTGCCATCGCCGTTCTTGACCACCTTGTCGGTCACATCCACATCGCCGACCTTGACGGTAGGCTCGGAGTAATCGTAGCCTTCTTCCTTATCGACGGTGAAGGTGTAATCCTGACCCTTGGTGGCGGTGTCGTTGCCCTTTACGTAATCGGGCTTGGTGACGGAAACCACGGAGGAGGGCTTTACGGCCTTGGTGACGCTGATCACGATGTCGCCCTTGATGTCGGTGCCGGGGATGGTGTACTTGCCGTTCTCGGGAGCGCCCAGAGAATAGGTCTTGCCGCCTACGGTCACGGTGGTGGTGTAGGTGTAGTTATCGTCCTCAGTCACGGTGAAGGTGTAGTCGGTGTTGTAAGTGGCCTTATCGGCAGCGGTCACATCGCCTGCGCCGGTGCCTTCCACGGTGACATTGTAGCTCTTGGGCGTCATGGTAGCATTGATCACCAGATTGCCGGTGACACCCGGGATGGTGTAGGTGCCGTCGCCGTTGTCGTTGGCAGTGGTGGTCTCGCCGCCCATGGTGGCGGAGATAACGTAGTCGTAGTTGTCCGCGTCGATAGCGGTGAAGGTGTAGTCCGCGCCGGGAGCGACGGTGGATTCACCGGACAGGCCCTCGCCCAGGGTGACGGTGTAGCCGGTCACGGAGATGACGGTGGTGGTGTCGAGGATATGTGCATCGGGGGCGTCGCTGCCGACGGCCTGAGAGCCGATGTCAACCTTGGCAGAGGTGATCTTCACTTCCGCTTCGCCCGTGCCCTTGGCGGTAAAGCTCAGGGTAGCGGCGGGGGTATCCAGATTCTTGTCATCGCCGAAGCCGATCACACGGATGGTGCCGGGAACGTCATCCTTCACGACTGCCAGAGCGTCGGCGGCGGTGCAGGAATTGTAGGTCAGCTTGTCGGTGTCATAGGTCAGGGTCAGATCATAGGCGTTGTAGGTGGTGATGATGCTGTCGCTGTTGGAAACATTGATCTTGACCTCGGCGCTCTCGCCGACGGTGACAGTCTTGTCCTCGGAAGCGGAAACTGCGTAGCCGACGAAGGCGGGGGCTTCCGTTGCAGCCACGTCCACGGAGCCGGGAGCAGTGGCAACATTCATGATGGCGTCGCCCTTATAATCCGAAATGACGATGTTGGTCAGCTGGAAGTGATATTCGCCAGCCTTCAGGACCTTGAACTTCAGCTCGCAGAACTGCCCCTTGGGGATCACGGTCTGGCTGGTCAGGTCAAGCCACGTCAGGCGGATATACCGCGCGCCGGTGGTCTTATTGGTGTTGTGGTTGGGTGTGAAAGCGGTGTTTGCGCCCACGTACTCGAACAGATCCTGATCGTAGTACAGGTCCATCTGGAAGCATCCGCATTCGGCGATATCGCCGCTGGCGTTCAGATAAATACTGAATTCCTCGCCAACCGCCGGGTTGGCCTTGCTGGCCGTCACGCTCATGGTTTCCGTGGTCTCCACGGCGGAGGCGGTGATCGCCATGCCGAGAACCATGACTACCGCGAGGAGCAGGCACATGGATTTCTTAAAAATTTTCATAACATCCTCCTGTCAGAAGTTGTTCTTTTTTGCTTTGGATTCAGTGCCGGTAAGATTGGGTTTGCCGGTCAAAACAGGATATTCCGGCCGGCAAACCATCTGCTGGATCAGTTGTCGCTCTTGATGATGTTGTACAGCGCCATCACGTCGCGGGCATCGATCACGCCGTCGCCGTTGACGTCTGCAACAGTGGCGTCGAGGTCATCGCCGGAGTTGATCGCGTTGAACAGAGCCATTACGTCGGTGGAGTCGATCGCACCGTCGCCGTTGATATCGCCCTTTACGACGGGCTTCTCGTGGATGGTCAGGCGGATGCCGCCGGGGGTGGAGCAGATGACGCCGGAGTTCTCCTTACCGGGCTGACCGGCCAGAGCAAAGATATACTCGCCGGGAGCCAGAGTGCTGGTATCCACGACCAGGCTGCCGTCAGCTTCCGCATTTCCCACATACTGCCATGTGGTCACGTCGCCGGAAACGATATCGTTGACAGGCGTGCAGTAAACACTGGGGCTGTAGTCGATGAGGGTGTGGGCAGTGTTGTAAGTACCATACATGTCAGCGCCCGCATGGTACAGCTCCAGCTTGATCTTGTCGCCCTGAACGGGATCCGTCTTGTCTGCTACGATGTAATTAAAGATGCTGGTGGTATCGTTGAAGAAGCTCCAGTCGGAGAAGTGGCCGAGGGTGACGATGTCGCCCTCGCGGAGCAGGATTTGATCGCATGTGCTGCCCCAGCCCGCAGAGGCCAGAGGATACTCGTAGTTCAGATAGTAGTTCAGGTTCAGGTCGTAATTCCAGATATTCTGCAGGAAGATGGAGCCCGTAGAACCGGTGTAACTGAAGATATCGGTGCCCATAATACCATTATTCGCCAGATAGCCCTTGCCCGCATCCGCAGGGTCAATGCCCAGATAGTAAACCTCGGTGGCATAGAGGAACAGGTGCAGCATGGTGATCTTGCCGTAAGCGAATTCCTTGGTGCCGGGGTCCAGAGCACTGCCGGGGCCGCCGGTGGGATCGCCGCTGGCGGGGCCGTAGTCCTCAGAGGCAAAGTAGAAGTCCTCAAGGCCGTACAGTGCCAGATCGAAGTAAGGAACGGTGACCTTCTTCAGCGCCATGGTTTCGCCGGATTCGTCGCAGGACTCAAACGTATCATCATGAGAGAAGGAGAAGTAGACCGTGACAGGCTCCAGAACCTTCTCCTTCACACCCTTGACGGTGATGACCAGATCGGTAGAAACATTCTTGACGGTGTAGACGCCCTTCTCGCCGGTGACGGTCTCGCCGTTGACCTGCACGGCAAAGTCCTCCCCCGCCTCGTAGCGGTAGTCAAGCTCCAGCTTAAAGGTGTAATCCTTGCCGCCCTTGGCGGTCTTCTCACCGGTGATGGTGTAGCCCTCGCCCGTGGGGATGGTGACGGTGTAGTCGGCAATCTCAGCGGTCACGGTCTTCAGGCCGTAGTTAGCGTTGTCGAAGCCGTAGGTGTAGGACACGGTGTAGCCGCCGGTCTCCTCGTTCTTGACGACGGAAACATAGTTGGATACATCCCGCTCCTCGCCGTTCTTCAGCTTGGTGACAGCCTTCAGACCGTCAACGGTGATGGAGCCGTCCTCGTTCTCGGTGATGGTGGGATACTGGGTGATCTCCAGAGATTCGATCTTGGAGGTGATCGCCATCATGTAGCAGGAGTCGTTCTTATAGTAGATGGTGCCGTACTGGTCGGCGATGGTGGAGCAGATGCAGTACTGCGCCAGGGGGCCGACCGGGGTGAAGACCTCGCTGTAGCCGGAGCCGGTGGTGGTCACAGGCGCAGTCTGGCCGGGCTTATCCTTCAGTACGGAAACGCCGCCGGGGGTATAGTTGTAGGGCAGGTAGATGTACACGGAGCCATCCTCGGCAGAGTATGCCGTGGAGACCATGGCAGAGGTCTGGGGATAGCCGACGATGGCGTAAACATACGCCTGGGTCATGGAGCCGTCGCCGTTCAGGTTATAAACCGCGATGCCATGGCCGCTGTTGGCGCCGAACTGGCTGGTGCCGGCGACGCCGATGTAGATTCTGCCATTGTATACGGAAGGCGTACAGGTGGACATGGCGTTGGCATTGCCCTGCGCATCCTTGATAACGACTTCCTTGTAGTCCAGAATCTTACCGGTATCCCAGTCGATCTGGGCGTTGCCCAGAATGCCGCCCTTGGTGGTGAAGAACACCCGGTCGGATTCGGGGTCATGGGAAACGTTGGAGCGCAGGTCGCCGCGGATACCCTCGTGGGCGTCGAGCTTCTCGCCGGTGTAGCGGTCGAAGACCAGCAGCGCGGCGCCGTTGGTGTCGTAACCGCCTGCGCCGTCATCGGTGCCGACGATAGCCAGCTTGTCGGTGACGTAGGCGCCCGCCCAGTAGAAGCCGCCCTGTCTGGTGTAGGTCCAGCTGGCGTACTTGGCTTCGGTGGTGGAGGCATGGTCTTCGTCAACGGTATTGATGCAGGCAAAGTTGGCGTTTCTGTCCTCGCTGTTCCAGAAGCCTGCGTAGATGTAGCCGTCCTTGTAGGTGATGGGGCAGTTGGGCTGTCCGCCCAGCTCGTCGGTGTAGACCCACAGAGACTCCAGCGTCTTTGCGTTGAACGCCTGAATTTTGCCGCCGGACAGGCCAACGAAGACCATGCCGTCGCCATAAGTCATGGGGACGATGGAGTAGCTGGACTTATCAACCATGGTGCCTTCGGTCACGACCTCACCGGTCATGCTGTTGAGACGGCGGATGGTGCTTCCGGAGTAGGTGTAGATGTCGCCATCGACCATGATGGGAGAACCGGGGGCAGCCGCCCAGCCGGTGCCGTGCTTCACAGCCCACAGAAGCTCCGTGTCCTCAGGAGCGTAGGGGGTCTTGGCGTTGGTGATGCCAAGGTTGTTGTCGCCGTTGCGGAAGTTGCCCCACTCGGCAGTGATGCTTCTGTCGAGGTTCGGGTTCTCCGTGGCCACAGCCAGAGTAATGTCGATGGTGCTGCTCTCGCTGAACTTGAAGCTGCTCTTCTGGCTGACATAGCCGTCACTCTGCACGAGGTAGGTGTACTCGGCGTCAGCCATGACGGAATACTTGCCGTCCGTGGGAGCAATTCTGTCCTTGTTGGAATCCCAGACAGTTACCTTGGCGTCGGCGGGGTCAACGGTGAAGCCGACCTCGATGGATGCCAGTCTGGTAACGGTAATGGTGTAGGTATTGGTGTAGCCGCCGGGGTTGGTGACGACCACGTTGATCTTGTTCTCACCAAGATTCAGCGGAACGGTGGTGTCGCTGCCGCCGTTGACGGTGACGGTGTAGCTTTCATCACGGGGAGTCGCCGCAACGGTAACGCTCTCGGCGGCAGTGGTCGCGGTGTAAGCCGTCTTGGTAGCGGAGAATCTCTCCGCGAACCGGATGCCGTCCAGAGACAGGGCGGTCAGGCTCGGCGCAACTCGGACGGAGGTGAGCTTGTACTCATCCTTGAAGTCGCCGTCCACAACGGTGACGGTCATGGTGTTGACCTTCGTGCCGGTGGGTGCGAAGCCTGCCAGATTCTGGCCGCTGGCTTTGCCGGAGGTCAGAGCCTGTGTCTTCTCGGTATCAACGTTAAGGTTTACCCACTTGGCCGTGATGGTCGTGCTGCTGCTTCTGTCGACAGCCTGCGTCGCCCATGCGTAGAACATGTTGGAGTTGTCCGGCACGAGCACGGTGTATTCCTTGACCGCCGGGTCGAAAGCCGGAATCAGCTGGAACATCTGCGCCTTGGCCTCGGTGCTTGTGTCGCCGAACTTCAGAACGGACAGGCCGGCCGTCTTCTGAACGGCTTCGGTCACGCCCTCGACGGTGATGGTCAGGTCGGAGGAAACCTTCTCGACGGTGTAAATGCCGTCAACCGCGGTAACTTCCTCGCCGTTGACCTTGACGACCATGTTGGCCGCGTCGTAGCCTTCGCTCACGGTCACGGTGAAGGTGTAGTCCTTGCCATCCTCTGCCGTGGCTTCTCCGGTCAGGGTATAGCCCTCGCCGGGAGTCAAAGTCACAGCGTGACCGGCAGCCTGCTTTTTCACGACGCCCTCGACGGTAATGGTCAGATCGGCAGTGACGTTCTCAACCGTGTAGCTGCCGCTTTCACCGGCCGTCAGCGTTTCGCCGTTGGCCTTGACTACGAAGTTGTCTTCCATCTCGTAGTCGTCGGCGATGGTGACGGTGAAGCTGTAGTCCTTGCCGTCCTCTACCGTGGCTTCTCCGGTCAGGGTATAGCCCTCGCCGGAGGTCAGGGTAACCGCATGGGTCAGGGCTGCGTAAGTAAAGTCAAAGAATTCGGCAGCAGACCGGTTCTCCCCGTCAACGTAGTATGCCATGCCCACAGCAACTGAACCATCCGTACTCAGCATGAAATTTTCAACAGGAATGGTCACCGTCTTGCTTCCGTCATTGTTGGTCGCAACCGTGAGAGCCCCGCCGAAATCAATCGTGCTTTGTCCCGGGTACGTATTTCTGTAGAAGAAACCTGCCGTGTCATCCCCGGAAAGCACAAGATTGACACTTTCCGGATAGGTGAGAAGCACCTTCCCGGTTCCTTCAGGAATCGTCACATGGTAATACGGTGTGTTGATCGATTCACCCCACGCCGCTTCACCAACAACCGTTTCCACATACTCGACGGTCACATTTTCGCCGGATTCCGTGGTAATGTTGGTGTAAAGAGCGGCTGCATCTGCCTCTGCGGCGAACGCGTTTACCGGCACAAGGCTGAACGTCATCACAAACGCCAGCAGGAATGCCAGTAGTCTTCTCTTCATAAATAAACCTCCTCATTATATGGTATTGCAACGCCCGCAGGCGTAAAGCGGAATTCATTCCGGCCAGCTCCGGCACGTCGGGTTTACCGCCGCCGGGGCGTTCTGCTTATGCTGCACGTTTTTCAAACGCACAGTTTGTAGGTCTTCTGACTAACACGTTCGGACGAAATCGTCCACGCCGCTTCCCGCCTTCTCAGGTTTCCCCAATGACTCGCTTTCGCGGAAAGGAAGTCGGCTCCGTGCTTACAGCACGACAGGTCTGCCCGCCGTGTTCCGGTTTTGCACCGGATTCCCTTGTTCAGCTGAACAAGAATGCGTGTCTCCCGTTTCGGTCGGTCGCGCATTTGCCACAAAATAAGCCGGATATCTATTTGCACCGCCGGATACCCGGCGGAGGTTTTTATTTCCTTGATACCGCCGCCTCTGCTCCGACGGCGGTATTAAGGGAGGAAAAGCTGTTCCTTGGGCAATCAAAACAGCTTAATGGAAGCTCTGATTCCATCGGCAAGAGCTGACAGCGAGGGATTTTGTTCCCAGGCAAAGACTGGAAAACGGAGAAATACTGCATGTATTTCCCGTTTTTCAGTCTGCGGCATGGGGACAAAAGACCCGCTGCTCAGCCGCAGACAATTGATTCAGAGTTTCCCAATATATTACAGATTCGCGCAAGGGGGTTACGCGGATCAGGTAATACCGGATTGACGATTTTTTCTTCTTTTTTCTTCCTGCGCCTTCATTCGTTCCTTCGCCCGCTCCCGTTTTTCGGCTTTCTTCTGGCGGTAGATGGCCCGCTGGCGCCGGGTCTCTTCCCGGACGCGCCGGAACTTGCCCGGCTGGTTCGGATGCTCGGGGAAAGGCAGCCCCGCCTCCGCCACAGCCGCCTCCCAGTTTCCGAAGCGTGTCTGAATGGTCACGCCGCCCGGAATCTCCCGTGGCCATGGCGTGTGCCCCAGTTCGTCCGCATATTTGCGGAGATAATCGGCAAGCTGCTGCTCCGTGTCCTGCGCGTGTTCCACGGCGAAACGGTTCTCCGCTTCTTCCAGAGCGCACGCGGTCATTCTGCGGATGGTCGCATCATAAATCGCATTTCTGCTTGGCGTCGGCATAATGCACCTATTTCTACATTTCTATATATAATGAAGAACGGCCGCGGCAGTCCAAAACAATAGACCGCCGCAGCCGTTTTTCTGCGCCGAAAACCGACCGTCTCCGCCCAATTCCCGGGGCAAAGCGGCCGCTGTCTGTTTCCGTAGGTCTCCTGACTTGTGTCTCGAGCGGCGGCCTGTCTGCCTTCTCGGAATTCTCCAATGACTGGCTTTCACCAACGGCAGGCCGTCTCGACACTTACAGTGCCGGCAGCGTGGGGACTCGCACCCCGTTCTCTTGTTCAGCCGGGCAGTCTGAACGCCCCGCCCGGCCACGGAAACATGAATTAGGTTGTAATTTAGAGAAACCACGCAAAAAATGGTCATCGCGTGTTCCACCGACGGGTAGAACATCGCCATGACCATTTCAAAGCAACATTCCGACGAACAGTAGGTCTCCCGACTCGCGCCTCAAGCAAAACCTGCCCTGCCTTCTCAGGTCGCCCCAATGACTGGCTTTCGCCAACGGACAGGCTTCTAAACGCACACGGTATTGGTCAATGCGGGGCATCCTACCCCATTTCCTTGTTAAGCCCTGCCCCCTGACGAAACCGCCGTTACGGACGCAGCGCCTCTGCTCGTGTTTCTCTATTCAGTATTATAAGACCGATTTAAGAAATTGTCAATACAATTTTTAAAATCCCCACAACATCTTGTGTCGAAAAAGCCGTCAGAATCCACATATTGTTACACATTTGTAATCATTTTCCGTCAGAAGCCGCCACCCGGAACCACGCGCCGCCGGTTTCGATCAGCCCGTCCTTCCGCAGCTTCCCGATCTCCGCCGACATGGCGCTCCGCTCCACGCCCAGATAATCCGCCAGCGCCTGACGGTCATAGGGGATCGTAAACTCCGCGCTGTCGTGGCGCTTCGCCTGATCGAGAAGAAATTCCATCAGCTTTTCCCGGGTCGTTTTCCGGGACATGAACCGTATCTTCTCCGTCAGCGCCAGATTTTTCTGAGCGATGCCCTGCAAAAGATTGTATACCAGCCGGCTGTGGAACAGGCAGTCATGGCCGCAGCCGGTCATCACCCGCCGGCAATCCAGCAGGAGCACGGTACTGTTCTGCACGGCAAATGCGCTGACCGGCAATGTCTCCAGCCCCGCGCAGGCGAAAGCTTCCGCGAACAGCCCGCCGGGCGCGGCCACCGTCAGCACGCTTCGGTTTCCGTAGTAATCGTCCCGGACGATCTGCACCCCGCCGGACAGCACGACCCCCACGAACCGGGCAGGCTCCCCTTCCAGAAACACCGGGTCGCCTTTTGGTATCTCGACCACCTTTTTGTCCAGACAGTTCAGTATTTCCGGCATTTCCTGCCGCGTTATCCCCGTGAACAGCGGACATTGGGACAATATTTCATAATATGTTTCCATAATCGCTCCTTTGTTGGAATTCCAACATACGTTTTTGCAATAGTATAGTAAACTGTGGTCATAAAGTCAAGGGAAGCTCTGGACAAATCGGCGAGAGCTGGCGGCGAGAGATTTTTTCCTAGACGAAGGCTTCACAAGTGGAGGAATACTTTGTGTATTTTCCGCTTGTGAAGCCGCACGGCTAGGGAAAAAGGTCCGCTGTCCAGCCGAAGGTGATTTGTTCAGAGTTTCCCCCGAAAAACAGGAGGAACAGATTATGATTCGCAGAATTATTGAAATCAACCGGGAAAAATGCAACGGCTGCGGCGCCTGCGCGGCGGCGTGCCACGAGGGCGCCATCGCCATGGTAGACGGCAAGGCGCAGCTGATGCGGGACGATTATTGCGACGGTCTGGGGGACTGTCTCCCCGCCTGCCCCACCGGCGCGATCATCTTTGTGGAGCGGGAAGCGGCTGCCTACGACGAAGCCGCCGTTCTGGCCGCGAAGGCGAAGAAGGAAGAAAAGCTGCCCTGCGGCTGCCCCGGCACCGCAGCGCGGGCCATTCATCGGGAGGAATCCCCCTGCGACGTCAGGACGCCCCAGCAGTCCCAGCTGCGCCAGTGGCCGGTGCAGATCAAGCTTGCGCCCGTGAACGCGCCATGGTTCGACGGGGCAAAGCTTCTGGTCGCCGCCGACTGTACCGCCTATGCCTATGCCAATTTCCATCAGGATTTCATCAAGGGCCGCATCACGCTGGTAGGCTGCCCCAAGCTGGACGCCGTGGACTATTCCGACAAGCTCACGGAGATTCTGAAGCGCAACGACATCCGCAGCATCACGGTCGTTCGGATGGAAGTCCCCTGCTGCGGCGGTATTGAGCAGGCGGTGAAGAAAGCGCTGCTGAACAGCGGAAAGCTGATCCCGTGGGACGTGGTGATCGTTTCTACGGACGGAAGAATTCTGGACAGGGTGTAATCGATCGTCAGGCAGTATTTGCTAACAAACGGAGCCTCCGCCAAATGGAGGCTCCGTTTGTTACGTCTGGTCTGCAAGTATGATGCCAAGATCGTGTTCAAGCATATGCGTGTACTTTGCGGTAAAAACTGTATCAGCGGCATACCCGGGAACGACTTTGGGGAAGAATTCGTTGCCCCACAAAAAGCCCCAATAGTGTACAAGCTTGAAGCCTATGGTTTCCAGATAGGAATAATAATCCTCAATTTGAATTGCCAGTGCTTGCTGCTCCGGGGTAAACCGCTGGACAGAAGAACATATGGCGTCTTCGGTGGTTTGCACCTGCGGAAGCGCAGAAAAAAGATATTCTCCATGAAGTTCTTCATAATCGGTCTGGAGCCGGAGCTTGTTTATTGGATTTCGGTAACAATCCAAGTTCCAGCGAACACCCTGCTATGCAACATACAATAGTTTGGCAGCAAACTGTCTTTCCAGCGTATCCACAAAAGCATCATCGGATAACTTCGCATTGGCTTGCGCAAAAGGAAGATATTCTTTTGTATAGCAGGAATCAGCCTGTTCCAGCGTACTCCTTAATTGCAGCGCAAGCTGCGTCTCATTCAGCTCGAATTTTACAATCGACATACCATTGCCTCATTTCCAATATAAATAATCAGAACCATATAAATTTATATTTATAAGTAATTCTGATAGGCTTATAATACAGGAAAAGGCATGTCGAAGTCAGTCGAATTATAGCAAAAGGAAACCAGCAGGCAATCTTTTTGATTGCTTGCTGGCGAAATCAGCCGTTTTCATAGTAGGCTTCAATATACGCTTTGACGCAGTGGTATATTTTGCGCCGCTCCTTTGCGGGGAGACCCTTCATGAGATCGTCTAAATCAGACGGAACAGAATCGGCAGAGTGATCGATGACATCCTGAAGCAATGTATCGGCGGACACATCCAAAGCATTGGCAATATTGCAGAATGTGTCCATCTTGGTAGGCTTGAAGCCCCGTTCAATTACGCTGACATGCATAGGGCTTAAATTCACCAATTCTGCCAGCGCTTCCTGCGTCAGCCCCTTTTGCTCACGGGCTGCCTTGATTCGTTTCCCGACTGCCTTCAAGTCCACGGTTAATCATCCCTTTAGAATCAGATTTAATTCCAGTAAGTAGTATAACCGTGGGAAATGAGAAAGCACAGAATCTATTATATTTAGAATAGGTATAATAGAATTATATTTTAATGCAAATTACGGAAGAAACCAGGATTATTCGTATCCCAATTCTGTCGAGAAATGGATAGAAAAGTATTCTGTCCGTCAGAAAAAACGGAAAGTGGATTCCATCTCATGATTTGCCTCTTTCCTGTTATTATGCGTTCTGTATTGCAAAACACATCCGCAAATAATTCCACTGATTCAAGACGCAACTATTGTATAGTCCACTCAAACAGAACGCAAGTAAAATAAAATGTTACTGATACAAAACATTGGGAGGAAATCAGTAATGGTTGATTTAGGAGTACGCTTGCAGCAATTACGTATGGATCGCAATATGTCGCAATCTGAACTGGGAAAAGCACTGAATCGAAGCAAGTCTGTCATCAGCGCCTATGAAAATGATCTCCGTATCCCTCCGCTGGAGGTACTGACCGAGATCGCACTGATTTTCAACGTGTCACTGGATTTTCTCGTTGGGATAGATAAGGCGGAGATGGTCTCGGTAGATGGGCTGAACGACACGCAAAAGGCGATCATTCATTCCCTGATTTACGAATTTACGAACGATCATTCCCCATATCCCGGTCTTACCGAGCATCAGCAAAAGCTGCTGAGTCAGATTATGGTTGAATTCTCGAAAAAATAATATCCACCGGACATTTGCATTTTATTGTTCGAGTCCTAGGAACAAAAATAATCCGAACCCGTTTTCCACCAAGAACAGGTTCGGATTATTCTTCTCTGGTACGAGTGTTCTTATAGGAC
>ENA-OYYK01000299-OYYK01000299.1-human-gut-metagenome-genome-assembly--contig:-NODE-299-length-36800-cov-19.924126_pt1 | contig 36800 bp, 39 predicted proteins | sample MGYA00243247_ERZ653443 | MGnify/ENA primary metagenome ERZ653443 (study PRJEB26926, sample SAMN06165010) | human gut metagenome | biome: ENVO:00009003; feature: ENVO:2100002; material: ENVO:00002003... | reverse complement strand
ACGAGATTACTACGCGTCTCGTGGGCTCGGAGATGTGTATAAGAGACAGCTTCCTATGAACACTTTGGACGTGTCAGTTGTAACGTACACAGTACGTGCATCTTTAGTAGCGAGTGCGGTGTATTCTGCCGAAGTAAGAAGAGAGAGTTTTGCATACATTGCATCACCCATCTCTTTATTCAGGAGATCAGTATTTACTGGATTCGCTTTGGTTGTTCTTGTCGCGCCAGCCGTGAATTCTGCGTTGCCTCGGAAGGTGACAGGGGCGCCAATTTCCATGTTAACGTTGATTTCCCAAACAGTACTAGGTCCTCCTCCTGCAATAGTACGCCCTGTAGTATCGGCCCGAAAAGCAAGTGCATTCTGGTCTGACCCTATCGCAAGCACCGCGCCGGATGTCACCGTCACGTTGTCGAAATAAGTCACAGGGTCTTGGAATGAGGTGCTAACAGAAAAATCTATATGAGTGGAGGTGCCTCCCTCAATTACGTAAACGCCATTAGCTCCTTCTCCATGAAGCTTTAATGCGTTATCACCTGAACCAATCACTAGGGGCACTTCATTGCCCATCGTAATCCCACCAGTAAAGGTCTTAGTCCCAGCTATGCTCTGATTGCCGATAAGTTTTACTGTGCTGTTTAGCGCAGTGTTGACCATCTCGGAGTTCATTACATCAGTAAGCGCAGGACTAGCTACTGTCTTCCGCTGGAGCGTACTCTGGAAAACCCATGCACCCGTAATTGTCTGCGAGGCAGACGGGTCAAAAGAATCACCGCCTCCCCCGGACGACGCACCGAGCGAGGCAACCTTAAAATTTAAGGGGTTGATTACATACTTCGTATTCAGATCAATATTGATATGCGTCCATGAAGAGATCGCAATGAAAACATATTGACCTTGCTTATCAGCAGTGAAAATTATTGTAGCGTCAGGAGTGTATTCTGGACCATCAGAACCAGAAATTTGTACATTACCAGTTTCCAAAGTTAAGCAATAAGCATTGCCAGCAATGGTTCTAATTGTTCTTGATGTATCATCTGCCGCCAATGGGAAAGGTGCGTCAATACCACCATTGCCCCCCACCAATTCAATATTAGGGTCAAGCCCCGACGTAGTTGTTAATGTTTTCTTTGTTGCCATATTTTGTTTAATGTTAAACGTTATTTGGTCTGCCAGCCGTTATCTTTGAGCTTCTTGTTAACTCGCCTAAGTTCCCGGGAAAGCCTTCTGTATTCTACGCTACGTTCGCCATAGGTACTCTTGGCCTCACGCTTCTCTTTACGCAATCTGCGTGCGCTTTGCAATAGTTTTTCTCTGGTGTCGTAGAAGGGGTTGAGGTCAGACCTCGTAGTCTTGGCCGCATTGTGCGCTTGGAGAGTGGCATTGGACAAGGAGCTGATGACTTCAAACACACGTCCCACAGTTTTCGCATTGGCGATATTAGCTCCAAGGCCAATCGTATCTCCCAGCGTCCGGCTAAGACCTGCCCCAACTTCAATCCATTCGTTTAGAGTCACGGCGTCCATGTCTTCCGTACTCTTCAATATAACTTCGTAAGCTTGGGAAAGGCCTCGTGCGGTTCTGCTAAAGTCCGTTAGCGTGTTAGGACGGGAGAAGACGTGCCCGCCTCCGAACGCATAGTAATCCAGCGCTTGGAACAAACCTGCAAATACAGGGGTGGCGACAAGCGGGCCAAGAGACATGTTGAAGAGAATCGTTTCTGCCGAGAATTCATCATCGTTATAGCTCGTGAAGAAGGAAGCCGCCATGCCCGAAATGGTATTAGCAAAGCCAACGATAGTCCACATGCGGATGAAGTTGGCAAGCTTCCTCATGGAGCTAATGTCGCCACGCTTGAACTGGCTGAAAAGAAGAGCTGACTTGTTCAGCATGTCGCTCATGAACAAGACTTGGTAAGATTCGTAAGCTGATCCTCCAAGTGTGCCAATAGCGCGAGTAGATTGATTCTCAGGCTGGGCCGACTTTAGAATGTTAAGATTCAACTGGTCTATAATCTGCTCTTTCTTCAAGCCCCTATCATGCAAGATTTGCGCGGCCATCATGTTGCCACGCTTTACGCACCATAGGTCAAAGTCAATCAATGCCGAGTTGCCGCACTCCTGCCAGTACATGACCTGCGCCTGCTTCGTCTTTGGGGCGTCCATAGCGGCTTTGATTACCGCCCTATCCTGATACGACAATGGGTTGCGAGCCTTCACGCCTTTCAGCTGGGCCATCTCTTGGAGAGAAATAGGCTGAGGGTTGAATAGCCAGCTACCCATGCTCTTTATAATCTCAAGACTGCTAAAGTCCGATCCTACCAACGGATTGAAGAACGCCGCACCGCTCCGGCAAATGGAAGCCATAGAGTTAAAAATCTTCGTGCGGGCAAGAGTTCCAATCGCTTTGACGAAAAGCTCCCCGAATAATCCCTGCTGTGCGCGGATGCGTCCTTCATTCAGGAAATTATAAAGGCCCTTGCTTGCCTGCTGGTAGTTCTCCTTGCCGATGACAAGCTGTATTTGTGCGGCCGTCTTCGTGTTCAGCCAAACTTTGTTGAAGTACTCATTCAATTCAAGGGAAGACATCCAGCCTTCCGCTATCTGAGCGTACCTTTCAAACTCCTGCACCGGATTTACCAGCATAGTTATTTCCGCAGAAGCCGGGGTGCTTCGCTTCTTCATGAAGGCGGGCTTGCCGGAATAAGTTATCTGCCCGGGAGTGTACCCTTGAGAATCATAGAACCCGTCCCCTAATTGCCCCTCATGGGCCGTGGTGCGTGGCGTATAGAAGTCTTCCATCGTAGAGACCTGACCGAAGAAAGACTCTTCGATACTGGCCACCCTCTGGCCTAGTTTACGATACGCCTTCTGAATGGAGCGTGCCAAGAACAACCCGTCCGGACCAAGCGCATTAATAAGCGCCTCCTGATCTTTAGCGAGCCTATCCTGAAACGCTTCTTCTGCATTATCTACTTCTGCCTCATACTCATCTTGAGTTATCTCCTTATTGGAGAGCTGTTCGTCTAGCTGGGATGTGCGGCGCTCCAGAAGAGCATAGTTCCCAAGATCAAGCTTGTAGTTGTTACGCAAGACTTTCACGCCATCAGACTCTTGCATGGTCTGATAAATCTTAATAAGCTGAGTCTTAACGTATTCTTCGCCCTTGAACTTAACAGGGGCGTTATTCATCTGATAGAAATGGCGCGCGATCTGAGTTGTCGAATCAGTGTTCTTGATCCCTGCCAGTTTTGCCGCACCCTTAAGCCATGAAGAGATCATCGCATGCCGCTTCACCCGGGCATTGTCTCTCTGCATGGTTGCCCTCACTACCTCATTCAGCATGAAGTCACCGTTCCTTTTAAAGCCGGGCAGTGTCCCGAGGATTTCGGACAACTGAACAGTGGAAAGCATTCCTGTAAAGAAACTCTTTAACGAATTGTATTCTCCAGCTTCCTTGAGAAGATTTCTCAGATCATCCAGTTTCTTCTCTGTACCTACGGCCTTAGCTACTTCATCCTTAAACAGGTTAAGCTTCTGTTCGCGTCTCTCCAGCTCCTTCCTCCAGCGGAGCCGCCCCTCATCTTGAAGTTGCTTCAATGCGTCAAAAGCATTCTCCTGCTCTGCCAAGCTACGGACGAAGCTGTTCCCATCTTTGTAGAGAACAGAACCGAATGTATCAAGCAAGGAAATAGATTGCTGAATTTCTATTACTTGAGGATCATTCGGGTTTTGAGTCTTGTTAATAGTCCTCTCAAGGAGGGCCTGCAATGCGTCTTGCTGGGCCTCTACCTCCTCGGGAGACATCTTCATCAGCTCCTCAACGGCAAGCGTGTTATAACGGCTCTGTGCGTCCAGCGTGGAGCTTACGCCCTTCCTATCTTTATAGGCTCTCTTTGCCAGCCGCTCCAGCCCCTCGGTAGTCTTGACTTGTTGGGCCGCCTCAGCACGGAGCGCCGCCGCTTCTTCCTTGGAAGATTCTTTCAAGACCCTATCAACAATCTTCCTAACCTCACGTTGCGTACGGTTGAATTCGGCAGTTTGTATCTGGTTGTTGATAGCTTTAACTCCACGGTCTAACGCAGTTTGAAGGGCATTCTCAAATTGTAGTTGGCTCTTCGGGTTAGCTAGTGTTTCAGCTAATGACCTTGGTATAAATGATTTACCATAACGGCTAATAGCATTCTCAAGAGTAAGGACGCTGTTAAACAATGCCTTCTGCTGGCGCGCCTGAGAGAACTTCCCAGCTACTGCTTGCTCGGCAAGGCCCATGAAAGACTTGCGTATTGCCTTGAGACTGTTAATGGCCTGAGAAGAATTGCTCTCAAAGATATCTGCGATTGCCTTTTCAACGGTCTGGATGCCCGGACCTACACGCAAAGCGCTTGTTCTCTCCTGAACGGAAGGAAGGATCGCCGCCCCTGCCGCCTCATTAATCATGGACGCGATGTCTCTGGCCTGCGTCTGGTCTGCCACATTAGCTAGAGACTGGGACCATTTAACAAAGTCTGCATCAAGAACTCCATCCTCAATGGCCTGCTTGATGCGCTGGCCTTCCTTAAAGATGTTCCCTACTTCCGCGATGTTGTCCTTCTGCCATTCAAGAATGCTCTGCACATCCCCGGGAAGAGTACCGAACAGTTCCGGGTTAGTGGCAAGCGCTTTCCCCATCGTGGCTAAGGCTTCTTGCAAGATAACATCGTCAGACAAGTTTCCAAAATCCCGGCCAGTGTACTCTCCATACTTGCGAATGGCGTTCTCAATATACTCCCGGGTGACTGCCCCCGTGGCAAGATCATACGTCGCATTGGCATGGATGACTTCTTCCAGAATGTCTAGTGGATTGGCTCTCCCTTCGATGACCGCTATTTGCCCAGCACGATACGCCGAAACAACCTCCAAATTATTAGCAACGTCCTCAACGGTAATTTCACCTGCATTGTATTGTTCTCGAAGTTCAGGGTTAGATTGAATGTAGGCTAGCGCCCTAGCCCTTGCCGTGGACTGGTTGATTCCTTCCGCATTCTGGATTGAAGAAAGAAGCTCGTCTTTGCTTATCTCAATGCCTTGACTCTCAATGGCAGGTTCAAGCTGTCTCTGAGCAAATAGATTCAGGGCTTGCACAAAAGAAGGATTGGACGCCAGCGTCTCGGAAAGATAAGTCCCAGCTACTTCGTCGGTGAGCGTCATGGTAGATTGCTGGCCGCTTTCAGGAGACGTCGTGGTGACGTCCCAAGTACCATCCCCGTTATCCTTGAACGTGGGCATCAATTCCACATTCTTGAAAAGGTCAGCATTCTTTGCGACGAAGTTCAGCATCGCGGCTGAACTGCTACCTACTGTTTCTGGCGACTGGTTTACATCGGTAGCATTAAAGAGCGCCTCCTGAATTAGGTTGGAGCGCTCCTTGCCGTCAGGCATAGTAGCAATCTGGTGGGCTACATCACTTTCAATGCCTAGGGCTATAAGAGCTTGAGGGCTTCTGCCTACCTTGTTAACCAAATGATTGGCTTGTACACCACCGAGCGCGCCCATAGAACCGCCAAGAACAACCGTAGGAATAAAGAATGCAGGGTCCAAAGGATTGTAATTCTCCCACCAGTCCATAAGGGTATTCTGTTGAGTTAAATCTGCACCTAGGCTCCGGTAAAGATTTTCAACTCCAACATATACTGGGTCAGCAATGCTTTCTTGTACGGTTTCCGTTAAAGCACCTGCCGCCCCAGCACGACCTATACGTGCCAATGTCGATCTTTCTGCTATAGCCTCAACTCCTCTTATTGCAGTAGAACCAAGTCCAGTAGCTCGTGCGCCTTTAACTGCTAGACCACCAATAGACATTGTGAGAGAATCAAGAGCGCCTTCTAGTGAGCCTACCGTTAATCCATACGCGATTGAACCTTCTCTACTAGAGTTTGATCTATAAGCATCGAGTCCGGCACTCGAGCCATAGACCAATGAACCCATAGCTGTTGCTACGCTGTAAGTTGCAACTGGGTTCCTTGTTGCAATTCCTGTAGCTAAAGAAGACAAGCTGACGGCGGCAATTTTAGGAACATTATCAACTAAGTTCCTGACCCCCATACCCCAATTGCTCTCAGGCATGTCTCGCATGGAGCGATATTCTTTCTGGATAGCTAGAGCAAGACGTTGAAATTTTTCTTCATCTTCATCTTTCTCAGGAAGCATTCTTAAGAATGACCCTATATCTTCATAGGTGTCGTTCAATGCTTGGACCAGCCATGCTCTATCGTCTTTGGGAAGGAATTCAGGAAGCATCTGAATAGCAATCTTGAACGAACCTGTATTCTCCCCAAGAGCTAGCAACCTGTCAGCCATCTTGTCCCAATCAAGGGACCCCTCTTTTATATACTCGTCCTTAATCCATGAAGTAGCTTCATATGCCGCTTGATATTGCGTCCGCAAATAAGGGGAATTGTTGAAAATGGAGCGGCCATAAACTGAGTTAGGGCCGAGAGAGTCAATGGCTTTCTCAAAGTCTCCTCCATTTTCCAAGAAGGCCGGGAGGAAATCTGCCTCTGCCTTGTAATATCCTTCCTTTACTTCATTTGCCCTCTTTAAGTCTTGAGCGTACTTATTAATGACGCCATTGATGCTGTCCGTCTTATATTCCCTCATGAGAATAGCGGCGGCCATCTCATCAGAAATACTCATGTTAGGGAACTTCACTTCCTTGATAGCTCCGAAAAGCTCTCTCTCTTTCGTAGCTTGGTCAGCGCTATTCCAAGATGCTATCTGGTCAGCATTCAAAAGTTTCCCTAACTTATTATCGACAACTTCATCTGTATCAATATAACCGTAAAGGCCTTTCTCCGGCTGGATGTTTTGAGTTAATGCGGAGAATATAGCGTTGGTCCTCTCTACCTTCTCTCTCCTTAGCTCAAATGTAGGGTCAATCCCTCTCTTCTTCAAGGAATCATTAAGCCGAAGGATTTCATCCATCATCGAGCTATCGAGAACATTGCTTTGCCTAAACTCCCGTTGAAGCTTTTTATAGGATTCCAAATCTGCGAGAGTTTCCCTACGCAAAGCATTTGCCCGAATCCCTAAGTAGTTAGCTCTTTCAGTTTCGCTAAGTTCTGCGTATCCAACTCCCTGCGCCCTGCGCTGTTCACGGGCGATAGCTTCTTGGTCGCCAGATATTCCAAGCGAAGGAATAACTGATTCATCCAAAGGAGGAGGAGTCACTCCTTCGTCATCAGGCAATACGGGTTCGATAGGCTCGTCCATTTTATCTATTCCAATAAGAGATCAAAGCTGAATATATAGCTTGTTCATCCTCGTCGCTCAAGCCGTTATTTACCCGGAGAATCCTAGCCCTTCTTTCCGCTTCATTATCCATCGCGTCAGCAGAAGGCTTCTGCAAATAGAATTGATCTATTTCCAATAACTTTCTCGAACCTCCAGAAGATTTATACATATCCTTTGACAAGAGAGGCGTTTTAATAGGCTCTCCTGATGAAGAAGAAACTTCATAAATTGAACTGTTGGGAGTCCCAAGAGTCACGACAAAACCACCATTAGGCATCTCAGGAAGTTCCGTTTTATCTCCAAGGGTAAAGTTCTGATCTAATGCGATTACTCTGGTAGCGCTTTGCATAGGACCAACGACATCTTCTTCTTGTTGAAACGCCGAGAAGTAAGAAGTGAACCCCCTAGTGGGAATGCCTGATTCCTTTGAGACTTGAGAAATGGTATCAGCAAGAATCTTGTAACGCTCCTGTTCGGTCGGAGTCTTGCCGCCGTTCTGCCCCATGAAATCGTACACTTGCTGGGTCGCCTGTGCCCTGACTTGGCCGATGAAGTTCTTAAAGCTTGCATCGTTTTGAAGGTTAGGAATTTTCTCTCTAACTACATATCTCTTCGCCAAAGTTTCCGGGTCTTCATAGGCACGGCTTTCTGTCTTATCGAGATAATATTGCTTGTTCTTCCCAATAAAGCTATTATCAAATTCAGCCTGCGTCATGTAGATTGGGGTTCCGTTCTCATCTACATAATCTTTCCCAGTATAAAGTGGATATTTGCCTGTGTCCCATACCCGCTCAACCCACGTTTTCGCATCATCCAGATAGGAAGGCGGCGTGTGCGTCTTCATCAGGTTAATCAAAGACGTCTGATCGTTGGAAGAAAAGTTGGCTTGGCTTAGAGTTGTTCTCAACTGGTTCTCCAAGTTGGCCCTTTGTTCTGGCGTGGCATTCTGGTAAGAAGGGATCATGCTCGCCGCATATTTACTTGCTCTGGCAAATTCGGCAGAAGTCGGAGGAATGTTCGCGGTATTCTGCTTGTACATCCTCCAAAGCGTAGCAAACTGCTGGGTATTAATGCCATTAACTTCCAATGACTTCTTTGCCTGTTCAATGGAAAATCCTTCTGGCGCCAGCATGAACTGTTCAACAAGAGAGTTGTAGTTCTTCTTCTGGTCTTCATTGATAAAGGACCGCGCCTGATTGATTCCGTACTGCTGTTGCTCGTAGGAAAGCTCTCTACCTCGAACAGAACCTTTCGTCTGGATTTCCTCGAGCAATCCGTATGGGTTGGACAAAGCCATTTGCTGGACCTCGTCAGTAGTCCTCGCTTGGTCAATAGTGAAGTTAAGCTTCATCTTCTGAGCATCGCTAAGATAAGGAGTCTCTTCCGTGATGCGTGAAGCTTCATCAAACTGCCCGCTTTTAATCGCAATATCAATAGCGGCATTAGTTTCGTCAGCCGCCATCTGTGAAACACGTAGCGCCGCAGTCCTAGCAACCTGCACAGCCTCTTTAGCTTTGATCTGGTTCAAGGCTTCATCGGTCAGCAATCTGTTCTTGCCGACCAAGAAAGCGCCGTCAAACCTAGTATTAATATCTTCTTGAGCTAAGGCCATCCTCTCCTGATAAACCTGAGTCCACATGCTCGGCTTGTTCATGTATTCAGGATCGGTAGATAAAGACGAAATGATATTAGCAGAAGCATTTGTAAGCTCAGCCTGCATGCGCCTAGACATGATGCTGTCGTTAACCGTCTCAACTTCTGCCTTGGCTTTCCCGATTAAGGAGAGACCTTCTGTTAAATTCCTCGCCGCACGATTGCTTGTCTCCGCATTAAATTCACTGCCGATCGGAACAAAGCGCGACACATCGCTTTGCCCCGTAGAAGCATAACGATTGTCCGGTGACCCCGGCATCGTTGCGTTTCTCGCCTGACTCGGAACTCCAAGACGAATGTTTCTTGTATCTTCTGCCATATTAAGAGAACCCTCCGATTGATGAACCTATCTTGGAACCTGCTTGCATTCCTGCAGGGCCGCCTACAACGGCTCCTATGGTGCTTCCTATGATAGAACCCCACATTGAAATGCGAGCTTGCTTAGCGGCCTTCCTAGCCTGTCCTGCACGCCATGACATGACGCGCGATTGGTACATGGTATCTTGCCTCCTCTGTTCTGCCTCTCTTTCGGAGTCTGCGACCTGTTGCTCGAACTTGCTCATCGTGCCACGTTGCACGGCCTCAATGGAACCCGAGGTAGGGGCAAAGCCCGTACGCACTGCCGCCACGCGCTGTTGCGTTAAATACCTTTCCTGATTGCCACGGAGACGCATCATGTTTGTCCCGGCGATCTTGTAAGCGGACTCCGACCTTTCAGCTAATGCCTGCGCCTGAAGATTGTACCCACGTTCGGCAATTTGATACTGGTGTTCTTTCTTAAGATTATCTAGTATATCTCCAAGAACATTGCTAGCCGCACTCCACGTCTGAGAATTATTGCCGAACTCCGGCTGAACTTGGTTGTCTGTAAGCGTCTGGTTGCTAATAGGTACCGTGCTTGCAGTAGTATTAATGGACGCCACACGAGGTTGCATCTCAACGCCATATGTCGAAGACGTCGGCGCAGGTTGGGGCATCTCCGGGTAACCTAATTCGGGAAGAGGAGCAAAAGAAGCGGATACTGCCGTTTCTCCGCTGTCATAATAACCCGGCAACAATCCATCCCCGTATGTAAGATTCGGCACAACTGAATTTTCAATCCAGCTAGGCCAGCTTATCAAAGAGTCATCTGCCCACCCAAGGTTATCATACGAGGTTGGAATCATAAATGATATATGCTGATAAGACGTCCGTGTTCTTTGCGTCCGTAAACGCGAAATACAATCTGGTATCGGTGGATGAAGGGCCACTTAATACCTCATGTCCTCGTCCGTTATTAAGATACAACCTTATCCCTAACGTGTCATTCTTTTTCATCCCCAAAGGAGCGGAATAATCTAATGCTTCTACCTGCGCTTGGATTCGAGGGCCTCCATACGTCGATGCATAATCCCCCATGACGACACGATTAGGCGCTATATCATCAGACGTGTCCCGCGAGACCTGATACCTTAGCTGGTTGATTTTGGTCGTCATCGCGGGGATGATGTAGTTGGCAGTATTCCCCATAGGCATCGATATGAACTCGGACTCAATGTGCAAGCCCCATAAGAAGGAAGAAAACGTACCAGTCATTGAATAGCCAACTAAAGCATTATTCCCGGCTTCAAATGTGGGAGAGAATCTAATTCTTCCTCCGGTAAGAGCGCCATTGCTGAAAGAATAATATCCCTCAGGGTTAAGCTCTCCTGTAAACGTCCAGCAATAACCCGTAGTCTTACCATTGTTGAATCCAGAATTGCCTTGAGTTATAATATCTATCTTTGGATAGATGCCTGAATAAGGGACTAATTGCCCCGGCTCTCCTCCTTGCCAGCATAAACTAGAGGCTAAATAATAATCTAGGGGGTCTGTATTGCCTGTAACTACTTCCTTTGAGGCAAACGAAGTCCATTCTCCCAAAAATCCTGCTCCACTGAGCAAAGAATGGCCACACTCCGCTATCGTTGGGAAGTCAATACACGGGTGGTCAAAGTCCATGTACGCTAAATAATACTCAGCATTGTCCAAAGGAATAGTTGAACCAGCCGGAGGAACGCATTGAATGCAGGCGAATATGCCTTCTTGACGCTTCACCGGATTGTGATAGCAAACAACCTGCTTGAACTTCCCTCCTTGAATATCATGCCAATGCCAGCCTTGGATTTCCTGCGTGCGGTTGAATAAGAATCCAAGCATCTTCCCATCTTCTGACGTCCCCCACCAAATAGGGTCAGGGTCTTTCATAATGCTCTGTGACGTGATGCCGGATTCAAGAAGATCAGAAGCAACAATGGAAACGTCTTCGGACTGGTAGCCGTCAATCTGGAAAGAATAAAGGGAATGGATAAGACCTTTCCTGTCCTTCGGGACAAAGAACAAGCTTTCCGTCATCAACTCTCCCTGAAAAGTAGATGAACCCCAGCGGCTCTGTTCTTTAATAGTAGGGACCGGACTATTAAGATCATCATCATTAATAACCCATTCGCCAATGTCCGTCCCAACAATCAAATCCTTGGAAGAAGAAAGCCACTGAATGACCTGTGCCTGATTCGCGCCTATCGTAAGGTTCCATCCGGAATCCGATTGGTCATCAACGGAAAAGTCTTCATATCTGTCCACGCGCGACGCCCATATCGTTTGGGGCTGGGCCTTAGTTCCAGCGAAGACAAGACGGCCTCGCCTGATAGTAACGGCAGAAGGATATCCCTTCTGAACATTAAAGGCGCTTTTTACTAGAGTGTTGAAATAGTAAATAATTTTATATTTATTTGCGCCGACAAGTTTTCTTTCGACAAAATAGTTCAGGCGAAAATAATTAGTGGGAATATCATTAAAGAATAAACTACGATCTGGCGCATAGGCCATCGGCAAAATGTTAATGTTCCTGAACACTACCCCATCATTTACGGAACCATCATAATTCTTCTGGTTAATGTAAGTAGCAAATGGATAGGAATTAATCGAAACCGTATCGGCACATGTCAGCTCAACGGGAAGTTTTCTAATAGTTTCCTCCGTATGAATGCCATTTGTAGCTGAATTTCTAAAAGCGAATCCAAGAAAATATCCATGCGGGGCGCTTCCTGTAATAGTAACTCGCCTATTAGCTGGTTGGGTAGCGTTCGATACATTAGCAATGGATATACCTTTATTCAAGCCTGGGAACGTTTCTCTAATACTCATCCCCGAAACATAGAAGGCATAGCTATTATCAAACTCTTTTCCTACATCAATCTTCCATTCCCCCTGAACGTAAGCAAATATGATATTTACCGCATTTAAAAATTGAGGATATTTAGTTATCTCAGCCCAATTATATAATTGGCCAGTATAATAGGCGTCAGTCGCTCTAGTGCGAATGTTGCAGTTTACAATATCTCCCGGCTGCCATCCCTCAAGCCATTCATTAACAATTGTTCCATACTGAGCAAAATCCCAAGAAGGATCATATAAGAACGGAATGTCGCAAAACATACTGGAATAAGCAGTAGTTGATTTTGCGTTGTATTCTATATCAGGATAATCGGACTGGGACATTGTCATCATACCAATATCCACAAACTCTGAGCCAATAGTGTCGCTCATGGAGTCAAGGTAATCATCCGAAGAGGGGAAGATTAAAAAAGTGAATTCAGTTAACTTGAAAGTGATAGAGCCTGATTCAGTCCGAGTCCTCGTCAAAACAAGAGGGAAGTGATTCTTGTGGACAATCCAAAGCTTGTCGTTCTGCGAGACGTATTTGACTTCCTTTAACTCATCTACCGTGAAGCCGGAAGTCCATCCGTTCTTGGCATACTCCTGTTTAAGATCAAGAGGGATATTCCAAATAGGGCGCGGATATTCATCAAGATGCCCGCATTGATAGATTGTAGCGAAACCAGAAAGGCCCGGCTTCACCCCAGCATGCAGGCATACGATGTAAATGTCCTCCGAAGTACAGGGAAAGTAAAGCATACGGAAAGGGCCATTCATCCGATCTACCAGCTTGAATCCCGGTCGTCGTTGAAGCTTCCCATATTGGCGTGGAATAAAGTTACGCATGCGAGAACACGACGTAAGATAACGTTGCATGTCCACGCGAGGCGTGAAAGATTCTGAGACTTGCCCTCCATTGAAGTTAAGTTGAAGCTGTGTTTGCCTGTTGTCTGCCATGTTATAAAAGCTTGTTATGGCCGCCAAAGGGGAAAGTCGTTCCATAGGGAACACGGTTCCAGCCAGACTGCCGCATTAACCTGTTGTAGTAGTTGTATCTGCCTCCAGTATTATTGACGTAATCATTCTCACGGAGACGAGAAAGCTCCCTCATGTACATATCGGAAAGGAGCCTGTACAGATCAAGGTTGTTCGTAATCCGTACACAAGATAGTTGTGCCCAGCGAATGCCTAGAAGGGGCTGTAAAATGGTCGGGAATTCCTGAGTGCTTTTCTTGTTCTGGATATCGCCAAGATAGACAAGCCGCATCACATCGGTATTGGCGTACAGATAGTTCCCTTCAATCTGCACAAATTGGAGCTGGTTCTCCCAAGGCTCGCCATTAACGGAGATAATAGTCACCAAATCAGAAGGCAACGTAAACGCATTGGAGAAGCCGAAGAGTGGCTTCTCATCATCCACAGGGAGAAGTTCTACCCTTTTACGGGCAAAGTTCCAATTACCATCAATCATCAAATCATTAATGGCAAAAGGAAGATAAGCGGCCAATGCCTGACCATAGACAGTAGGATTGTTCTGTAAATCAGGATAGGCGGAGACTTTGTATTGTCCCAGCAATCCCAACGCGAAGTTTGCTACTTCAAGATCAGTCATTGGCCGCTTCGGTTCAGGTTATGGAATGATACAATCCATCACAATAGTGAAGGTCTTGTTAGCCGCAACTGCTGCCGCGTTCTGAACAACAATGCAGAAATGATATTTTTCTTTCAGCACGCTGTTCTTGTTTTGCACCTCGGGCATTTCATCTCCGCTAATAATAGCGGTCAGAATTTTTTCGTAGGGGTCAACCATCAACAACCCCGGCTTATTGCCATTGGAAGTATTGCCCAACCTCACGATTTCACTAGACGTGGCCGTAGCCGCGAGAACACCAATAGGAGCAATCATATTGTTCACGATGTTCCCATTCTTGTCAGTCAGGGCAACGGCGACAGTATAATTACCAGCGCCTACGCCATTGTGGGAAAGGGCAATCGAGCTAAGATCAATGATGCACCCTTCCGGGAGATCAATATCTTGAATGGTTGACGATGCCGCAGTATCGGCTCCCTCGGCCGTATAGGAGATTACCTTTTTAAGGGTAGCTCCTCTAGACATTTGAGCGTTCAGGAACGGAGGAACTCCCCCGTCAATCTCCGCCTTAGCCATGCTTGGAAAAGTAGCCATGATTTTTTATCCTTTCTTTAATAAACCATTTGAGTTCCGGTCACATCAACCTTGAGGACGCCCTTGTCTTCAATGCGGGTGCAACCCATAGCGAGTTCCGTGTAGGTCTGCCACACGTACTGCTTGTCGCGGCGCTCATCAATGCGTACGAACAGTTCTTCCAGTACGCCAAAGGCCACGGAGTTCATGTTGAACGCAATGCAGGTGCGAACGTTTGCCGTGGAATCGCCGCCAGTCGGATCAGTAGGATCTCCCAGCGGACGAGAGCCGAACGGAAGCATTCCCGGAGACATGGCAACGAACCTAATGCCGAGGTAATCAAAGATGTTACCAGACACCAGCGGGCGGTCCACGTTGTACAAGATGCTTGCAACCTTTTCCTGAGAAAGCAAGTCCTTAAGCTCTTCATGAGAGATGAGCATGATGATTTCCGGGCCGCCCAAGTCCTGACGGTCCACGTCCTGACCAAGCACGTTCCGGGAACCGAAGATGTTACGAACTTGAAGAAGCTTCTCAAGCGTCAAGCCGGAAGCGGTGTACGTCCCGGAAGGATTGTACCCAACAGGAATCGTATTCAAAGTTTCGTTGAAAGGAACGGCAACGTCCCCATTCTCCCCAGTCCATGCAGTGCCGATCAAGCCGTTAACTGCGATGTGGTCACGACGACGTGCCATTTCCATGCGTTCAGCCTGAACGATGCGAGGAATCGGAGATTCAATCGTACCCGCCTGCATCATTTCAATGCGGCTGATTTCATGCGTGGTCTTGAACGGCGTAGTCTTCAACCAGCGAACGTTGAAGTTAGCCTGCTGAGGGTTGGTATCGCCGTACAGGTCGGTAATCTCCTGAGAGTTCACCGGATCAATGATCTGGAACCTGCGCTGGCGCGAAGCAAGCGGATACACACGCAGATAACGTTCAGTTCGTGAAGTCATCTGCTGGACACCCGCATAGATTGAAGGCGTGTATTCATTTACCGCCAAATCATAAAAGTTTCCGTAATTAGCCATGATTTTAATTCTTAATTAAACGTACCGCCTCGAAGAAGATTTGCATCTTGCATCAGGCAGGTGTCCTAATCAGGGCTGTCTGTGTGAACGGCGGTGGTTCACGAAACTGTTTGAACAAGTGTCCGTCCGGGTTGTTCAAGCCCAAACAAGCACACATCACATAACATTGCAATAAAAAAACCCGCACTAATAAAAATATTAGTGCGGGTAAAACAAAGGAGAAATAACAATGAACTATAGAATGGCGCGTCCTTTCACAAGGAGACCCACATGTGTTACTACGTATTGCTTAATATTTCAATAAAAAAACCTTTCTCCGCATCAATTAAAACACGGAGGAAGGATAACATACACGTAGTTAAGCCACTAACGACGACTGAGAAACATTACCATTGAACGTGCGTAGATGCAAGCCGATTATATTCCTCCCTCGCATCTTTTGGCATCCGGTCCAAACTTCCGTATTTGGAAATCATGTCAATCATGCGTTGCTGGGCACTCGTCCCTGATTGGGACCTCATCACGCCCGGAGTGGGCATCGTCCCTTCCTGATACCTTGCCGCCTTTTCGTACAAGGCTTCCAAGATATATGGGTTATTGAGGGCCATCGCAAAAGAGCTATCATCAACGTCAATCCCCGCATCGATCAAGCTCTGCCGAAGGATTGTTGCGTTGCGTTCATACTGCGGCCCCCATTCCTTCCTGAAATGCTCCTGAGCCTGCTTGGAAGCTTCTTCCACTCTCCTTACAAACTCTTCATTGTTCTTGCGGTAAAGCGTATCTTGATAGCGCAGAAGCTCCTGTGCCGTCTCAGCCGGGATGTTGTGCTTATGGGCAAACGCCGCAAACTCTTTAAAGCTCGCCTCGTCATAGTCGTCCTTATACTCATCAGGAATCTGGTACCCATCAACATTGTCAGGAACGCCAATGTAGGAGCGCCATGCTTTAATCTCTTCCTCACTGGCTCCTTCTCCGGGTTTCTTCACGCCGTCAAACTTCTTCCCGATTAACTGGTTGGCATTCACAAAGCCTTTCACCAGTTCATCAACGTTCTTGTACTTCCCTAGAGAGTCGGCACCTTCAAACTTGGAAGTCCACCCTTCCTTGAAAGAGCCATCCTCGCCGATAATATCAGCCACCTTAAATGCCTGCTGTTGCGTATCAGTCGGGGCCGGGCTTGTATCGAGCTTCATCGTACCCGGCATCTGCATCTGCTGTGCAGGCTGGGTAGTTTGCGTGGCGGGGGCGGCGCTCCCTGTCGTGGTGGTAGGGGCCTGACCCCCTGCATTATTTGGATTGCTATCAATCATTTTCCTGCTAGGTATTTTATTAATTCAAGCACTTGGCGCGCTCCTGACATGAACATTGTTCTGTTCGTATCAAAGTTCGTAAGCAAGGAGGCTTCCTTCTTCGCATGTTCTTTATCACACAAAGAAAGGTCAACCATCGGAGCAAGGTAGAAGAGCAAGCGATTGCTTAATTCGGACCCCTTAAATTCTTCCCGGAACCGGATAAAATCTTCCTCCGGCACTTTGCTCTCATTCCCAAAAAGATCATAAATCTTTAATGGCTTCTTCTTGTTTTTATCATCAGTAGTTATTTCCATAAATCATCGCATGTTCCCTATAGCGCTTCCAATGTTCTTCTGGATTTCAGAAGCTTCAAGAGCATTAGCCATCTGATTGGCCCCCTGTTGCGCCGCTTCTCTTTCTTTAATAAGACGATCAACCTTCGCTTTATCCTTGAGTATCTTGCTCGGCATCCCAATAGATTTAATCCCTGCCCTCATGATAAAATCAGTATCAAAGCTAATCATCACATCAGGATCAATCTGCGCCAAAGGAATCGCAATCGTCTGCATGAACTCGGAGAATAGCGTCGGCTGGTGACGGTCCAAAAGCATTTGGAAAGGAGTCGTAAACTTGATGCTAAAATCATCCAGCGCAGGAACAAGCTTCTCATCTCGAAGAAGCTCATAGCAACGCATCACTACAGGCTGTAGGAACTCTTCCGTCAACCTAGTGTAGGCAGGGGAAGCAATCCTCGCAGAATACGCTTCGATCATCTGCGCCACCGTCGCCTTCATGTATTGAGGGTCTTTGACCTGCAACAACGGCGCAAACAAATCCATGTCGCATGTCTTCTGAATGTTGTTCTCAAGCCTCTGCACCTGCCATTGCATCTCATTAGCCTGCATCATGTTCTGGAACAAGGGCGTCGGCTTGGCCTGAACATTCATCGGGTTGAAGGTTGTCACCCCGCCAAACCCCCAGTCAATGTTCCCATCAAATCCTTCCGGTACCAGCATCGGCGGGAATATCTTCTGCATGGCCGATTCGCTCAATGCCTTAACGGAGTTTGTCAATTCGGCCTGGTCCCCTAATGCCCTCAAGCCAGCGCCTACCCCATAAGGAGAGTTGGCAATATCAAAATAGTTTGAGACGCTCACAGGGCTTGTCCAAAAATACTGCGTCGCCAGAACATCTCCTGACTGGTCAAACACGCTACGCATCACCCACGGCCTGCCATTAGCCTCTTTAATCAGCTTCTCGTCGCCCGTCCTCTCCACCTTCTCCAGCAAATGGAACACAAGATAGTTATCAGGATTTACACTGCTCGCCTGATATTTCTCCTTCACCATGTCAGGCAGTACATTCTCAGGAAACGTCGCAACAATGTCCTGTATCCTCAACCACTCATCCCAGCAAAACGTATGGACATTCCCAAACTTGTCCCTGTCCACCATGAAATCCCCTACAGGAATATGCGCAAATTTCAGCATCCCACGCACCTTGTCCCATTCGGACCAGAATGCCGCCTGACCGTAAGCCGCACGATCAAAGTAAAAAAGCTCGGAAGCCGTGTGGAAGTTGCTGTTGCGCATAAACCACGCAACCTGCCTCCCCGTCTCATAATAAATGTTCTCAATCGTGCTATCAATCTGGCTCTGATCGCCGATCTTTGCCAATGGCTCAAAGCTAAACCATTCCTGACTCTTGGGCGTTATAAGCTCATGCTGGCCAGCCGCATTTACCCTCAAAGCCCTTTCAAGCGTCTGGTCCAAATAGCCAAGGTCCGTCCCAGTAGATTGATAAACCGCACCGTTAATGTTGAACTTCTTCTCAGGATCAACGTATTGCGCGATCCTCTGCCAGTTGCTCACGTACCGCTGGCGGAAAGCATACAAATCCGCATGCTTCTGCTTGGCATCTTGTTTGTTGGTAACCATCTTATTGACCTAATGCGCTTTTGCCACTTACCCCGCTACCTGCCCCCAAGGCGTTCTTGCTCGCAACAAAGGTTCCTCCAAAGGAACTACGGCGCCTGTTCTCACGTATCTTGTTATCCGTGCCAGACGTATCGACTGTTACCTCATTCACTGGCTCCTCAGGAGCAGGAGCATCCATCCCCTCCTTGTTCTTCTTCAAGCCTAATACGCCTCCAACGATATTAGTAACACCTTTGACCACGCCGCTAATAGCGTTGCCTATCTCTTTAAACGGATTGCCGCCCATGATTTTTTCCCTTTCCTAATAATTTAATTAGCAATTCAACTTCTTTTCTCCCGTACAGATACACATTCCCAGCACGAAAGCCAATAAAATATTTCATCCTCTCCTCTTTTATCATCCATCTTAACAACACTCTAAAATCTCCAACCCCTAAATAAAAGAAGAACCCATTCGCATCATGACGGCTACATGATAACGAAGGAACGCACGCCTGCTTCACCCTACACCAGCATTCCTCCACATCAGCCCACCCCTCTTCCATCCGAAAGAAATGTCCCATCACAAGGCATCTATCATCCCACCTCCGATATAAATAACGATGCTCCTCCCAAGACGCATCAAAATCCGCGCCTAAAGCTTTCAGGACCGCGCGCCCCTCCTCTCCTAGACATGATGCCTTCATAGTTGTTCCTATCAATATTTAAATTGCTAAAGTTCCGGCCAAAGCTCTTCTTTACATGCGTCTCTCCTCCTCCTCTTACGTTCCCAAGCAAACCAGCCATCCGAGCCTCAGCTATGTATCTCAACGAATCACTCCAATGCGACGAACTATCATGCACGATCTCGTTCTTATAGGCCCCATTCTCTCCAAGCGCGGGCTTCATCCTGTAGCTTAACCAATACGGATAAGCCTTCTCCGTCCCCCCTATATCAAATCTCAATAAAGGGAACATCCCTAGCAAGTAATTGATACTTATCCATTTATCTCTTATTCTAGGCAAGCACACTATCCCCGGCAACCCAGCCTGTTGCCACATGTACGCCTGACTCAAACCCGTGTCTGTCGTGTACCCAGCATCATGCGGAAATATATTCCTCATCAAGGTGGGAAATCTACTCAACAACCGAGCCGTCCTCTGCGCCGGACCCTCACTGCTATATTGGCCGCAATCACTATCTACTATCCAGATCAACCCCTCCTTCAACTGGAACACCGTCGAAACCGTATTCAACGGATTCCCCAAATCCCACGTCGCATAACACGGCAATGTCGGATCATACGGCGCATGCAAAAAATGACCATCCCTCATCGACGCCTCAAGAACTTCCTCCAATATCGCACCTTCCATCGGCACCTCAAACGCCTCGTCAAGCGTAGAAGGGTATTCCTCGTTCATCGATAAGCCATGTTGCCTCTTCGCCTTCTGCCACCAAACCTTCTGCCTGTCTTCCAAGTCGATCCCATATTTCGCCTTCAACGTCGTAAAGTAACTCTTCGTACTCTCCGTCAACGGCTCATCATCATCACTAACATTGCTCTCATCTTCCCACCACGGCAAAAACACAACGTTAAAGTCCTTCTCTCCCCTATGCCCCTCTTCTATCGATAACGCATTCATCACGTTCTCATAAAATATCCCCTTCTTCCCTCCTCTCACTGTCGTCTCAACAAAAATAAAACCATCCTTCGCCGCAGGAAATGTCGCATTCACTATCTCCGCCGCCCTCTTCGGCTCCGTCGCACTTATCGTTCCCAACTCAGATATGTGCGCAAATCCCAAACCACTACCCCTAAAGTATTTGCCTCCAACAATCAAGCTCTCCTTCCTACCCGACATCTCAACCTTGATCCTCTTGTTGTTAAACTCCATCTTAAACAACCAAGGCAATTTCCTCTTCAAACTCTCCAACGCCACCCTCACTATCTCCCTCAACTTCTCCTCAGCATCAGGTTGCGTCCTATCAACCAACGCCAATAACCACCCCTCATTAAACGCCGCCATGTCCGCCATCATCACACCAATACACGTACTACACCCCTGACGACGCGACTTCGGCACCAAAAACCTCTTCTTCCCCCTCAAATAACACTCCTCATGCAACCTACGCTGGAATTCCCTAGGCTCATATCTAATCACTCGACCATCCGTCAACTTGATCTCATACAAGTTGCTCAGCCTCCACATAGGGTCTTTCAACCTTTCCAATAACAATCTCTTCTCTTCCGAACTTAACATATCAACCCCTAATCCTTTACTATCTAACTATCTCTCTCATCTCAAACTCAACCGCCTGCCAGTCAACATTAACGTGCGGACCAATCGCCTCTTTGCTCATAAATTTCCACGCAAATAACACCAAATCTGTACTATCCCTACCTCCATACTTCTTATACAACCACCTAGACTTCCCCTTAATCCGGTACTTCGTCCTGCTCCGCAATACATAAAACTTACACGTCTCCACTCCATCAATCCCATCATCCCCAGCAGAAACCCCAGCAGGCCTAATCCCATTCAGGTTCTCAACTCCCCTCAGCTTAGAACCCTCATAAACCAATTTATATTTCTTACTCAAATACCTCTTCTTCTCTTCCAATTTCCCGTCCCTCTCGTATATGTCATACGCCCTCCTAACATTCAAACTACATCTCCCGTACTTCTTCCAACCCATCAGCAAGTAATACAACTCCTGCTCAAATTTCCTAACACCCTTCCCCTCTACCTCCAGCCGCGCCTCATTACTTATCCCCATAATTCCCCCCTTTCAACAATTCACTAAGCTCACTCCCCATCTCCTCTTCACTACCCCCTCCATTCCCAAGCCACCCCTTCATCCTTATAAACATGCTCAACGCCTGCAACTGGTCCTTACCACTCACTCCTTCCCCCCTTCCCATCTTACTCAACAACCGCTCCACCTCTCCCCTACTCAACACACCAACTCCTCCATCATCCACTAAATCCATACCCAGCTCCTCCTTCAACATCTCTAACAACTTCCCCTCATTCCTCCTCATTTCATCCTCAAAATATTCATCCCTCTCCCCTAACAAATCACGACTAATCTCCTCATAGCTCTTCCTTCCCAACAACACCAACAACATCCCTCTCAACTCCACCATCCCTACCTTCAACCCATAACCAAGCCTCTCTAACTCCTGCTCCCTCTCTTCTCTCTCATCACTCTCTTCACTCTCCAACAACCAGACAATATGCCTCTCTACCTCTTCCGATAATTCTTCTCTCATCTCAAAAACATATATAAATCATCCTCTCATCATTGTCTATCCCTTTTTCCCATAACTCCCCACACTCAACAAAACTACAAATCCTCTCATATTCTCTACATATACTATACTACTTCTCTTTTCTCAGATTTTTCTCTCTCGAGGGACCACATCATTACAATCATATTTTTCTCATTATTTCTTACAGGAAGGACCCTTCTTCGTGTGCTTGACACCGCCGCCGCTTTTCTCCCGCCGGCCCCCTCGAGACCCCCTCCAGTGGCTCCCCCTAGTGGTGGGGTCATGGTGAGGCTACGCTAAGAGGGAGCGCTGGGCATGGTGCGAGCCAGTCGTCGTGTTGCGTGGTGCGTGGTGTTGCGTGGTCTATCATGTTGTTGGCGTCACCAATATGATGATGATGATGATTTGAAAAAAGTGTGACGAGTTGACAAAAAAGCTTGCAATGGTGAGGGAAAATTGATAAAAAGAGTGCATCAAGTGAGGGGCGCGACGCCTCGAACGACGACAACCGACAACCATTAACAACACAAGGAGAAAAACGAAAATGAACAAGAAATACATCTATCGCTGGACGGCCAAAGCGGCCGACTGGTCAACGTACAAAGTTAGCTACGAGCTTGCCAAGACTGAGCGAGGCGCGTTGATTGCGGCTCATCGTTGGTGCGACGACAACCTGTTGCACGGCATGGGAGCGGATCACATTGCTATAGTTGAGTGCAAGATTGACGACGGCGACATATCTGGTCCGTGGCAAGAGGTGAGGGCGCAAAGGCGTCGTCCTTACGGTGGACGGTGGATTGAAATCCTCTAACTTACGAAGGAGCTATGAAAACCGCCGCTATCATCGCGCTTGGAGTTGTAAGCCTAGTAGGCTTTGCCGCTATCATCCGTAGCGTGTGGCTAGACTACACGTACAGACACGCACCGCTGGGCAGTGTGATAGTCATTGCCGTGTCATTGACAGTCATGATCTGCATCACGCTGATGGCACTAATCACGCTGGTTATCAACAATTAACAATCAACAACAAACAACTATAACAAAACGTTATGCAAAAATACAAATTTACTGGAGAAACAAAGGAGGTGTATGGCTGCACCTTGCACCAGATCGTATGCGTAACAGCGTTTGCCTCCGTCGCTGCCGGAGAGGTTGGCGGCTACATTGAAAAAGATGTCAACCTGTCCCAAGACGGGAACGCCTGGGTCTTCGGGGACGCCAAGGTCTTCGGGGACGCCTGGGTCTTCGGGAACGCCGAGGTCTGCGGGAACGCCGAGGTCTTCGGGAACGCCAAGGTCTTCGGGAACGCCAAGGTCTGCGGGAACGCCAAGGTTCGCGGGGACGCCGAGGTCTTCGGGAACGCCAAGGTCTGCGGGGACGCCGAGGTCTGCGGGAACGCCGAGGTCTGCGGGGACGCCATTTTGAGACGTGGGTCCACCGAGACGGCAACCGATTACATCGTGATTGGACCCCAGGGATCGCGCCGGAGTTTTGCGACGTTGCATTTACCCTCCAATACGGTGTGCACTGGGTGTTTTGTCGGAGATTTGAATGAATTCAAGGTAGCGGTCTCCACTAGTCACAATCCTAATCACTGTGATGACTGCAAGATCTTCAACGGGCAGTATCAGCGTGTTATCCAGGTGTTTGAATTTTACGCGAAGGACCGTCAAGGCAAAGATGTTCAATGAGCAGTTGGCCGGGGCCAGCACCAACTGGTCCCCGGCCTGTTATCAATAACATGGATACCCCTACAGCAAGGACAGCAACTGTCCGTACTGGGAGCGTTTGCCAACAGTGAAATTATATGTGACCTCTAACCTCTAACAATCAACAACAAGCAACTATAACAAAACGTTATGAATCAATCCACCAAATCAAAAAAAGAAAAAAACTACGACTACAAGGCGGTCCTCATCAGGTCATACAACCCTCTACAAACAGAGATCATCGAAGGAGAATCGAAATCAAAAAACGTTAAGTGGGCCGCAATCGTCGCCGCTAGAGCAATCGCCACGCACAACGACGTAGACGCCTTAATCATGCTATACGACGCAAAAACCGGAAAGCACGTACTCTCATCATGCCTCAGAAAGGCCTCATGCGCCTCATATCGCGAGCGCATCACTAATCAGGCAAAGTATGCCCGAAAAGCAAGAACTCGCGAAATAGAGCGGCTTTATTGCTATCTTCCTCGCCCCAAAATCATCAGCAAGGCAGGCGGTTGCCGAAAGCAAACATACTACGAGATTATCATCAAGGAAATCTACATTGGCAAGTCCGGGAAACTGGCAACTAGGGTTGTCCCTAGGGAAAACCTCCCTGACGCCCTCAGAACTGATAGTAGGCTCGTCCGAGAATCAAATCTCCAGTCAGAACTCGACAGGATCATGGCAAACCTCTATTCCCGTAGCTCACTGCCCGACATCGAACAAGCACAAAAGGTCGCAAGCAAATGGCCAAATTATGAACATGTCATCAAACTCATCAAAAGATACTATAGAATAGATTCGTAACAGCCTAACAACAAGCATAATACGCAAGAGGGCCGCCCGTTCATAACTGGTGGCCCTCTTCTCTTTTCCACGTCATAATAAATTTTCTGCTTGCAATTCCACCGATTTTACTTGACACTGATTGGCGTTCGGATGAACACGCAGTCTTACTTGAGGTGGGAGGGGTCTGGAGTCCCCCGAACTGGTCCCGGTCGAGGAGTAGGAACTAATGTGAGGCAATATAGGGGAAATGAGAAGAAGAGTCAAGAAGGAAAAAAAATCAGTATTATCTTTCCGGAGTTTGGATTTGAGGATAGAGGTTGGCGAAATTAAATGGGAATAGGGAATAGCGTAGGGGCTTAGGAATAATACCGATTTTTGGTGGAGGATGGAGAGAGTAAGAGAGGGGTGGAAGAAGAGGAGAGGGAGAGGTCGAAGAATTGGTGGAGAGAGGTGGTAAGAGAGGTTGGATGAGGGCAGAAAAGGGAGGAGTATGGTTTGGAGGTTTTGGTTGGGAATGACCTGCATGACAGTAGGTTATTTTGGGATTTTGGTGTGAGAAAGATGAGGGTTGTTGATTGGATTTGATGGGATTTGATGAATTGTTAGTTGGCTTGGAGGAGTTGAGGGGGCGCCCTTAGTTAAGGGTTTGATAAATGGGATGTTTGGTTGGTTTGAAGAGGGGAAATTGGATGAAACGGCGCGATGTTTGATTTTGGAGTTGACGGCTTAGGGAAAAACGTTATAGTTGAAGAAAACGAAGGAGAGCTAGAAATGAAGAAATATGAGTTAAGCGCATTTGTAAACTTTGATAACTGTTTTGAATCCCAATTTCCGGTTGGTGGGGAAGTTGGGGCGTTAAATAGGGTTTATGGTCATTTAAAGGGGATGTGCGCTAGTGGGGATGATGTTCTTTTGGGTGTTAGCTTGGTTGAGGGAGGGCATAGGAGGAGTATGGGTGCGATATGTTTCAAATGGGGGTGTGGGGATTGTTTTGATTTGTCGAGGGGTATTAGTCGGTGTGGTGTTTTGGTGGAAGATATGAGCTACTGCTTTTTAACGTATGTTGCTAATGGGGCTAACCCGTTGATTTATGGGATGCAGTATGTATGGGTTTTTTATAGTGACCGGATTGAGAAGGTTGCTAGGATTGTAGCGGATTATTCATTTACTGATTACCGCTTGCAAGGCTTATGGTTTTTTGATGAAGAGCATTGTTTTAAAGATGCTTGTAATTAGAAAAAAGAAAAGAAAGAAAGGAAACAATAACAATGGATAAAAAAAGAACGATGCAAAGAAGAAATAATAATAAAGTAACTTATAGGGTTTTTGTCCTTATAAAATATGAAGATAAGTTGGAAGACTTTTATAAAGAAGAGGCGCTTGCTAGTTATCCTGATGTTCGTGCATTAGAGGATATGATTAACCGGGTAAAAGAACATGCTATCGATGCTAAGAAAAGAGGTCTTGGCCTAGAGTTCCACATTAGCGAGGAATATGGTCAGGCGTTTAGAGATATTAAGTTTTCTAAGAACTATTCTGCTGATGAATTGTCGTTGTTGGACCTTGAAAAAGAGTTTGATGTTGGTTCGTATGTTTATATGCACGACATTATTAACCCTATTGGCAGGAGTCGTGGGATTTATTATTTTACATATTCAGGTTCGCTTGAGGGAGCTGAGGAATATATTGAGAGGTCAGGAATGGACAGCGATCTTACAATCACTATCTCCTATAATTGCGACGCCCTGAGAGGAATGGAGTTTGCCATTGATTCTTTTACATACACTTTCAAGGATAGTAATGTAGTTGATTTGAGCAAGTCGGAAGAAAGCCGTGAGAAGGCTCCAGAAGGCCCTAGCGACGCTTTGGAGGACTTTGGTACCAAGGAAGACTTGGAAACGCTTCTGGAGGTGATGAGAGGCCTTAGAGACGATGTTAACGGAGAGCTGAATGATTCTTGCGTAGCTGGGGTTCGTCTGGTGAGTGTGAGAGCAGTGGATGCTCCGGGAGCGGCCAACTATTTTCGGCGGGCTAGGAAGGACATTGATGAGAGGACAGGATTGGTGAGATTGTCGGAGATAGAGACTAATGAGCTTTTCGATAAGGAGATAGGAGTTGTGGTGCCCTATCTGTCTTTGAGGGCTTATCTAAAGACCGGAGAAAAGGGGCTGTTCGCGCGTCAAATGGAAAAGGCCCAGCGCGAAGTGATGAAGGACTTCGAGAAATAATTTCTGGCGGATAGCATATAGGCAAAAAAATCCCCCCGGCAGTTTGTGGTTTTTCTGCCGGGGGGATTTATTATGCGGTAATTAAGCGGTCCATTGATTCTGCAATGGATTTTATTAGGAGTGATGTTTCGGGGAATGTGGTTGAAATTGCTATGGTTCTTTGCCCGTTGTCATTTCTTTCTGATAATAGATGTGAAAGATTTGAAATGTTGATATCGTGCAAATTAACGTTTTGTAGGTTATCAATTACAAGGGCTTTTGCTTTGAATGCTCTTCTCAGAATTGGTGATTTATTCCGGCTGTGAAAGTCAGTTGCTTCTTTCAACAGGTCAAAGGCCTTAATATAGAAAATGGAATCCCCTTTCTTGTATCTGTGTGCAAGCCATGCGCATGCTGATAGAGTCTTGGGCTTGTTAGGCCCGCAAATGAGAAGGGCCTCTTCTTTCATCTCTTTCCTAATGCGTGAATAGAGATCGGGCATGGTTTTGACGGTCATTTCTTTGAGCAGGTTAAAATGCTTGAGAGGAATCTTGGCAAGCTGGAGATCAGCTAAAAAGATTTCTCGTTCCTTCTCCTGCTGGAATTTCCTTTCTTGCTCGATGTATTCCGGGCTAAGGTGATCTACAACGGGAATTCCTAGGGGTATGTTATTAAAATCAAACCCTAGTTCTTCGAGGATGTCGGAAGCTTTCTTTGGTTCGGACATGGGATTATAATGTTACCTTTTCATTATCAATATAATAAGCGGTCTCATGCCCGTTATTTTCACATAATATAGTCTTTCCTTCTTTCGAGGCGAGGGCGAACATCTGGTAGAAGTAGGCATTTAGAATTGATTCTGACGGAGATTTATCTTCTCCGAACAAGAAGGGGGCGACCTTGCGAAGTTCATTCATCTTGCTTACTGAGAGGATGCCAGCACGATATTTAGCCTTGTGCATCACACTTTTAGTCGGGATGATACCTACCAAGTGCAGAAAGATTTCAATTTTTTCTGGTTCTTCCCGCGCGATCAGCTGGAACTTCTCAATCTCTTCATCTGTATATAGTTTTGTAACTTTCTTCTGTGGCATGGGCGCACTATAGCATAGAGGCCATGTGAAAAAAAACAAAAATCTATTGACTGTGGCATGAAAAATGGCATAATAATCGCATCACTTAGGTGAATGAACCAACACAAATTTGATATGACTACAGACAAAAAAGACGATGATGCCTTGTCACTGGCCGCCGTGGTGAATCCCGGGTCAGCTCTGGCTATTGCAATGTCAGACAAGGACGCAATGCAGACATTGAGTTCGATCTTCATTGCGAAACAAATGCCGCGAAACATAGTAGAAGTTGAAACTAAGATTAGGACAATGTGTTCCTATGAAAGTTTGGCTGAAAAGGCGTTCTTCTCCTATGATCGCGGACCGTCCAAAATCACTGGAGAAACAATTCATCTTGCAAATGCCTGCATGGCGGCTTATGGAAACATCGAGGCGGGATGGAGAAAGACAGGAGAAACTGTTAACGATAAAGGAATTACATGCTCTTGCTGTGAAGCTTATTGTTTTGATAAAGAAAACAATATAATTAGAAAGGCTTCTTTTATCGTCCCACATTGGAGAGAAACCAAAAATAATAAAGAAGGCGGTTATGCTCTTAAATCGGACCGGGATATTTATGAACTCTGCGCGAACATGGCTTCCCGGAGAATGAGGGCGTGCATCTTTGGCGTAATCCCTGAGTTTGTCAAGGAGCTGGCGGCTGAGCAATGCAAGAAGACTTTGGAGAAAGACCATAATAGCATGGAAGAACGCATGGCCTCTCTTAAAGAGAAGTTCGAGCAGATGGGCGTGACAATCGAGATGCTGGAAAAGAAGGTAGGAGTTGCTTCTGACAAATGGACTAAGACCAATGTGATCTTCTTGAGGAATTTATTCAATGCCCTGAGAACGGGTGTTTGTTCTGTGGATGACCAATTCGGGGAGAAGAAAGAAGAACAGAAGGATAATAAAAAATCTTCCGAACCTGTTTTCAAGAAGAAGGAAGAAGAATCCTCAATCATCGATACTGATGTAGTAGAAAATCCTAATGATCTATTCAACGAGAAAGAGGGGACTCCCTTTGACTAAAAATAGACAGGAGATAAAAAACAATGAATGGATTATTAATAACCTCTGGGATTCTATTAGTTATATTAAAATGGTTTGGTGTAATTGATTGGCAATGGAATCATGTCTTAATCCCTTTCATAGTATTGGTTTTTAAAGTCACACTAACATTACTCTTAATTGCTATTGTAGTAATCATCCAAGAAATAAGAAATAGATAGGATAGAAGCACTATATAAGGCGAATGAGATTTGCGATGAACTAAACAATAAGAGATAAAATGAACTATAAGAAGATGAAAAATATTGAATGCCCGTTGTGCGGAGGAGTGCCCCAGTTTGCTACAAAACAAATAGATGAAATAGAAGTGTGCCAAATACTGTGCGAATGCGGATTGGGGACAGAAGTCAATGAGTACTGGCTGAATCCCAAGGATGACCCCGAAGAAGATGAACTTCGCGCATGGAAGGACTGGGAAAAGCTTGTCTCCAAGTTCCCACCTATCATGCGGGTGCAGGAAGGAGAACAACAGTGATGTATAATATTCTTCAATTTGTAATCCTCTTGGCCAACGTTTGTTGCATTGGCTACTTTCTGTATCAGGCAGGGAAATTAAAAGGATTGAGTATAGCGACTTCTGCCGCTCTAAATCACAAGATGGATAAAAAATAATGAAAAGGAACCCTCACATCATCGTTCAGCAGGTTTGCCCGTGCGCCAGAACCAAAGACGGAAAATACAGTGTTCTATCTGCAATTGTACGCCACAAGGGACTCATAGCCCGTTTTTGCGTAGAGCACCCTACTAAACGGCATGCCCGATGGGCACAACATCTTATTTGCACGACAAAGAATCATACTAGACTGCGGGTATTTGATGAACTTAAAGCCTTAATTGAGGAAGGAGGGAGAGGCGGCGGACGGAAAGGAGAATGTACTATGAAATTAACCAGAAGAAAAGCATTGGCTATTTATAATAAAAGAGAGCAAAACTTAATGGGAATTACAGGTGCTATCCACCCATATGAAGTTGTTGAAGATGAAACGGAAAACCCCGATGGATCAAAGTCCATAGACTTTTTTATCATGACGCATGATGACGAAACACCATTTGTCATTACTTGCGAAGATTGTTCTGATTTATCCCAGATAGCCGAAGTTAGAGAAAAAGCAATCGCCATAGCTAAAGAATTGAGTGTAGGCTACTACATGGAAAACGGCGACGAGGATATGAGATGAACTACAAACAATAAGAAGATAATCATGAAAGATGAAAGATTAGGGTTGCCGTCTTGTTCTTCTCTCGCACGTCTCCAGAAATGCCCTCATTCCTTGAGATATGATAGGGAAGAAGAAAAGAAGGTCGTTACAGAAATAGCTGAAAAAGGAACTAGGATTCACGCATATCTAGCTGGAGAACCTATTCTCTTGAACAAGCAGGAACTAGACCTAGCGAATTCCTGCCAAGTCGTAGCGCAACGTGTGATTGAAGAATGGGCAGGAGAAGAAGGAACGCAAGAGCTTCTCAAAGAAGAAAGAGTTTTCTATGAGAGCGCCGGGAAGAAAATCTATTCGGGGAAACCAGACTTGGCAATTGCTAAGCGCGATGAAGAACTTAAGGGACATATCCTCATCCTAGACTACAAAACAGGGCCGAATGAATATGAGACAGCTAACCAGAATTTGCAGTTAAGAGGGCTTGCCGTGGCTATCCGGGACTTTATCAGGCGAGAGTATGACGAGGACGTAGAAACCATATCCTGCGCCGTTATTCAGCCATTGGTGACGTGGGAGCCGAGCATCATCACTTACTCACGGGCACACCTAGATCAAGCCGAAGAAGAGATTGTTAGTATCTGCACTGCCAAGGATCAAGGGCCAGTTGCCAACAGATATTGCAACTTCTGCCAAGGCTTTGTAGTCTGCGACGCTTGCCAAAAAGCAACGGGAGAGGTTTCCATTATGCGGCAAAACGTCTATGATCTTGTTAAAAGCAAAGACCCACGACAAAGAAGAGAATTATACAACACCGCATGCTTGGCTATAAAGACCGCATCATCTATCATCAAAGCGTGTAAAGAAATGTTGCAATCAGGAGAAGAAATACCGGGGTTAGCCCTAAAGGATGGGAAAACTATGCGTCAAATCTCTCCGTCTGTAGCTAAAATGATAGCTTCACGCTTCATGCCAGAAGCAACTATAGATAACTGTACAAAAATAAGCGTTACAAAACTGTATGAAGAGTTTTACAGAATGAAGAACATGACAGCGAAGGTATCGCATAAAGAATGCAAGGAGATATTCAACAACATCTTCGGACCATACATCACCACAACAAAACAAGATCAAACAATAAACATAGTAAGCAATGAATGAAGAGGAGATACTGTTATTGGCCAAAGCCGCAGGATATTTAATGCTGATATTTGGAACGTTATTTTACGAATCTCTCAAAGACAAAAAAAGATTTAGGATAGCTCTGCTTGTAACAGGAATGCTCTGTCTTGTTATCGGCGGTCAAATCTCAGGAGAAGCATAAAGAAAAGAATATGAGTATAACCAAAGATAGAGTTTGGAAACTGAGTAAAAGGACATTCAGGGAAACAACCAATGAGATGCACCACTTATACAACAATAGAGGTATATATTGGATATCTCTAACGTTTGAATCCATTGATGATTTATCAGAACGCAGACGAATCAATCTTAAAACGGACAACAAAGAAAAAGCAATCAGGCTTAGGGATAAAATCTTAAACGATCTGAAAGGAAGATGGATAAAATTATGAATACTCCAAAACGAAAGCCGGGGAGGCCTTCAATGAGAAAGGTAACTCCACCAAAGGGAAGCATTGATACTACAAAGAAATATTCTACGGCAGAAGCCATTTGCCTTCTACAGTCAGGAGAAGTAGAATCGTTTGTTAATCATAAAGGCTACACTATCAAGATAAATGAGATCACTTCATACGTAAGTGTGTATGACTATAATAATATCTTCATCGGAAAAACGTTCTCATTCGCAGAACATAAAGAATCCTTATGGGAAATTAAAAATACTAATAAATAAAAAATTACAATGAAAGAGAAAATACTACAATATATTAATGAAACAAGACAAGGATATGGAACCGATGATAATTATTGGAGTAGAAGAATAGTTGAGATTATGGATAGCATAGGTTATTTTAATAGAGCTATTGAAGTAGAAGAGAGAATTAAAGGAGCATGTGATATTGTATTAAAATCATTTTTATTATTAGATGCGGAGTTAAGACATCGTGATGTAAGAAGTGATATCGAGGGACTATTAAATTTAAGAATTGATGAAAATAAGAAAATTGAAGAATTGATAGAATTAATTAATAAAGTTGGTTCTAATAAGAGCGAAGAAATAGCGAGAGAGATCGTTAGTAGAATGTATATCACAAATCATGTTTAACCACCAGATCAAAACTATTATAGGCCTTGATCTCTCCCTCACCAGAACAGGCGTTTGTCTGTTCTGGCAGGAAGATCAGGGAGCCTCAACCTCCCATATCAAATCAGCTCAGAAAGGACTTCTCAGGCTAGCTGAATTGGAAAACAACCTGAAAAATATCATCTATCCGTTCAGTTCAAATTGTCTTGTGGTCATAGAGGATTACGCATTTAGCAGGAATGGGAGGAACCTTTTCGGGCTGATCGAGTGGGGAGGAGTCGCTAGGCTTGCTCTGCACAAGATGGGTGTCCAAGCAATCACTATCTCGCCTACCGCGCTTAAGAAGTTCGTGACGGGAAAAGGGAACGCCCAAAAAGATATGATGATGCAACAGATACTAAAAAGGTGGGGCTTTGAAGCATCAAACAATGATGAAGCTGATGCCTACGCTCTGGCCCGGGTAGGAGATTCCATTATCAATCCTGACCGCTACACCAAGGAGCAAATGAAATCTGCATTGACGTTCAAAAACCTATGATAGATAAGGATAAATTCTTCGTGATTTGCAGGCTCATGGCAGACGGGAATCCTGTTTCCGTCTCTGCCTTAAGAGTTAAATCATCCAAAAAAGAATTTATAAGGTATGCGAAATCCTCGCGCAAAAACTATCGAATGTATTGCCGTGCTGTTTACCTGATGAACAAGGCGTACCAGATAGAAGGGAAACCTAGGAGAATGTTCTTCTATAATAACAGAAAGATTAGTATTCGGGAGAAGAGGGCAACGGAAATGTTTTTGAATCGACGAGGTGACCCTTATCTAAGAAACGCGCACAGTCATTAAATATCTCTCCGATGAGCCTACCGAATGCTATCCCATTTCCTATGCTCATCATGTGCCCTTCGTCCTTCATGTGGCCTAGATCAAAATCTATGAAGTCTAATCGCTTGGGAGGATAAACATTCACAAGGCCCTGCCAGTCCTCGCAACAGTAAACATAGTAATCTGTAATGCCTTCCGAGAAGAACTGATACTTCATCTTGTCCATGACATTGACGGCAAAAGGGCTTCTCCCGTTGGTAGCGATAGTCTTCTTGTAGTCGCTATCAGCCTTTTCAGTAAGGCGAAATCTAACCACCATTCCAACATTGCTATCGGCAAAGGTCTTGAACTTCTTCCGATTCTCATCCTCATCATAGCCCAGCCGGGAATATTTCGCCCTGAAATATCTAGGGTTGAGAGTCTTTAAGAATGTTTCGCAAGTGTTTTTAATCAGAACGTTAGAATGAACCATTGTGATTAGTCTAACGTCTTCCTCTGGATAACACCAACCAGCGATGACTCTCATCCTTTACAGTAATCTTCCACTCCTAGAGCGATAGAATTAGCGATACTCTCCGGGTGGTGTTTCATCACGTCTGCATCTCCGGGATTAGTAATGAACCCGCACTCGCAAAGCACCCACACTGGTTTTGTCTTTTTCAGGATTGCAAGATTAGAGCGCTCCTGAATAGCATCAGCTCTCCCCGGTAAAATGCCAGTCAGATACTCCGCAATACATTGAGCGAGCTTGCGCCCACGGGAAGAGCTTGGGAAAAAGCACACATGGGCACCGTGTGGGGCGGGATCAGGAGTAGTGATAATCTCGATCAGCTTGTTTTCATCTACTTCTCTCCTTTTCTTCTGCGCGGAATCGCAATGGATACTGATGCCGAAGTCATAGCCGCCAGAATTAGCCGCACGGATAGTAGCATTAAGGTCTCCCGTATTGCTCATGTCGGGGAAGTCAATAACATGGACGTCATGGCCTTTGTCCTTCAACTCAGTAAACAGGTGGTCCACGATTGAAGTGGCTATGGCATGCTCCTCAAATCCATTCCCACGCGCTCCAGTTCCGCGAGCGTGTCCAATATCAAGTGCTATTTTCATAGGCTCTGTCCTATCACAGTGTTGATTTTTTGAAGAATCGTTCATGCGGTAAGGCTTAATGTGTTAGGGTTACTAAGACAATGAGTGAAGCCCTCACCCTCTACACCTTGGTCGGAGACCGACATCGGGTGCTTCTTTTCTATATCGATTTTAATCGGATTGAACATGGCTTTGTGTGGAATACTCACAAAGTTCTGGTTGTTTCGTTTACCAATGTTTACTTCCTGCTTCCATCCGTCATTATGACCGATGAAGCAGTTTCCGATTTTGTTTTCTGCCATCAAATCAACCACTGACCTACTAGCCTTGTGCATGTAATCCTTAATCTTGTTGTTACGCCTCAAGGTTAGTTTTCTGAGTCTCTTTGATGTGTCCGCGTTTCTTTCGGCTAACTTAGACACAATTTCAGCCTTGGTTTTGTTATAGAATTGATTGATAGCCTTCAACGGTCTGCCATTAACAAGGTGGGATATAGACCCCTCGTTTGAAGTTACAGCCATGAGATTATCAATACCAATGTCTATACCTGCTGCTTTGTTGTAGTCTAAGTCAGTCTTAAGAAAATTTGCTTTGTAGAAGATTTGTATCTCTATACATCCTTGCTTTGGCACAAGACGAAGCTCTTGCAAGGTTGCAAGTTTTGTCTTGATGGGAAGCTTAAAATCTCTACGGATGTTTATCGTTCCGTCTTTCTGAATTCTTGCATCCATATAAGTGAAAGCAACGGAAAACAATTTGTCACTATTTGCTTCCTTCTTATATCTTGGCATCCTTGGTTTCCCGGTGAATTTCTTAGGATTCTTCTTATAAGCGTTGAGAGACTTGAACCAAGTGGAGAATGATTCAGCACACTTCTTTACGGTTTGTACCGCTTCTTGGGCTTTAAGCAACGCCCTAAAATCTGAGTCATTTAGACGGAGCATTCTGCTAATCAAATCAAATTTGCTAATAAATCGCTCCTTCTTAATTAAATCGGCATATTCGGGAATGTTGTCGTGTTTTCCCGTGAATGCTTGGCGGAGAATGTATAGTGTTCTATTATAAAGAGATGTATTCAGAGAGCATTCTTGCACAGCCCAGTTGTAGAAAGGATGACCTTCCTTTATCTGGTGCGTCTCCACTCTGATTCCCTCTTCTTTCACTGTCTGCTATTTATTTGGTGACATTAAACATAGTTCTGCGAAAAATCAACACTGTGGTAGGACAGAGCCTTTTCATAAGATGTTTTTTCTAAGTTGAACTGTTTCCATTTTGGAAACAGTTGGTGTTAAGGAAACTTTTCATCGGGTAATCTTCCTCTCAATAAGTTCTACACGTACTGTCAGAAGTTGGATAGCTTTAGCCGTATCAATTTGAGCCTGCGTCTGCATGGTCATAAGGTTACATAAGCGGTCATTGTAGTTGTTCATCGCATAACCGATATACCAACATGCACCGCCGCAAATTGTCATGGATAAAATCAGACAAGCATACATCGGAGATGCCTTAGCAAGTTCAAGGAAACGGGCAGGGACTTCTGAAATCTTGCACATGGCGAGAACTATTTCTTCATGGCTTGCACCACAGGAGGCTTCCCACTAATGATAAGATTGCCGTCTTTATCGACACTGTAGCTTATTTGGCCGCCCTGATCGCCGGAGAGAGTAAGGGAAGTATTGGCGCACCCGCTAGCCATGAAATAGCCAGCTACGGCAACGATAATTCCACCTATAAGATAGATCAGCTTCTTTGATACTCCACGATCAGAAGCCTTAACAGCCGCATGCGTCAGGGTAATAGACATGAAGCCGTCGCCAATCATCCAGTTCGCCAGCTCTTCGGCCTTCGCTTTGTCAGACTCAACAGACAAATCAAGACCTACCTGCGTAGCAACCTCTTCAACTAGATTCTCAAATTCGTATGTGAGACTTTCCATACAAAACCTAATATACCTGCTCATATTCTTTGTAAAGGATAAAAGAAGAACAGCGCCGGAATATCCAGCGCTGTTCCACAATTACCCATATGTCGCTATGCTTCCTCGTCGAAGGCGAGAACCTTTTACCATTTTTACTTCTTCAACGCAACATAATATTGCTGGAGAAGCACAGTTTTTATCTCATCCACTTGAGAAATCAGGAAAGATTCTTCATCTGCAACATCATAGAGATAGTCACAAATATCATCAATCTTCTCCCGCAAGACCTTTCGCACCACGGAATCGGCCACAGGATCAGGTGTAGGGATGTCCGTCTTGATAACGTCTTCCATCTCCGTCAGCCCAGCAAACGATTCGCGGAACGTATCGAATAACTTCGATACCTTCTTGTACATGGCGTCCGTGGCCTCATGCACCCAGCCAAGCTCCGTGTATTGGTGCGTGTTCTGGATGAAGTCTAGGAATACATTCAGTCTTGAAAGGTCTAGCTTTTTCATAATAAATATTTTGAATTAAACAATTGCGCTTAGGAAATAGGCATCGCCCATAACGTCATAGTCATTAAATCCGACACAGGTACACACAGTAGCTGATGACGCACTGCATAAACAGGTCATCTCAATACTCATCCCTGCTTTAGGAGTTATCTCAAGATTAGTTCCAACCAAAGTAGGGTCTTCGTATTTGATAGTGCCGTCGCTTTGCGTAACTGCGATTTGCAATCTTTGTACAATCGCCTGTGGGATTTGTATCTTAGCCCCTTCATTGAAAGTTTGCCTACGAGGAGTTAGCTTGATATTCATGTCGGAAGCTTTAGGAAGATCACTAATCACAAAGCTAGTGTTAGTGCTAGAGTTTGCGAATCCTCGCGCCTTTACATAATCTAAAAAAGTTGCCATTTCTTCATCTTCTGTTGGAAGTTCCGGGTC
>ENA-OYYK01000283-OYYK01000283.1-human-gut-metagenome-genome-assembly--contig:-NODE-283-length-37994-cov-36.088642_pt1 | contig 37994 bp, 29 predicted proteins | sample MGYA00243247_ERZ653443 | MGnify/ENA primary metagenome ERZ653443 (study PRJEB26926, sample SAMN06165010) | human gut metagenome | biome: ENVO:00009003; feature: ENVO:2100002; material: ENVO:00002003... | reverse complement strand
TAGAGCGTCGGATTGTGGTTCCGAAGGTCGTGGGTTCGAGCCCCATCTTCCACCCGAAAAGGTCTTCGAAAGAAGACCTTTTTTGTTGGCAGATAGCCGCAAATCAGCGCAAACAATCCTGTATATCAACGACATGCGGAATTATTTCGTTTTCAGGCCATTGATAAAACGCTCCGAACAGCTTATCGGACGGGAAATGCAGAAGATCGGCCAAGTGTTCGCCGCGGCAAACTGAACGGCGGTAAATAAGGAACCGGGCATCGGAGCAGTTAATGGCTCCGATGCCCGGTTGCCTATCAAAAATCTACTCCGCACTTTGGCTACAGCAGTTCGGTGCCGCAGGGAAAGACCTGCATGGGGTACGGTTCAGCAACCGTTTCATGCGACAACTATTTTTCCGGCGTTTTATATCCGATCAGCCGGGGCTGCTTGCGGGCCTGCGGGGTTTTGACAGACAGGGCGGCGATTGCCTGATAGATATTGTCCAATTCCTTGCGCATATCTTCCGACAGATCGTTTATGGCTTCGGCGTTGTCCTCGTCGGTACGTTCGAGCAAAGCCAGTTTCGCGCGGATTTCGGACAGCTCGGCCGTCAGTGTCGTCGTTGTAGTGATGTAGTTGCGCATGGCGACAAAGGCCCGCATGACAGCGATATTCACCTGAATAGCGGCGTCACTTCTTAATACGCTCGAAAGCATGGATACACCTTGCTCGGTAAAAGCAAAAGGCATATATCTCGTGCCTCCTTTGTTTGAGGTCACAATTTGTGACCTCAAACTGTCTTTCAATGAGTTATACTCATCTATGGTTATTTCAAACATGAAATCCGCGGGGAATCGTTCGATATTACGGCGTACCGCCTGTTTCAAAACTTTTGTTTGAACTTGGTACAGTGGTGCCAGGTCGAAGTCGAGCATCACGCGCTGGCCGCGGATTTCGTAGATTTTATTTTGGATAAGGGTTATATCATTCATAAGTTCGGGTTGTGGGGGCTGATTCTGGTGTCGGCAGTTATTTCCATTTTGGAAACAACTGCTTTTTCGTCAAGTTCGCGGCTGTCGAAGATATTTTTCAGGTGCTTGCTGATTGCAGGGACTTCCACGCCGAAAATTTGAGCCATTCCTTTCTGGGTCGTCCAAATGGTTTCGGCGTCGGCGTCGGCAATTACCTGTATGCTGGTTTTGCCGTCCTCCGAATTGTAAAACAGAAAATTCGTATAGGCTTCAATTTCATTTGCCATAGTAGCGGTTATTTGTTTTTCTGCCGGGCGTAGTAGTCGATCTGCGCCGTGCAGACCCGTTCCACGATGTCGCGCAGGCGTTCGACTTTCGGCAGCAGCGCGTCGATGTCCTCTTTCGTTATTTCAAAATCGGGATTATAGCGGGATTCGACATAAGCCCGTTCCAAAAGTTTGAAAAGTCGTTCTTCCTCCGGCGTGTCGCGTGGAAACGCTTTGAATATTTCGGTCGTAAACCGCTTGCAGCGATTCATCAATTCAGTAAGTCTGTGTTCTTTGGGGCTATATAAAGTAAATACTAATTCTATTATACGCAAAAGATTTTCTGTGGCTTGATGCAAGTTAAATGAAGCCATTTTATAATTCTTCCTATTATAAGAATCAATATTTAAAAGAATGAACTCAATCGCTTTCGGTTTGAAATTGTCATCATAATATTTCTGCGCCCGCTCCTGAATCTCGTCGAAATTCAACTTGCGGCGGCGGGCCAACTTGTATTCACCCGAATCATACAGAATAATTCCCTGTCGTTTTATCTCCGTTTCGAAATAGTGGGCTTTTGAGAGCGCATAGTTGAAGTCGTCTATCCCGTAATTGATAAATTGGGGCTTGGTATGGAAAGGTCTGTTCTTGTGCTGAAAAAAAGCGTCGGCAATTTTGTCATACAGCGAATACTCAATCGCCCCGATTGGCTTGCGCGTCAGGATCAGTATGTCGTAATCGCTCATAAAGTAGGTCGGTACGCCGAACTCGATGCGCTGGTCGTAATCGACATGGGTATTCCGGGCATAACTGCCGTACAGGATAACCATGCCGACATCCTTTATGTTCCGGCGAACCAGATCGACAAGCTGTTTCAGGTCGTTCCGTTTATTTTCGGGTAAGAAGTTGACGCTCTTTTTCATAACTACAAAATTATGAAAAAAGTTGGTAAACCGCTTTGACCTGTCCATATTTTCGCTATATTTGCTTATCATTCCTGCAAATAGTCTGCAAAAGTTTCCCAAAAGGGGTGGCACGAAGCCACTTAAAAGAAACTAAAACAGACGATTATGCGGAATTATCAGAACTCGGCATAGCCGACGGACATAACTATAAAGGGTAAACAACTCTTTATACCATACGCAAACGTGGAAACCTCTTTCGGGAGGGTTTGAAAGTTGGTATAATGGTTGTCAGTCCTTGTTATGTCCCGCATATTTTTTGCGGGGCACGACAGGGGCGCAGGACAGCTACCAACTTTAGGTTTTCCACGACCTGCGTATGGGGCTGACACCGCGCCCCCTTTTTTATGCCTATCCGGGGCGCATTTCCAACAATCCACACGAATCTATGGAACCCCGTTGCGTCCTGCCGTCCATGCGTACTATCTCCGCACCTGCGGATTGCACCCGCCCCCTGCTTGGGAGCGGGCGGAATCGGTATGTGCGGATTTTGCCGTCCGGCACGGCGGAACGTTCTCTTTTTCGAATAGTTCGTCAAAAACTATTATATGTAACATACCCAAAATTGTCAGGCCCATTCGTCGAATTTCATAAGGCAATATTTTGGGTAGGGGGATGGGATCCGTACTCCCTCCCCCTTTTTTCGAATCGTTCGTCGAAAACTATTATATGTAGTTTCAGCCGAGGGTCAACGGAACGCTGCCCCGCCGTACAATCCGGTGCGGCGGAGTTGGCAGCATGTGCCCGGGCTTTTGGGATGCGGCTTTGCCGCGCAAAACAGGAAATCCCGCCTTTCAGCCGCAGCTAATAAATCCTGTCTGAAAGGCCGGCCCTTTATAATCTGGTCTTGCCGTCCTGCTCCCTATGGAAACGGGCAGCCTGTTTGCGCGGCATCTACGGGGCGGGCGGATTCTCCGGCCTGCTCCGGGGGCGGTTTCCGCGTTGAATTCTTCTATTGAGTGAAGTTGCGTCACTGTGTTCAGCGGAACCGCCCCTTTTTCATGCCGATACTCCCGCATGCGAATCGGCAAAACGGCACACGCATTGATGAACAACGTAAAACTCCATGATGAACGAAAACGACTTCGGCTCCGAAAAAGTCCTGCGGGCAATCAATCACCTTTACATGATGCAGGTGTGCATCTGCATCGCCGCCCTGAAAGAGTTGCGCTCGGCGGAGCTGACCGACAAAAACATCATCCTCCGGGCAATTATGCGCGACATGCCCGACTGCGGCATCTGTGCCGATCTCACGGCCGAAGATTACGGCGTCGATTTTTGGGCTGACCGGGCCGAGTATGTGAACGAATCGACGTTCAATCTCTATGTCACGCAGGCCGAGGAGAACGTGCTGTGGAACATCGAGAAAAAAGGCCAAAAACCGGGGCGTCTGGCGGTTCCGCAGCAGCGGATCACCGTGCGGGGCGATGGAATGGGCACAGCCCCGGTTATTCCGCTGGCCTATCTGACGGTGTTGAGTGCCAAATTGGTGGCGATGGCTTTCCCGAACGAGCAGACAGCCGCGGAATTGTCCGACTACGACGACGAGCGGGTGATGATCGTCCTGGGCGAGCGTTTGCAGACGATATTGGAAGATTTGGCCGGGATGCCCGACGGGGATGACGGCGCAAGCCCGGTGAGTTGAGCCGCGCCCGGAAAAAACGGGGCGGCCCCGAAAGACCGCCCCGCCGCTGAAAAGTTGGCGTCACTCCTGTTCGACAGGTTCTTTTTTAACCTCTTCCGGCTCTTTCCGCCGGACGGGCTGTTTTTTCACTTGCAGTTCGCGTTCGAGCAGCTTGTCCACCAGTTTGCGTTTGGCTTGCTGGGCCTCGAGCGGTGTGGGCGGAACGTCCGAAACATCCATTTTCAGATAATCCAGATAACTCTGATACGAAATGCCGAAGATGTAGCATCCGAGCCGCTTCCAGACCCGTTTGTGGCATTTGGCCTTGTATTCGGGCTCGTGATACATCCGGTCAAATTCCTGAACCGCCTTGACCCGCAGGCGCATGTAGTAATTGTTGTAAGACATAAAATAAACACATAGCGGAATTGCAAATTTGAGCAAAGCGTAGCGAATTAGCTGAAAGAGCGTTCGTTACGCTTTGTTTTTCTATTGGGCAGAGCCAACGGAATGCCACCTCGAAGCCAAATGGTGCAGAAGTTCAGTTACCACCTCATTACCCCCGTAACGGGTGAAGATTTCTTGCTAAATGGTTCTTTTTCTGCGATTTGCGTAATTCTACATAGCTGTCGGTAACTCACTATAAACTAATTTTGTAACCAAAAAAAGGAGTGAGTTATGCGAAGTACATTCAAGGTCTTATTTTACGTGAAGAAAGGCAGCGAGAAGCCTAACGGCAACCTGCCTTTGATGTGCCGCCTCACGGTGGACGGAGAGATTAAACAGTTCAGTTGCAAGATGGACGTTCCCCTGCGGTTGTGGGACGTGAAGAACAACCGTGCTTCGGGCAAGAGCGTCGAAGCGCAGAGAATCAACCTCGCGGTGGATAAAATCCGAGTGGAGGTAAACCGCCGCTACCAAGAACTGATGCAGACGGACGGGTATGTTACCGCCGCCAAGCTCAAAGACGCCTATCTCGGTATCGGCGTCAAGCAGGAAACCTTGCTGAAACTCTTCGAGCAGCACAACGCCGAGTTCGCCAAGAAAGTCGGGCACAGCAGGGCGCAGGGGACATTCACCCGTTATCGGACGGTCTGCAACCACATTAGGGAGTTTCTGCCCCATACCTACAAGCGTGAGGATATTCCGTTAAAGGAACTCAACCTCACATTCATCAACGATTTCGAGTATTTCCTGCGCACGGAGAAGAAATGCCGCACCAATACCGTGTGGGGCTACATGATTGTGCTGAAACACATCGTTTCCATAGCGAGGAACGACGGGCGTCTGCCGTTCAATCCCTTTGCAGGGTACATCAACTCTCCCGAAAGCGTCGATAGGGGCTACCTTACCCAAAAGGAGATACAGACGCTCATGGACGCACCGATGAAGAACACCTACCATGAACTTATACGGGACTTGTTCGTCTTTTCCGTGTTCACGGGTTTGGCGTATTCGGACGTGAAGAACCTCACCGCCGACCGCCTGCAAACATTCTTCGACGGCAACCTATGGATAATCACCCGAAGAAAGAAAACGAATACCGAATCGAACATCCGTCTGTTGGACGTTCCCAAGCGTATCATCGAGAAATACAAGGGACTTGCTCGGGACGGTCATGTGTTCCCCGTTCCGAGCAACGGCAGTTGCAACAAGATACTCAAAGAGATAGGCAGACAATGCGGCTTCAAGGTTCGGCTGACCTACCATGTAGCCCGGCACACGAACGCCACGACCGTGCTTTTGTCGCATGGCGTACCCATCGAAACCGTGAGCCGCCTATTGGGACACACGAATATCAAGACCACGCAGATATACGCCAAAATTACCGCCCAGAAGATAAGCCAAGATATGGAAACCTTGTCGCACAAGTTGGAGGAGATGGAGAAGAATATCTGCCGAGCCATTTAGTCACCTTAAAACAGCATACCGATGAAAGAAGAAAGAAATATCATCACGATAGATGAATACGGTAATATCTCCCTGCCGACCGACATAGGCGCAACCGCCATGACCGAGTGGGAAATCTGCGAATTGTTCGGGGTTATCGCCCCGACGGTTCGGGCAGGGATAAGGGCACTCCGCAAGAGCGGAGTATTGAAAGAGTACGGCATCGAACGCCTTGTCCGCCTATTGGACGGAAGCAGCATAGAGGTTTACGACCTCGAAACGATAGCCGCCCTCGCTTTCCGCATCGAATCGTTCGGGGCGGCAAAAGTCCGCAAAGTCTTGTTGGAGCGGATAACACACCGGCGAAAAGAGAAAACGGCGGTATTCGTTTCGCTATTTACAGGCTGCAACCCTAAAAAGCATTGGCAAGCATGATAATATATCAACATGCCAGCATGCAAACCTATCACTATGGTGATATATATTACAGGTTCTATTCCTCTTTTCAGAGGAAAGCGGAGCAGTCATTCCCGTTTACAAAGGCGAAGCAAGCACGGGGCTTTCCGTCGGCTGCAAGGTCGGGCGGCTACGCCGTTGGGGGAACAATCTCCACCCTCATGCTTCGGGTAGTATTCTTCCCCTAAACCTTGCATCCGACCGCCCCGTTCAAAGAAGCCTTTGAAAACGGGAATGACCGCCCCGCCGCCCACCACCGACCGAAAGGGGAAAATAATAAGGTAGGGTTATACGGGTAAGCAGGCGGCAGGGAGAACCACCGCCGAAAGACCGCCGGCACGCCGCAGGGTATTTACGAAGAAAATACCGTAGCTTATTAGGGAATTTTCCGAGCCGCAATACTCCGTATCGCTGAAAATTCCCCAATAAGGCAAGGGGCAAGCCCCTCTGCACACCCCGTTGAGGACGGCATTTCACCGCCCTCAAAGACAGTCAAGTTTATTGTTTCACAAGCTAAAAAAGAAAGGAAAAATATATGGGTTTCGTAGTATTACACATGGAAAAGGCGCACGGTTCCGACAGCGGAACGACCGCCCACATCGAGCGTTTCATCATCCCGAAGAACGCAGACCCCACACGGACGCACCTGAACCGAAAACTTGTTGCGTACCCCGACGGGATTAAAGACCGTTCGGCGGCTATCCGGAGAAGATTGGAAGAAGCGGGGCTGACACGCAAAATCGGAAACAACCAAGTACGGGCAATCCGAATCAACGTGTCGGGAACGCACGAGGACATGGAACGCATCGAAAGGGAGGGGCGTTTAGACGAGTGGTGCGCCGACAATATGAAATACTTCACCGACACGTTCGGAAAGGAGAACATCGTGGCGGCGCACCTGCATCGGGACGAGGAAACGCCGCACATACACGTCACGCTCGTCCCCATCGTCAAGGGAGAGCGCAGGCGCCGCAAACGGGAGGAACAGACGAAGAAGCGATACCGCAAGAAGCCGACCGACACCGTAAGGCTATGCGCCGACGATATTATGACACGCCTAAGGCTGAAATCCTACCAAGACACCTACGCCGAGGCGATGGAGAAATACGGGCTGCAAAGGGGCATTGACGGCTCGAAAGCACGGCACAAGTCCACGCAGCAATATTACAATGAAACGAAGAAACTCGCCGACAGCCTCAAAGCGGAGGTGGTGGATTTGCAACAGCAAAAAGAAACGGCGCAGGAGGAGCTAAGACGGGCGAAAAAAGAGATACAGACCGAGAAGCTGAAAGGGGCAGCGACCACCGCAGCCGCCAACATCGCCGAGAGCGTCGGTTCTCTTTTCGGCAGTAACAAGGTCAAGACGCTGGAGAGGGAGAACGCCGCCCTGCATAGGGAGGTAGCCACGCACGGGGAAGCCATCGAAGCCCTGCAAGATAGAATACAGACCATGCAGGCAGACCACAGCCGACAAATGGCGGAGATACAGCAGAAGCACCGCAAGGAGATAGCGGACAAGGAAGCGAGGCACAAGCAGGAAATATCGTTTCTGAAAACGGTAATCGCAAGGGCGGCGGCATGGTTTCCCTATTTCCGTGAAATGCTCCGTATCGAAAACCTCTGCCGCCTTGTCGGGTTCAGCGACGGGCAGACGGCAACGCTTGTCAAAGGAAAGCCGTTGGAATACGCAGGGGAACTCTACTCGGAAGAACACAAGCGGAAATTCAAAACCGAAAAGGCAGGGGTTCAAGTGATGAAAGACCCGACGGACGGAACGAAATTAATTCTTGCCATCGACCGAAAGCCTATTGCCGAGTGGTTCAAGGAGCAGTTCGACAAGCTAAGGCAGAGCATACACCGACCCATACGGCCGCAAAGGAAAGGCAGGGGAATTTAAGATGAATAATCTACTGTATATCAATTATTAAAATCAAGATTTCCAATTTATTACTCATTTATATAGTACAAATCGGTAAAAATGGTATCTTTGCACATGATATAATGGATTTTGTATAAGATGGCTAAAAATAAACTTGTAGTTCCATTTCTGAAATGGGTTGGAGGAAAAAGACAACTTATACCAGAAATTAAAAAGCTGTTACCTAAAGGTGTAGCGAATCGTCCCTACTATGAACCATTTATAGGAGGAGGGGCTTTATTTTTTGATTTACAGCCTAAACGAGCTGTTATAAATGATTATAATGAAGAACTGATTAATGTTTATATAGTCATAAGAGATAATCCAAATGAACTTATTGAGGATTTGAAAAAACATAAAAATACATCAGAATATTTTTACGAAATTCGCTCCATAGATAGGCAACCTCTTTTTAATAATCTTACGAATATTGAAAGAGCTTCACGGATTATATATCTTAATAAAACTTGCTATAATGGATTATATAGGGTTAATAATGCTGGAGAATTTAATTCTCCGTTTGGAAAATATAAGAATCCTAATATAATTAATGAGCCTGTAATTAAAGCTGTAAGCAAATATTTAAATTCTGCCCAAATTCAAATATCAAATGGAGATTATGAGGCAATTCTAAGAGATATACCAACAAACTCATTTGTGTATTTAGATCCACCGTATCATCCTATTTCGGAGAGTTCTAATTTTACAGGGTATGTGCAAGGTGGATGGAGTGAGAGAGATCAACTTAGACTAAGGGATGTTTGTAACAAATTGAATGACAACGGTATTAAATTTCTTTTGTCAAATTCATCATCTGATTTCATAAGAGAAATTTATTCTGATTATAATATTCATATAGTGCATGCAAATCGTGCTGTAAACTCAGATTCTTCTAAGAGAGGACAGGTAGATGAATTTTTAATTAGCAACTATGAATAAATCCAAAAACGATATAGCATGGGAGAAAATATTTGAGAAGTATCGTATCTTAGATAGACTTGCAAATAACGAGCGAGTGTCAATATCTTCAATAGATATTAACCAGTTTCGGGAAGCTCGTTTAATGACAAAATTTGATCATCGTTCTCAACTCCCTAAATTGTTTGTTGACCATAAGTTGTCAATTTTGCCTACATCCAGAGGTACATATGAAATTGGCACATTTGAAACTTTTTGTGATTTTAACAAAGAAGATGTAGAGATAACCACTATTGACTTTCCAACTTTTTTGGAAAGTATAGACTATAAAGATATTACAAGTGAATCAATTGCAATAAACTGTGCTTTTGTATCTAAGATACTGCACGACTTTACAGGTGAAGAAAATCTGTTACCTACAGTTTGTGGACGGATGAGTTCTTCTTTGTTTGATTTTACAATTCATTCAGGGAAAAATAGTTTCAAAATAAATGTAGAGAATTCACAAATAGAAATAGATGGAGGGTATGAAGGAGATAATTCCCTAAATTTGATCGAAGCAAAGAATTATATTTCTGATGATTTTTTGATCAGACAATTATATTATCCATATAGGCTATGGAGTAATAAGATCACGAAACGTGTTCGTCCAATCTTTCTTACATACTCAAATGGAATTTTCCATTTGAGAGAATATGAATTTACTACACCTAACTTATATAATTCTATTCGCTTACTACAGCATAAAAAATATGCAGTTCAAGAAGGGACAATTAACATAGAGAATATACAAAATATTTTGAATGACATTCAAGTTGTCATAGAACCTGAACTACCTTTTCCTCAAGCTGATAGCTTTGAACGTGTAATTAATCTTTGCGAATTATTAAAGCAAAGAGGGTTTATCAGTAAAGATGATATTACTCAAAATTATGACTTTGACCATAGGCAAACTGATTACTATTCAAATGCGGCAAAATATTTAGGTCTCATAGAGACTATTCGTGAAAACCAACAAATCGGATGTACTTTAACTCAAGATGGTTTTCGTATATTTAATTTGCCCATTGTAGAGCGGCAATTAGAATTTGTGAAACTTATACTATCACATACTGTATTTCAAAATACTCTAAAGTTGTATTTTGATAAAGGGAATGTTCCAACAAAAGATGAAGTGGTTGAAATTATGAAAAACGCAAAATTGTATAATATTGATTCAGAGCAAACATATAAGCGAAGAGCATCAACCATAATTTCTTGGACCAATTGGATTTTAGGGTTAATAGAGTAGTCATTAACACAAGATATTACACAGTGTCAAAGGCTTGTAAGTATATACTTTTAGATTGAAATATAGAACCTCGCTAATAAGTGTACTCATAACTATAATTTTCACATTATTCGGGTGGTTAAGTTGATTTGAGTGATTATGGGGACTTAATCATATGTTTCTTATGCAAAACTGCAAATTATCGGTGAAAACTATTCGCCGTACAATAATATTGATTAATTTTGCCCAGTGTGAATAGTTCTAATCGTTTTAATGCAATATTGAGTGCTTAAAATTAACACTTCTATTACTTGCTTTTAACGATTTATTAATTTTGTAAACTTATTAAACGCAAAGATTATGACTTGTGAAAAAAATCATCGTTATGATCCGGAGTACAATAATTTGCCTGTGGATCAAGGTGGCGCAGGAAGACATCGCTGTGCCGCATGTGCTTATGAAAAAGGGTATGAAGATGGAATTAACCGTAAAGAAAAATTGGATTTAGATTTAGATTCACTCCCTGAAAGTCAAGCTGGAACAGTTAGGCACAAAAGTCCTCATGCTGCGTATGCTGCTGGTTATTTAGCAGGAGTAGAAGATTCTTATAAATAAATCTACTTCTTTTAAGTACTTCCCCACGTAAAATAGGATATTTATTACGTGGGGAAATTGCAGTTTAGAAAAAAATACTACCTTTGTAACAAAAGAGTTATTTGACAGCATAGCAACGCAAAACGCTGAAATTCGCACGGTCGCTAAATCGTTACCTCTATTTCTCAAATAATTCGCTAAAAGTTTATTCTTCAATCGGTTAAGTCAAACCGATGAAAATCTAAAATAAATAATTTTAGTTATTCGAGCGACATTGCTCACTAAAATTTACGCAATTAATTGCGGTTCAGGTTAAAAGAGAAGTCCCTTAATTCTTCGCGCGTGGAAAGTCTGCAAAACAGGTATTCGGCGGGCAGAAAAGTCCAATGATTATACTTTTTCAGATCCGCCGAGGAAGTTTCCAGACAGATGCGGCCATCGGTGTCCCGGTCGTTGACGATTCCCCACAGCGACGTTCCGCTTTCGCAACCGGGGTCGGTCGCATGGAACAAATAGACATCGCCAATACGAAATTTGCAGGTTTTTATAGTCATATCAGGTTCGTTAGATTTCTATGGCGGCAAAGGTGATAATCATAAAACGAATCTCCAAGCCGTGTAGTAACTGTAACGATATTAAAAGGAGCGAGGGGGTTAAATGAAAAATCCGGATGCGAATTGCATCCGGATTTTTATTATTCGGCCGACCATCTGCGATTGAATTCTTCGGTCAGGCGGACGACCTGCCCAAACAAGAGCGTCAATTCCTGAGTATATTTCTCCAGCCGTGCCAGTAAAGCCACGGCACGGCGGTCGTTGAAATTGGTGTGGATGGCTTTGACGGTCTGGTTGTAGTTGACCCCGACTCCTTTCCCCAAGCTGCGCAGGCAAGAGGCCAAAATTGCGGTCGCCCCGGTGCCCGGACAATAGCTATCAGTGTCCGATCCTCCCAATCCCACAGGCGGGGCAAGCCGTCAAAACGCCGGATATTGAATCCGCATACCCAGAGGCAACTCTAATTCCCGTTTACCAAAACGGCAAACAGCCGAGCATGTAACACAATGGAAAACAGCATGTTAATTTTCAGAACGAGTTAACATACATCTCATTTCAACCCCGGCGGACTTGAATTACACCCGCAATTAGGTAATTTTGTATGAGCACAAAAAACTCCCGGCGGACGAATGCTCCGACGGGATTTGCGGAACTTGCGAAACGAATGAACCTGACCTACCAACCTGCGGAGAAACCGTCGATGCAGCTCATACGCCCTTTCCCGGGGGCGGGACGGATCGTCCCGTCGCCGCCGTGCGTTTTGTCCCCGACCGTCCCGCATCGGGTTCGGGCCGCATCTCCCGCACCGTGGGACACGCCCGGGGAATTCCGGATAAAAACCGCCGCAACCAACGCGTCAACCTATTAAATATATACCCTACTAAAACCAACATTCATGAAAAACTTCTACTGCAAATGCCGGTTACACTTATGGCTCGCCTGCCTGACGGCAGGAATCGGGCTGTCAGCGTGCTCTGACGGCGACGAGGGGGGGGGAATTCGGGATACCAACCCGACAAACCCATCGAACTCGAATCGTTCTATCCTAAAACCGGGCCGATAGCGACCCAGGTAATCATCAAGGGCAAGAACTTCGGCACCGACGCCAAAGCCCTCAATGTCTATTTCAACGAAAAACGCGCAGCCGTAATCTCCTCGACGGGAGACCGCATGCTCGTCCTTGCACCCAAGCTCCCGGGCGAAGAGTGCGTCATCTCGGTCTCCGTGGGTGAGAACGAGCAGAACAAGGTACAGTTCGACGAACTGTTCGACTACATCATCCAGACCAATGTTTCCACGATCGCCGGGGGCATGAAGGGCACTACCATGCCCGAAGGAACCACCTCGCTGATCGGGTCGTATTTCTCGTCGAAGCCCGAATCGGGAATCGCCGTCGACAAGCACGACAACCTCTACGTCCGCTTCAGCATAGACGACGGAGGCAAGCACCGCGTCTACATGATGAACGAGGAGGCCGGAAATATCAAAGTCCTCAACGATTTCGGCATCCTCGTAACGGGTATCCTCCTGAGCACCGACCTGGCCACAGGCAATGTATATTGGTACCACACCAACATCGGGAACAAGGGATACGGATATTTCGATCCCGTCGCCGACTACGCCAACACGAACATGGGAGACATCAAGTGGGATCACGACCTGTTCTATACCGACGGCAATTTCGCTCCCGTATGGAATGCCATCCAGACCTTCACGATGTGCCCGGCCGACAATAAATTCTACTTCTACACCAACGAGGGCGTCGTGGCCCGCTGGGATCCCGCCACCGGAAAGGGCGAGGATCTCACGCCTCCCGGCCGCTTCATAGACTCCCAAGGAGACATCATGGGCGTCGTCTTCGATCCGCGCGACCCCAACATCGTCTATTTCGCCAACCAGGGCCAGCACTGCATCTACAAGCACGACATCGCCGCTGGCACCATCGAATTGTGGGCCGGGCGGAAAAACACGGCGGGCTATCTGGACGGGCCGCTCGCCGAGGCGCAGTTCAACTACCCCTGCCAGATGTGCGTAGACCCCGAAGGCGAGGCCATCTACGTAACGGACAGGGAGAATCACTGTATCCGTAAGATCACGCTCTCGAATGGCTACGTCTCCACGTTCGCGGGGACGCCCAAATCGTCCGGCTATGTGAACGGCCCTGCCGACGCGGCCAAATTCAACAAACCGGTCGGCCTGGCCATCACCGCGGAAGGCAACCTCTACATCGGCGACAGCGAGAACTATGCCATCCGCCGCATAGCCATCGAATAAGTAGGTTTATTCACCTAACAATCCTAAACAGACATGAAGCGAATTCTATTGATATGCGCCTTCCTGCTCGCGCTCGCGGTACAGGCAGGTGCCCAGAGCAAACAGCAACAGCAGCAGCCGGTCGAGGTGAACGGACTGGTCGTGGATTCGGACGACGTTCCCATCGTCGGCGCCACGGTCTATATCAAGGACGAGCCGGGCATCGGCTCCATCACCAATTCGGAAGGCCGGTTCAAACTCACCGCCAAACTGTACAATACGCTGGCCGTATCGTTCATGGGGTACGAAACCGCCGAACAGATCATCACTTCGGCGGCCGACGTCAAGATCACCCTCCGGGAAGGCAACCAGATGGAAGAGGTCGTCGTCATCGGTATGGGTACGCAGCGCAAAGTCAGCGTGACGGGCGCCGTGGCGGTGGTCGACACCAAAGACCTCGAACTGCCCGCGACGAATATCGTCAACACGCTCGGCGGCCGCGTCCCGGGCGTGATTTCCATCCAGTCGAGCGGTGAGCCGGGGCGGAACATCTCCGAATTCTGGGTGCGCGGCATCGGCACGTTCGGCGCCAACAGCGGCGCCCTGGTGCTGATCGACGGCCTGGAAGGCAACCTGAGCCAGATCGACCCGGCCGACGTCGAGAGCTTCTCGGTGCTCAAGGACGCCGCCGCAACGGCCGTCTACGGCAGCCGCGGTGCGAACGGCGTGGTGCTCGTGACCACCAAGCGCGGTAAACAGGAGCAGCTCAAAATCACCTTCCGCTCGAACTACACCATCTCCGAGCTGCGCCGCCTGCCCCGCTACGTGGGTGCCACGCAGTATGCCGAAATGGCGAACGAAGCAGCCGTAGCCTCGGGCATGAGCCCGATCTACAACGACACGCAGATGGACATCATCCGCTACGGGCTGGATCCCGACCTCTACCCCGACATCGACTGGCAGGACGTGATCCTCAACCCCACCTCGTTCCAGCACACGCAGTATGTCAGTGCACAGGGCGGCGGCAACATCGCCCGCTATTTCGCCAGCCTGGGCATGTCGCAGGAATCGTCGGCCTACAAGAGCATGGACGACAGCAAATACAACAAGGGCGTCGGCTACGACACCTATAATTTCCGCACCAACATCGACATCAACCTGACCAAGACGACGCAGATCTACCTGGGTGCCATGGGCTTCATGTCGGTGAACAAGCGTCCGAGCATGGGTAAGAAGTACAGCCGCACCGACACGTCGCTCACCGACTGGATCTGGGATTCGCAGTCCAAGACGACCCCGCTGATGTACCCGCTGCGCTATTCGAGCGGCGAGCTGCCCGCCTCGGGTTCGGACAGCGACATCCCGCCCCACGTGCTGCTCAACTACACGGGCAACACCGTGGAGAACAAAAGCCGCACGCTCTTCAACATCGGCATAAAACAGGATTTGTCGATGCTCACCGAAGGGCTGAACATCGAGGCCACCGGTTCGTGGGATTCCCAGTCGCTCTATGGCGAAAGCCGCTACTCCATGCCGGCCCTCTACCTGGCACGCGAGCGCAACCAGAAAGGCGAGCTGATCCTTTCGGAACAGGTCACCGAGGCTTCGGTGCAGTATAACTCCGAGGCATGGAACTGGCGGAAACTCTATTTCGACGCCAAAGTCAACTACGACCGCACCTTCGGGAACCACCGCGTAGGCGGCTTGTTGTTCTACTACCTGGAAAGCACGACCGAATCGGGTGCCGACAGTTCGATGAACGCCATCGCAAGGCGTTACCAGAGCCTCTCGGGGCGCTTCACCTACGGCTTCAAGGATACCTATTTCCTCGACGTGAACTTCGGCCTGAACGGTTCGGAGAACTTCCAGAGCGGCCGGCAGTACGGATTCTTCCCGGCCGTGGCCGTGGGCTGGGTTCCCACGCAGTACGAATTCATGAAGCGGATCAAGTGGATCGACTTCATGAAGATCCGCGCCTCGTACGGTATGGTGGGTAACGACCGGATTTCCAGCGTGCGCTTCCCCTACCTGACGATCATCGAAGAGAAGACCGACGGCACACCGTGGGGCGGTTCGGGCGTACTGACCGAGAACCGCGTGGGCGCCGACAACCTGGCGTGGGAGAAAGCCAAGAAATTCGACATCGGTATGGATCTCCACCTCTTCGGCGACCGCTTCACCATGACGGTGGACTATTTCCGCGACCGCCGTGAAGGCATCTTCCAGGAACGCGCCCAGATTCCGGACTACGTGGGCGTCATCAGCATGCCCTACGGGAACGTCGGCAGCATGACCAGCTGGGGCGGCGACGGGAACTTCGAATATTTCCAGCCCCTCGGCAAAAACTTCCACTTCACGCTGCGCGGTAACTTCACGCTCTCAAAGAACAAGATCAACAACTGGGAAGAGGCCACGCAGCCTTATCCCTACCTGAGCAAGACCGGGTTCTCGAACGACGTGCAGCGGGGATTCATCTCCCTGGGACTCTTCAAGGATCAGCAGGACGTGGACATGAGCCCCGAGCAGTTCGGCACGGTACGCCCGGGCGACATCAAGTACAAGGACGTGAACGGCGACGGCGTGATCACCGACGACGACAAGGTGCCCCTGTTCGCCTATTCCGGCATCCCGCAGTTCATGTACGGATTCGGCGCCGAAGTCCGCTACAAGAACTGGACGCTCAACGTCCTGTTCAAAGGCACGGGCAACAACTATTTCCTCTACGGGGACAAGGACGGCTCGAAATTCGACGGTTACATTCCCTTCAACGGCGGATACAAGGGCAACGTACTGGCCCTGGCCTACAATCCGGCCAACCGCTGGACTTCGGCCGACTACTCGGGCAACCGGGCGACCGAGAACCCCAATGCGCGGTTCCCGCGCCTTTCCTACGGCAACAACGCCAACAACACCAAACCCTCGACCTTCTGGAAAGGCAATGCCCGCTATCTGCGCCTGCAGGAGCTGAGCCTGAACTACAACCTGCACACGCCGGGGCTGCGCAAAGCGCTCGGCCTGCAATCCATCGACTTCCAGATCATGTGCGAGAACCTCGCGGTATGGGACGGCGTGGAGATTTTCGACCCCGAGCAGGCCATGCAGACCGGGCACGCCTACCCGATCCCGCGCCGCTTCTCGCTGCAGATTTACCTGAACTTCTAACCCGAATCTCTCCTAAGAACATAAACTACCATGAAAAAATCATTCATCATACCCCTCGCGCTGGTCGGCCTGCTCACCGCGTCGTGCAACTTCCTGAACGTGGACGACTACTTCGAGGACACCTTCTCCGAAGAGCGTATCTTCGAGAGCCAATACAACATCGAGCGCTATTTCAACGGTGCGGTGAACCAGCTGCCCAAAGAGGGCCGCATCTACTACTGGTGCAGCGTCCCCGGCGCCACCGGGTCTGACGAGGCCGTCAGTTGCGGGACATTCTACAACGGCATCCTGGACGTCTCCTTCCCCGGCACGGAGCTGACCACCGACAAGATCACCTACACCGAGACGGGCGGCTGGGACTGGAATTTCAATGTCTGGCCCAACTGCTACAAGGTCATCCGCAAGGTGAACACCATCCTGCCCCACATCGACGAGGTGCCCGACATGAACGCCTTCGACAAAATGGAGTTCCGTGCACGCGCACGTTTCCTGCGGGCTTATGCCTACTACTGGATACTCCAGAACCAGGGCCCCATGATCCTCGTGGGCGACCAGGTTCTCAACACCAACGAAACGCCCGACTATTACCAGGCCGAGCGCAGCACCTACGACGAATGCGTGGATTACATCTGCTCCGAGCTCGAAGCCGCTGCGGAAAGCCTCGAAACCGAGCAGCCGTTGGATCTCTTCGGCAGCCCGACCAAAGGCGCCGCGCTGGCGCTGGTCGCACGCCTGCGCCTGCAGGCCGCGAGCCCGCTTTTCAACGGCGGAGCCGCCGCACGCCGTTATTTCGGGGCTTTCAAGCGTAAATCCGACGGAGTGCACTACATCTCCCAGACCTACGACGAAAGCAAGTGGGCTGTGGCAGCCGCGGCGGCCAAGCGCGTCATCGACCTGGGCATCTACCGCCTGCATACGGTTCCGGCCGACGAATACACCCTGCCACTGCCCTCGAACGTCCCCTCCGATCCCTTCCCTGCGGGTGCGGGCGGCATCGACCCCTTCCGTTCCTACTCGGAAATGTTCACCGGCGAAACGACGAACGTGACCAACCCGGAGCTGATCTGGGGCACGACGCAGAACATCACCGACCAGCAGGACGTCGTATTCCCGCTCAAGTTGGGCGGCAACAGTTCGATCAGCATCCCGCAACGCATCGTCGACGCCTACCGCATGGCCGACGGCCGCGACATCAACAACGCGAGCGCCGAGTACCCCTACGAGGATCGTCCCTACGACCAGACCTGCGTCACCGCAGCCGACAAGCAGCTATCGAAGAACTACACCCTGCCCGGCGGCACTTACAAGGCCTATGACAACCGCGAGCCGCGGTTCTACGCGAGCATCGGTTTCTCGGGCACCCTGTGGCAGATGCAGTCTACGACCTCGGAAGAGATGCGGAACAAGATCGTCGAGTACTACAACGGCGCCAATGCCGGCAAAAACCAGGCGGGCGTGACCAACATCTACAACCTGACGGGATACACCTGCTACAAGTACGTCCACCCGCGCGATGCGCGTACGGGCAGCAACGCCCGCACGGTTCAGAAGACCTTCCCGCTGATCCGCTACGCCGAAATCCTGCTCTCCTACGCCGAGGCGCTGAACAACCTGACGAAGACCCACGAGGTCAACGGCCAAAGCTACTCGCGCGACCTGACCGCCATGGCCGGGGCTTTCAACCAGGTGCGTTACCGCGCCGGGCTCCCGGGCGCCGACGCCGGCGAACTGGTGGACGCCACCAGTTTCAACGAGCTGATCCGGCGCGAACGCATGGTCGAGTTCCTCCACGAAAACCGCCGCTACTACGACATCTGCCGCTGGGGCATTTTCGAGGAACTGGAACGCGAGCCGCTGACGGGCCTGAACGTCGAAGCCGGAAAATGGGAGGGATTCTACGCCCCGACGGTCATCTCGTACCGTACGATCCGCGAACGGACATTCAAGTCCAAGTACATGTTCATGCCGCTGCACCGCAACGAACTGCGCAAAGTACCGAGCCTGGATCAGAACCCGGGCTGGGAGAAATAGTCAATTCCAAAAAATTCAGAAGATGAAAGCATTCAGCAAAATAACGATACTCGCCGCCGCGGCCGCCTTCCTCTGCTCCTGTGAAATGGAGTATTACAAGGAGGAGCTTTACCGCAAGGAGATATTCATTGTCAGCGGCGAAAACAACATCCTCGGGCAGGAGTTCGAATACGGCGAGAAGGGCTTCCAGGGAGAGCTGGCCATCTATGCCAGCGGCACGACGGGGCTCGACCAGAACGTCACCGTCAAACTCGGGCTGGACTTCGAGGCGATCGGCGAGTACAACAAACGCAATTTCGACACGAAGTTCGAGGAATACGCGATGGAACTTCCCGCCGAATACTATACGATCGACCCCATGAGCGTCGAGATGGAGGCCGGCAGCTGTTCGGCGAGCCTCCCGATCAACGTCAGGGTAGACGAGCTGCTCCCCGACCAGACCTATTTCATTCCGCTGCGCATCGAGTCCGTATCGTCCTGTATGCCCTCGGCCACCAAGAATTTCGTACTTTTCGAGATCCAGCGCAGGAACGACTACGCCACGACCAAGAGCAGCACCTACTACACCATGACCGGCACCACGCAGACCGGCTGGATCGTCGACAACATCTTCGGCTCGAACACCCGGCGCCAGGCGATCAACTCCTCGAAGCTGGTCATCCCCGTGGGTGAGCGCTCGGTGCGCATCCTCCCGGGCGCCACGGCCGCCAACGACAAGGTGACGACCCGCAACAACAGCCTGCGCGTGACGGTCGACCCCGAATCGTGGGTGAACGTCCCCGTCTACGTCGAAGGCGAAATCACGGACGAGGTCGTACCCATGCAGCGAGTCTCCATAACCCCCTATCTCGACAGCCAGGATGCCATCCGGGTCTCGGCCTCGCCGCTCAACGACTCTACCTACGACCCTGCGACCGGCACGTTCTACCTCTACTACCGTTACCAGCTCGCCACCGAAAGCGGGAATACTTGGCACGAAGTACGCGAGACGATGACCCGCTCCCAATACTAATCCTTATCGCAACGAACCATGAAAAGAAATATCATAGCATTCTGCATATTCTGCCTGTGTACGGGCTCCCTGGCCGCGTGCAACGACTTCGACAACCCGGCGATCCCCGACGACGAGGCGCCTGAAGTTACCCCGGCCCCCGTTCCGCCCGCCATCGACCCGTCGTGGAATTTGGTACAGATGCCCGACGAGGGAGGGCAGAATCCCCGCGTCTTCGTCTACAAGGACAAGAAATACGATGCCCTCTTCACCCGTACGCTGGGCTGGAACGGCGGCGACGGCGTGCTCACCACGGCACTGCCCGGCGGCCATGTCTTCTGGTCGTTCAACGACAGTTTCTACGGCGTGGTGGACGGCAAGACCCGCGCCCGGGGCAGTTGCAGCTTCCCGCGCAACAGCCTGATGATCCAGAAAGGGGCGACGATCGCCTCCGGACAGGAGAGCGACGACGACCTGGTATGGCTGGCCGACTACGTGCAGACGGACAACCCCTCGGGCGAACGCTACTACCAGGCCCGCACCCACATCCGCCATCCGAAAGCCTCCCTCTCCGATGCCGAGATCCAGAAAGGCGAAATCGACCAGGACTACTGCTACTGGGCCGGCGATGCCGTCGTATATGACGACCCCGCGCACGGAAAAATCCTGCAAATGCTCTGGACGGGCGTGGAACCCGGGTCGCTGAAAAACATCGACGGATGCCTGCGCGAGTACAGCCTCGAAGGCGAGCCGGGCGACGGGCAATACATGTCGGTGCTTTCGACCGACTACAATTTCAAATCCGACGGCCTGGGTTACGGCTCGACCATGTTCGAAGACACCGAAGGGGGACATATCTACCTCTATACGACCAAACAGGTGAACCTCGTTTCGCGCGTGCTGGTGGCCCGCACAGAGACGCTCGACCTGGGCAGCCCGTGGTCGTACTACATCCGCGACCTGAGCGGCGACTACCATTGGCAGAGCTCCGTGCCGAGCAACGAGGAGATGGAACGTTCCTACATCACGGCCGAATCGGGTTCGATGCCGTGGGTCTTCGAAAAAGACGGCGTCTACTACATGTGCATGGAGGCCTTCCCCTTCGGCCGCGACATCTACCTCTTCCGCAGCCAGACGCCTTACGGCCCCTTCACCGACCGGACGCTGCTCTTCACGCTGCCCGCGACGCTCGACAAGCTGGGCAGTCCCTACCACCAGCGCTGGTACATGATCAACCTCCACCCGGCGCTTTCGCGCCAGGGCGAGCTGGTATTCTCGACCAACAGCGACCCGGCCAACTTCTGGGACAATTTCAACCGCGTCGGCAGCGCCGATTTCTACCGGCCCTACTTCTTCCGCGTATATAACTGGGAACACGTTTACGACTCGGACGACGATTCCGGCACGGGAACGGAGGAATAGCGATCCGCGCGCACTCCGTTCCCCCGCCGGAGCGGAGTGCGCACCCTCCCCCGTCCGAAAAAAACGCACGCCATGATAAAACGAATTTTCGCACTCTGCCTTTCGCTGCTCGCCGCCGGCGTCAGTGCACAGGAATGCATCCCGCTCGACAGCCGCAGCGGACATATCCGTTGGGAGGTACGGCCGTCGGAAGGCGACGCCCTGCCCGCCGTCCCGGCCATCGTGCCCGGCTGCGTCTTCGCGTCGTACGTTGCGGCCGGCGTGGAAGCAGACCCCAATTTCGGCGACAACGCCTACCGCACGGACAAGAGCCGCTACGACCGCAATTTCCGCTACACGGGGCTCTTCCCAACGCCCCCGGTCGGCGAAGGCCGCACCCTGTGGCTCCGCTTCGAAGGGGTGAACCGCAAGGGTACCGTCCGCCTCAACGGCCATCAGTTGGGGCACCTCGACGGCTTCATGCAGCCGGGGGACTACGACATCACCCGGCTCGTGGCACCCGATGGGGAGAACCGCCTCGAAGTCGAGGTCGAATGGGTGGGATACCCCGTGCCCAATTTCCGCAGCCCGACCTATATCTCCAGCGCCGGGTGGGACTGGATGCCCTATGCCCCGGGGTTGCTGAGCGGCATCACCGACGATGTCTACCTGTCTCTCTCGGGCGACGTACGCCTCGTCGAACCGTGGGTGCGCACGAAGGTTCCCGACCGCGAACATGCGAAGGTCGAACTCCTTACCGACGTGGAGAACCGCTCTGACAAGGCCTGCGAGGGCGTGCTGCGGGGCGAGATCCGTCCCGGAGGCATCGCCTTCTCGCACCCCGTCCGCCTCGAAGCGGGCGAGCGGCGGACGATCCGGCTCACGGAGCGCGAGGTTCCCGGCCTGGCCGTAGAGCATCCGCAGCTCTGGTGGCCCAACGGCATGGGCGACCCCGCGTTGTACACCTGCCGCCTGGTGTTCGAAACCGACGGGCGGCAATCGGACGCACGGACAGTAACGTTCGGCATCCGCGAATACGGCTACGAGTGGCACGACGGCATCTTCCGCCTGAAGATCAACGGCGAACCGGTCTATGTCAAGGGCGGCAACTGGGGCATGAGCGAATGGCTGCTCCGCTGCCGCGGCGAGGAGTACGACACCCGCGTCGCACTCCACCGGCACATGCATTTCAACATGATCCGCAACTGGATCGGCTCGACGACCGACGAAGAGTTCTACGATGCCTGCGACCGCCACGGCATCATGATATGGGACGACTTCTGGCTCAACTCGCACCCCAACCTGCCGCACGACCTGGGGGCCTTCCAGCAGAACGCCGTGGAGAAGATCAAGCGGCTGCGCAACCATCCTTCGATCGCCGTCTGGTGCGGCGACAACGAAGGCGTACCGCAGGCCCCGCTCGACGACTGGCTGCGCGGCGACGTCGCCCACTACGACGGCGGCGACCGCCTCTACCAGTCCATATCCAATGCGCAGGGACTTTCGGGAAGCGGGCCGTGGGCCAATTTCCACCCCGGCTGGTACTTCGCTGCCTACCCGATGCCCTACGGTTACAAAGGCCGCCCGGCATGGGGTTTCCGCACCGAAATCGGCACGGCGGTATTCACGACGTTCGAGAGTTTTCGCAAATTCATGCCCGAGGAGTCGTGGTGGCCCCGCAACGACATGTGGGACAAACATTTCTTCGGCAAGTCGGCGGCCAACGCCGCCCCGGACAAATATTTCGAGACCGTGGCCGAAAACTACGGCGAGGCAGACGGGATCGAGGATTTCTGCCGCAAGGCGCAGCTGCTCAACCTAGAGGTCAACAAAGCCATGTACGAGGGCTGGCAGCATCACATGTGGGACGACGCCACGGGCATCATGACCTGGATGAGCCAGCCGGCCTACCCGTCGCTCGTATGGCAGACCTACGACTATTACCTCGACCCGACGGGTGCCTACTGGGGCATACGCAAGGCGTGCGAACCGGTGCATATCCAGTGGAGCCATGCCGACAATTCGGTCAAGGCAGTCAATACGACGCGCGAACCGCTCGAAGCGACGGCCACGGCACGGGTCTACGACCTCGACGGGCGGCTCCTGCCGCAATTCACGCAGCAGCTCAGGGTCTCGCTCGCGGCCAATACGGCCCGCAGCCTGTTCGACCTGAATTTCTCGGAGGGCAACCTGGCCCGCAACCGGCCCGTGAAAGCATCCTCCTCATCGCCCGACGGCGCAGGTGCCGGGGCTCTCACCGACGGCAACGATTCGAGCCGCTGGGCGAGCGAGTACAGCGACGACCAGTGGATCGAGGTCGACCTGGGCGAGCGCCGCGCCTTCACCGAAGTCGTGCTCCGCTGGGAGGACGCCCACGCCGCAGCCTACAAACTGCAACTCTCGGACGACGGCCGCACGTGGCGCGACGTCTATGAAACGCAGGACGCGCAGGGCGGCGAACAGACGATCCCGCTGCCGTTGCAGCAGGCCCGCTACGTCAGAATGCTCGGACTCCGGCGTGCCACGCAATGGGGCTACTCGCTCTATGAAATGGAAGTCTACCGCCGCGACGCGAAAGCGCCGAAACTCTCGCCCGTGCATTTCATCCGGCTGGAGCTCACCGACCGCGACGGGCGCCTGCTCTCGGACAACTTCTACTGGCATGCGACCCGCCGCGGCGACTACACGGCGCTCAACACGCTCGCCCCTGCCAAGCTGCAGGTACGTTCGCAGCTGTCCGCCGCAGGCGGCCGCAAGGTCATCCGCACGACAGTCAGGAACGTCGGACGTTCGGTGGCCTTCGCCGTGCACGTGCAGCCCTACCGCCGATCCGACGGCGAACGCATCCTGCCCTACGTGGCCGACGACAACTACTTCACGCTCCTGCAGGGCGAAAGCCGGCAGATCGACTTTGAATTCGATGCCGGCCTGCTTCCCGACGACCGCTACACGGTTCGGGCCGAGGCTTACAACCGCTGAAAACGACAGCACAAAATTTCGAACCCATGAAAAGAACCCTGCTATACCTGCTCCTGCTGCCCGCGCTCCTTTCCGGCACCTGCCTCTTGGCGGCCGGTCCGGCCGGCAATGCCGGGCACGGCGCAAAGCCCTGCCTGCGGCGGCTGACCTGCGAAGGGCTGACCGATCCGCTCGCCATCGACACGGCGACACCCCGCTTCGGGTGGCAGCTCCGCTCCGGGCGCCGGGGCGATGCCCAGCGCAGCTACCGGATCGAGGTTGCCTCGGACAGCCTGCGGCTGCTGGCCGGAGACGCCGACTTGTGGGACTCGGGCTGGGTACGGTCGAAGCGTTCGGTGGGAGTCGCCTACGAGGGGCTTCCGCTGACGGCCCGGACGCAATGCTGGTGGCGCGTCACTGCGCGCACCGAAAAGGGCAACCGGAAAGCCGTCTCCCCCGTCGCCCGCTTCGGCATCGGCCTGACCGACCCGGCATCCGTCTCGGGTGAATTCATCGGCTGCCCGGAATCGGGCGCCACGGCCGTGCTCCTGCGCCGGGCATTCACCCTCCCGGCATGCGGAGACGAAGCGTTGCTGCACGTCAATTCGCTGGGATACCACGAAATATGGGTCAACGGCCGCAAAGTCGGCGACGCCTGCCTCGCCCCCGCCCTCTCGCAGCTCGACAAACGCTCGCTGTGGGTGACCTACGATGTCCGTCCCTACCTGCTCGAAGGCGACAACGAGCTGGTGATCTGGCTCGGGCAGGGTTGGTACAAGCGCGGCACGTTCGGACGCTGGCAGCCCGACGAACCCTACACCGAACCGCTTGTGCGGGCACAACTGGACATAGGCACCGCAAACACCTGGCAGACCGCCTGCCGCACGGACACCGCATGGCGTGCCGCGCTGAGCGGCTACCGCGACACGGGGTCGTGGAACGCCCTCGACTTCGGAGGCGAAGAGATCGACGCCCGGCGCAACCCGCGCTCGATGTCCCCCTCCGACCTGGACGCGCTGGCATGGCAGCCGGTAATCACGGCCCGGAAGCCCGGGCACCGGGCGACGCCGCAAATGGTCGAGCCCGACCGCATCCAGGAGCGGCTGACCGCCCGCGTGCTGGACGAGGCGGCACCCGGCGTATGGCGGATCGACTTCGGCAAGGTCGTCACCGGCTGGCTGGAGGCTCATTTCTCGGGGCTTCCGAACGGGGCGCGCGTCGAGATCGAATACAGCGACGAGACGGACGGCGACGGCAACCTCATCGACCAGCGGCAGCGCGACACCTACATCGCCCGCGGCGACGGCCGGGAGCGGTTCTGCAACAAGTTCAACCACCACGCTTTCCGTTACGCCGAGGTGCGCGGACTGGCGCAGAGGCCCCGCCGGGAGGATTTCCGGGCGCTCGCCATCCACACCGACTACCGGCCCGAAGCGACGTTCACTTCGTCGGATAGCGACCTGAACGCCATCCACGACATGATCGCGCACACGCTGCGCTGCCTGGCCTACAACGGGTACATGGTCGACTGCCCCCACCTCGAACGCGCCGGATACGGCGGCGACGGTAACTCTTCCACCGAGATCCTGCAAACCCTCTGCGGTGCGGCCCCGCTCTACCGCAACTGGGTGCAGGCATGGGACGACGCCATGCGCCCCGGGGGCAGTCTGCCCCACGTAGCCCCCAACGCCGGTGCGGGAGGCGGCGGCCCCTACTGGTGCGGGTTCATCGTCATGGCCCCCTGGCAAACGTGGCTCAACTACGGCGACCGGACGCTGGTCGACCGCCACTACCCCGCCATGCGGGAATGGATGGGCTATGTCGAACGGTACATGAAAGACGGCTTGCTGACCCGCTGGCCCGACACACCTTACCGGGACTGGTTCCTCGGCGACTGGCTCGCCCCGCACGGGGTCGACACAGGCAGCGAGGCTTCGGTGTCGCTGGTAAACAACTGCTTTGTGAGCGACTGCTACGCCAGGATGGCACAGATGGCCCGGCTCACGGGGCACGACGACGAGGCGGCCGCATTCGAAGCGCGGCGCGAGGCGCTCAACCGCACGATCCACGCCCGGTTCTACGACCCGGCGACGCAAACCTACGCCACCGGCTCGCAGCTCGACATGACCTACCCGATGCTGGTGGGCGCCACGCCCGATTCGCTCCGCGCCGGCGTGGAACAACGGCTTTTCCGATTGACGCACGACGTGATGAAGGATCATATCGGCGGCGGACTGGTCGGCGTACCGGTCATCACTCGCTGGGCGGTCAGATCGCACAACCCCGAATTCATCTACCGGATGCTCAAGCAGCGCGGCTACCCGGGCTACCTGCATATGATCGACCACGGTGCGACGGCCACCTGGGAGTATTGGAGCGGCGAGCGCAGTCGCGTACACAACTGCTACAACGGCATCGGCACGTGGTTCTACCAGGCCCTCGGCGGCCTGCGCACGGACAGCAGCCACCCCGGCTACGAGCATGTATTCATCGACCCCCAGATTCCCGAAGGGGTTGAGTGGTGCCGGATCGGCAAGGAAACCCCCTATGGCCGGATCGACCTGGGCTGGGAGATCGCGGACGGCGAACTCCGGATCGACGTCACCCTGCCCCCGGGCGTCACGGCCACGGCGATCACACCCGCCGGCGCCTGCCGGGGGCGGCTCGACGGCCGCAGGCTGGCCCCGCAATCGCCCGGGACGAAGATCGCAAGCGGCCGCCACCGGCTGGTCTTCGGCCTCGCCCCGCAAAACGAAAGGCAATGACCGAAAAAGCCACGCACGGACGAAAACCAGCCGACGATACGAAAAACCGCCACCGTCCCATAAACGAATCCTAAAAACCGCTTTTGCCTATGACGCAATGAACAGACACCGGAATTTCCCCGTTGCACACCGGATCGGCCCGCCGACCCGAAACATCCGATTCAACCGAACACCTAATAAACCCATCATTTTATGAAAAAATACGCAATCATCCTTACCGCCGCGCTCTTCGTGTGCGCATTCTCCGGATGCGACGAAGAGACAACCCTCCCCTACATCCCGGTCGAAAAGCCGGACAACAACACGCCGCCCGAAGGAGACGACCCCGACACCTACACCGTCACCTACCGGCTCGACAAGGTGCTGCTGTGCGCGCCCGAGAATCCGAACGGCACCGACATCTACGGCAAACTGGACTATTTCCCTTCGCTGCGCATGACGCTCAACGTGTCGCCGCTTGCAACCACCGTCACGTTCGACAACGGCGACATCCCTTTCGTACCGTTCCCCGAAGCGCTGTCCGAAGGCCCCATCCAGTGTGTGCTGGACAGCAACGTCATCCCCAACGGGCTGCGGGTCAAAGGTTCGGACACGGTCATCGCCACCTTCGAGCAGGACGGCTTTACGACCCAGTTCCAACTGGACAGCAAACTCCTGACATACAAATACAAATTCAAGAGCCTCTAAAATTCCCCGACCATGAAAAAACTCAACAAACATAAAATACTCTCCGCGGCGTGCATCGCCGCGCTGCCGCTGCTCGTAGTCGCCTGCCTCGAATTCGACGGCATCATCCAGCCGGGCCGGGCCCTGACCGACTCGGAAATCGAAGTGACGGCCCAGCTCCGGGTCTCGCCGGGCGAAGACGGCTCGGGAAAGGTCGTATTCGCCGTATTGGCCCCCAAGGCATGGAACCTCCGCGACAATGCCACGCTCTATTTGACCACCAAGGACTACAACGCGATCCAGCACCAGCCCGAAGTCGTGAACGAACAACTCACCCTGATGCCCGCAGAGGAGAAAGACCCCAAGAACGGTCTTTCGTGGGCGGACTCCTTCATGAGCGTCATCGGCCGCGGCGGCAACGACCCCCAAACGGCAATGGAGTGGGTCGTATGGCGTTCGTCGACCACCTTCATATTCGACGACAAGATCGAAGTGGACGGACAGGAGGTCGAGACGGCCGACGTGCATGCCGACGTCAGGATCAAAATGAAGACCGGCGCCGTTCCCCTGACCTGCGAACTGGGTTACTCGTATTGCTACGACACGTTCGGCCTCAAACGCGACGAACAGCGTTTCGCCGAGGCATTCAAGCCCATCGAAACCTACAACCAGGTGTTTACCACCACGCCCTCGGTATTCCGCTACGGCGACGTCTTCGGCATCACCTTCTCGCACGGAGGCACGGCACTGAAAGACGCCGGGGAGGTATATCTCTGCGGCACGGCAATCCATGACGGCGGGCAGAAAGCCGAGGTCTCGGCCGCAGTCCCGCGCAACCGCATGGAACTGATCAGCTCCCGTTTCGAGAAATACCTCTACCCGAAGGATTTCTTCGGCCTTCCGTCCGACGCCGTGATCGAAGAACTCTACTTCTATTTCATCAATGCCGACGGCAGCATCGTCGTCAAGGACGATGAAAACGGCGGGCAGGAGTTCTTCGTCGAACAGTCCGACGAATAACCGCCCGCCCGGGATACCACCCCTCAGAGACGCGAAGCCTGTGCCGCACCTTGCGACACAGGCTTCGCCCGTTTCCAGCCCTGAAAACGGCGGCGGAATCCCCCGTCCCCACGCCTAAGGGCAGCCCTGCCGCCCCACCTGACGGCGATCTGCCGGGACAAAAAAATCCCCGGGCGGCGATGCCACCCGGGGAAAATCATGCGGCACGAGCGGCCGCCCGTCGCAAATTACTTGCGGTAAATCTTCGTATAACCGTAGATAGCCTCGTCACCGAGCTCCTCTTCGATGCGCAGCAGCTGGTTGTACTTGGCCATACGATCCGAACGCGATGCCGAACCGGTCTTGATCTGACCCGAGTTGGTTGCCACGGCGATGTCTGCGATCGTCGAATCCTCGGTCTCGCCCGAACGGTGCGACGTAACCGACGTGTAACCTGCACGGTGAGCCATCTCGATGGCGTCGAGCGTCTCGGTCAGCGTACCGATCTGGTTTACCTTGATCAGGATCGAGTTGGCGCAACCGGTCTCGATACCCTTCTTCAGGAAATCTACGTTGGTCACGAACAGGTCGTCGCCCACGAGCTGGCATTTGTCGCCGATCTCGGCGGTCAGCAGCTGCCAGCCTTCCCAGTCGTTCTCCGACATACCGTCCTCGATCGAGTCGATGGGGTATTTCGCTACGAGCGACTTGAGGTACTCGACCTGCTCCTTCGAGCTGCGCTTGGCACCCTTCTCGCCTTCGAACTTGGTGTAGTCGTACACGCCGTCGGCGTAGAACTCCGACGAAGCGCAGTCCATGCCGATCGACACATCGCCGCCTTCGCATTTGCGGCCGGGCTTGTAACCGGCCATCTTGATTGCCTCGAGGATCGACTCGATAGCGTCCTCCGTACCGTTCAGCGCGGGAGCGAAACCGCCCTCGTCACCGACCGCCGTCGAAAGGTTGCGCTTGTGGAGCACCTTCTTCAGGTTGTGGAACACCTCGGCGCCCATGCGGATAGCCTCCTTGAACGAGGGGGCACCCACGGGACGGATCATGAACTCCTGGAATGCGATCGGGGCGTCCGAGTGCGAACCGCCGTTGATGATGTTCATCATCGGGACGGGCAGCGTCTTGGCGTTCGCGCCGCCGATATAGCGGTAGAGCGGCATGCCGAAATAGTCGGCAGCGGCACGTGCAACGGCCAGCGACACGCCGAGGATGGCGTTTGCGCCGAGCTTCGACTTGGTAGGCGTACCGTCGAGCGCGATCATGGCCTTGTCGATACCCACCTGGTCGGCAACGTTCATGCCGATGATGGCCGGGGCGATCACCTCGTTGACATTCTTGACGGCGTTCAGTACGCCCTTGCCCAGGTAACGGCCCTTATCGCCGTCGCGGAGCTCGAGCGCTTCGTGCTCGCCCGTCGATGCGCCGCTCGGAACGGCTGCGCGTCCGAATGCACCCGAAACGGTGCGAACTTCGACCTCGATGGTCGGATTGCCTCGCGAGTCGAGGATTTCCCTTGCGTGAATCTCTACAATCTGCATAGTTGTAAACGTTTGAATTTATGGTTTGAAATAATGACTTCCTTTTTTGCACCGCAAAGGTACAAAATAATTGTGAATTGAGGTTTCCTAATTGTTATTTTTTTCACGAACGGCGCCTCGGGTTTCGGGGGAATCCCATAAATTATTATCTTTGTCCCCGAATGCACCCCATATATCTCTAAACAACTATCAATTAATGCGAAAAGTCCTTTCCTTTTCCTTGTTCCTGATGCTGGGACTCGTCATCTCCCAACTCCTCCCGGGGGCGCTCGGTGCAGGATACGCAAGCTTCAAAACCTGCTCCGACACCCTGCTTTACGTCTGCCTGGGGTTCATCATGATCAATGTGGGGCGCGAATTCGAGATCGACAAATCCCGCTGGCGATCCTACACGGCCGACTACTTCATCGCCATGGCCACCGCGGCGCTGCCCTGGATACTCATCGTACTCTACTATATTTTCGTCCTGCTGCCGCCCCCGCTGTGGGGCAGCGCCGCGGCCTGGAAGGAAAACCTGCTGCTGAGCCGTTTCGCAGCCCCGACCTCAGCCGGCATCCTCTTCACGATGCTCGCGGCGCTGAGCCTCAAGCAAAGCTGGATCTACAAAAAGATACAGGTGCTGGCGATTTTCGACGACCTGGACACCATCCTGCTGATGATCCCCCTGCAAATCCTGATGATCGGCCTGCGGTGGCAGATGTTCGCCATCATCGCCATCGTCGTCGTGCTGCTGGCCGCCGGCTGGCGCTGGCAGGCGCGGTGGAACGTACGGCAGGACTGGAAAACCATCCTCGGGCTGGCCGTCGTGGTCTGCGCCCTGACGCAGGCGGTCTACATCGCCACGGCGAAGCTCTACGGCCCCGAAAACAGCATCCATATCGAAGTGCTGCTCCCGGCTTTCGTCGTGGGTATGCTCATGAAACACAAGCACATCGACACACCGACGGAGCAACGCGTCTCCACCGGCATATCGTTCCTCTTCATGCTGCTGGTAGGCCTCAGCATGCCGCTCGTCACGGGCGCCCCGGCCGACACCGCGGCCGCCGCCTCGGTCACGGGATCGCAACCCATGATGCCGTGGGGCACCCTCCTCCTGCATGTCGTGACGGTATCCGTGCTTTCGAACCTGGGCAAGCTCGTGCCGCTCTTCTTCTACCGCGACCGCAAGGTCAGCGAGCGCCTGGCGCTCTCGATCGGCATGTTCACCCGCGGCGAGGTGGGCGCAGGCGTAATCTTCATCGCCCTCGGATACAGCCTCGGCGGCCCGGCGCTCATCATCTCGGTGCTCACGCTGGTACTGAACCTCATCCTCACGGGCGGCTTCGTGGTCTGGGTCAAGAAACTCGCCCTGCGCAGCTACACCCCCGAACCGGAAGCATAACACGCCCTCCGGGAAGGCTCCCGAAAATACTACGGACTAAAAACGACGACGACTTTGATCGAAATTACAGACACGGCCCTGCAGACGGCTGCCGCCGAAGGGATAGACGCGTTCCTCCGGGCCTTTACCGACAAATACCGCGAGGCACTCGGCGGCGACCCCACGGCCGAGACGATCTCCCGGCTCAACGGCGAACAGCATTCGCTGCTGGCCTATCGGATCTTCCGCGACGAAGTGACCGAAGGCGGGTTCTGCCAGCTTATCCAGAACGGTTACGGGGTCTACATCTTCGACAACCCGTTCGCCAGGGTAATGCGCCTGTGGGGCGCGGAACGGTTCTCGAAACTGGTATACGCCGCGAAAAAAATCTACGACGCCCACCGCGAAGACCTCGAAAGGGAGCGCACCGACGAGGAGTTCATGGCCATGTACGAGCAGTACGAAGCGTTCGACGAACTGGAGGAGGAGTTCGGCGAGATGGAAGAGGAGGTGACCGAAACGCTCGCCCGCTATGTAGACGGGCACCCGGAACTGTTCGCCACAATAGTCGGATAGACACCCCCGTAGGCACCGCAGCAATGCCGCGGGCGCTGCACCGCCACATCGCTACATCGCCGCTCCGCCGCAAACGGAAGGCGGCAGGGACGTTTGAGGCGCTATTGTCCGATCCTTTTGCAGACATCCACCCACTCCGCACACCGGGAATAGCGTTCCAGCTCCTCGATGGTGAGTTCGATGGCGCTGTTGCTGCTCCCGCATGCCGGAAAGACGGTTCCGAATCTCCGTAAGGATTCGTCCAGATAGACCGCTACCCCGTCGTTCACCCCGAACGGGCAGACTCCGCCCACGGCATGGCCGATATGCTCCTCCACCTCCGGCGGGGTCAGCATCCGGGCCTTGGCATGGAATTTCGCCTTGTATTTCGCGTTGTCGATCTTACAGTCACCGGCCGTCACGATCACGATATACCCCTCCCCGACGCCGAACGACAGGGATTTGGCGATCCGGCCGGGTTCGCACCCCAGTGCCTTCGCCGCCAGCTCGACCGTGGCGCTCGACACGCCGAACTCCAGCACCCTGTCCGCAGCGCCGTATTGTTCCAGATAAGCCCTGACCCGTTCTATTGCCATATGATTCTCCGATTTGCTGTTTTCGTATATCCGTCCGCCCCTGTCCTGCCCCCGTCCCGTCAGCGCATCAGCACCGACGAGTCGCCGTAGCTCAGGAAACGGAAATCGTGCGAGAGCGCGTAGTCGTAAATGCGCCGCCAGTCTTCGCCCGCGAATGCCGAGACCAGCAGTAGCAGCGTCGACTTCGGCTGGTGGAAATTGGTGATGATGTTGCGCACGATGCGGAACTCGTACCCCAGCGGCGCGATCATGATTTGCGTCGCAGCCTTGATCCGGTCGAGCCCCTTCGCATCCATATAAGCGAGCAGCTCCTCCAGCGCATCGCGCCCCGTGTAATCTGCCGGAATGTCGTACAACTCCCACTGCCCCACGGGGCCCGGGCCGTCGATCGGAACCCCCGTGTGGATACGCCACGCCAGCGCCGGGAGCGACTCGAGCGTCCGCACCGAGGTCGTCCCCACAGCCGTGACCGCGCCCAGCTTGGCGAGCAGCGCCACGACGGTCGCACGCCGCACCTCGAAATGCTCGGTGTGCATCGGATGCTTCGCGGCGTCCTCGTCCTTCACGGGCAGGAACGTCCCCGCCCCGACGTGCAGCGTCACCTCCTCGAATCCGAAGCCGCGCGCCTTCATCCCCTCGATCAGCTCCGGGGTAAAGTGCAGCCCCGCCGTAGGCGCCGCCACCGACCCTTCGAATTTCGAATAGACGGTCTGGTAGCGCGTATAGTCGATCAGCTCGCTCTCGCGGTTCAGGTAGGGCGGAATCGGAATCCGGCCGAGGTACTCGAGCAGCTGTCCGAAGGTCATCGCCGCCGACCATTCGAAACGCACGGTGTGTTCGCGGCCGCGGTTCTCTGCAATCCATGCCCGCAGGTGCTCCGGACGGCCTTCATGCTCGAAATTGATCTCCACGTAGCCCTCCTTCCATTTCTTGAGGTTGCCCACGATGCACGACCATTGGCAGGTTCCCGTGACGGCGAACGCCCGCTCGTAGTCGGCCGGGTCGTGGGGCTCGAGGCAGAAAACCTCGATCCGCGCCCCCGAAGGCTTGTGCATGATGATCCGCGCCCGGATCACCTTCGTGTTGTTGAATACCAGCAGCTGTCCCTCGGGCAGCACGTCGCCCATGTCGGCGAAATGCGCCTCCGAGATCTCCCCGCCCCGGTAAACGAGCAGCTTCGAAGAGCTCCGCTCCGGAAGCGGGAATTTGGCGATCCGCCCGTCGGGCAGGTCGTAGTCGAATCGGTTTATGTCGATATGTCGTTCAATCATGGGCACAAATGTACGTTTTTTTTAAATCGGACGGACACCTGCGCCCGAAAAACCGCCCTTGCAAAACGACAGGGGCCGTACGAAAATACCGCACGGCCCCTGCCGAAACTTATCCGAACGCCCGGGCTATCCGTCCTGCCGGTCACCCGGGCAACGCCCCGAAGGCCGCACAGGTACGCCCCGAATGTCCCGGACACTGCGGCGGGCACCCGTCGCGATTATTCCACCACGACCTCGTCCACGAACAGGAATCCCTTGCTGCCGGCGCCCGGGTGCCAGGCCGGGATCGCAGCGGCATTCTGCGCGACCACCTTCAGGTAACGGGCCGACGTTTCGGGAAACTGCATCCGGTAACGCCCGATGCCGTCGGCATCCCCGGCCTTCGCTTCGGGCACCGCGACCGAGGCCACCTCGGTAAAATCCGTCCCGTTATCCGAAACCCACACCGTAACCGACGAGGGCGGGAATATCCAGTCGCCCTTCTCGGCGAGCGTCTCCAGCTCCACCGACCGATAGGACTGCTCCCCGCCCATGTCGATGGTCACGTCGAGTGGCTCGTCCAGATACCCCAGCCAGGCACCGCTCGTAAAGACCGGGCGGCTGTGGTAACCGTCGACCAGCAGCGAAGCCCCTTCGAAGGTATAGCTGTCGTTGGGCTTGGTATTGAGCACCGCAGGGCGCCCTGTCGACTTGCTGAATGCGAACTCCCGCGAATAGGAAGCGTTCTCGCCGCCCTCGCGCAATGCCGTCGCCCTGAAGCGGGCGCTCTTGCCGATCTCGACCGGCCCCGTGTAACGCGGGCTGGCGGCCGTGGGTTCCGAGCCGTCGAGCGTATAGTGGATCGGGACGTCGCCCTGCGTGGTGAGGGTCATCACCACGGCGCCCTTCTGCGGGTCTACGGCATACGATCCCTTGATGCCGAAGATATGCTTGGCGAATACGTACCCCATCTGCGAATAGATCCTGTCCATGCGGAACCCGTCGCGGAAGCGCACCCAGTCCTTCACCCCGGGCTGGCACCACTGCACCTCGCTCAGCGCCGCCAGACGCGGCAGAAGCATGTATTCCAGGTGGTCGTCAGAAGCGATGTACTCCGTCCAGAGGTTTGCCTGCACGCCGAGGATATGCGCCTGCTGCCCGGGTGTCAGATCGGCCATCGGGTCGAACGAATAGACTTTGTCGATGGTCACGCAGCCCCCGATCCCGAAGGGTTCGGCATCGGCGTCGGGCGACTGGTAGTAGTCGAAATAGAAATGCGAATTGGGAGTCATGATCACGTCGTGGCCGAGCTTCGCGGCCTTGATGCCGCCCGCGCTGCCGCGCCACGACATGACGATGGCGTCCGACGGCGCCTGTCCTTCGAGTATCTCGTCCCAACCGATGATGCGCCGGCCGCGTTCGGCCAGGTATTTCCCGATGCGGTCGGTCACGTACCCCTGCAGGTAGTGTTCGGCCGTATAGCCGTCCTTGTCCCTGAGCCCCAGCTGGCGAATACGCGCCTGGCAGCGGGGGCACTTCTCCCAGCGCACCTTCGGGCACTCGTCGCCGCCGATATGGATCAGCTCCGACGGGAACAGGCCGACCACCTCGTCCAGCACGTCCTCCAGGAATTCGAAAGTCTTCTCCTGCCCGGGGCACAGCACGTCGTCGGCCACGCCCCAACGACCCCAGACCTCGTACGGGCCGCCCGTACACCCCAACTCGGGGTAGGCGGTCAGCGCCGAAAGCATATGGCCCGGCAGGTCTATCTCGGGGATCACCGTAATGGCGCGGTCGGCCGCATACGCCACGATGTCGCGGATCTCGTCCTGCGTATAATAACCGCCGTAGGGCGTATTGTCGTAGTTGTCCCACTCCTTGCGGATCATGGTTTTCTTGCGGATGCTGCCCACGGTCGTCAGCTCAGGGTACTTTTTGATTTCGATGCGCCACCCCTGGTCGTCGGTCAGGTGCCAGTGGAAGCGGTTGAGCTTGTGGATCGCCATCACGTCGAGGTAGCGTTTCACCTCTTCGACCGAAAAGAAATGGCGCGCCACGTCGAGGTGCATGCCCCGGTAAGCGAAACGCGGGGCATCCTCGATGCTCACGCACGGCAGCACCCACTCCTCGCCGGGCGCAGGCTCCGTCCCGTAAACCGCCGCGGGCAGCATCTGCCGCAGGCTCTGCACGGCGTAGAAAAAGCCGGGGAAACGCGACGCACGGACTTCGACGCCCTTCGGGGTGACATCGAGCCGGTACCCCTCTTCCGGCAGCGTTTGGTCGAGGACGAAGCGGATGCCCGAGGCGGGAAGCTCGTCGGCGACGGTCACGGGGTTCTCCCCGCCGGAGGTTTTCGCCAGCTGCGCGGCGAATTCCGCCACGGCGCGCTGCGTCCGCTCGTCGGCACGGCTGTCGCACACGACGCCTTCGCCCTTGACGGCGAACGTCCCGTGCCCGGGTTCGAGGTGGTTGGGATAAGGTACGATCGAGATTTTTGGATCGTGGGTGGCGCAGGCGGACAGACACACGCCTGCGGCAAAGGCCAGTAGCAATTTTTTCATAGAATAATCAGGGTTGTATCGTGACAAAAGTAGGAAAAAATCCGGATATGGCCCGCTGCGGAGGGAAATATAGCCGACAGAAACGGGCATCCCGGAGAGATCGCCCTGTTTTTGCACAGGTTTTTCCCGGCGGAAGACCCGATTACCGGGCATTTTTTATAACTTTGCGTCGCATAATTGCTCACAAAACTATGAAAACCGACTTTCTGGTTATCGGTTCCGGCGCAGCGGGGCTTTCGTTCGCGCTCAAGGCCGCGGCCCACGGGCATGTCACGATCGTCACGAAGGGCGAAATGAACGAGTGCAATACCAACTACGCACAAGGCGGCATCTGCTCGGTGACCTATGCTCCCGACACCTTCGAAAAACATATCCGCGACACCCTGGTCTGCGGAGCCGGCAAATGCGACGAGGCAGCCGTCGAGCTGGTCGTGAAACGTGCTCCGGAGCTGATCCGCGACCTGATCGAATGGGGCACACGCTTCGACAAAACCCCCGACGGCCGATTCGAACTGAACCGCGAGGGCGGGCATACCGAACCCCGCATCCTCCACCACGAAGACCTCACGGGCGCCGAGATCGAACGGGCGCTGGTCGAGTCGGTTCGCCGGCACCCCGGCATCACGGTGCTGGAACACCATTTCGCCATCGACCTCCTGACGCAGCACCACCTGGGCGAATTCGTCACGCGCCATACGCGCGGGCTGGCCTGCTTCGGCGCCTATGTGCTCAACCTCGCCACCAACGAGATCGAGACCATGCTCGCCAAGTTCACCGTCGTCGCCACGGGCGGCTGCGGCAATATCTATTCCACGACCTCCAACCCGGTCGTCGCCACGGGCGACGGCATCGCCATGTGCCACCGCGCCAAGGCCATCACCGAGAACATGGAGTTCATCCAGTTCCACCCCACCACGCTCTACAACCCCGGCGAGAAACCCAACTTCCTCATTACCGAGGCCATGCGCGGTTTCGGTGCCATCCTTCGCCTGCCTTCCGGCGAGGAGTTCATGGACAAATACCACCCGATGAAATCGCTGGCACCGCGCGACGTGGTGGCCCGCGCCATCTACCGCGAAATGACCAAGCGGGGCTCGGACTTCGTCTACCTCGACGTCACGCACAAAGACCCCGGAGCCATCCGCAGCCACTTCCCCAACATCTACGAAAAATGCCTTTCGATCGGCATCGACATCACCCGCGACTGGATTCCCGTGACGCCCGCAGCGCACTACTGCTGCGGCGGGGTGAAGGTCGACACCAACGGCGAGACCTCGATCAGGCACCTCTACGCGCTGGGCGAAACCTCCTGCACGGGGTTGCACGGAGCCAACCGCCTCGCTTCCAACTCGCTGATCGAAGCGGTGGTCTATGCCGACCAGGCCGCACGCCACGCTGCGTCGCTGCTCCCCAAGGTCGACATCCAGGAGGGCATCCCCGACTGGGACTTCGAAGGCACGCAGCACACCGAGGAGATGCTGATGATCATCC